>Ga0056114_1001283_pt1 | contig 11167 bp, 10 predicted proteins | sample WorMetHERISLAND1_FD_77005 | JGI IMG/M metagenome (GOLD analysis project Ga0056114, IMG submission 77005) | Marine gutless worms symbiont microbial communities from Max Planck institute for Marine Microbiology, Germany - Olavius loisae HERON... ...
ATAGTAATGATGCCATGAAATTTTAGCATGCGAAAATACAGTAAACGAATTTTTGCCGTTTTCTACGTTTAATTAGTGTCATCGTTACACTAGCGTTAAAACGGCAGTTTTTTGCATTAATACAAATATCGACAACCGCTCTTTTAGATATGCATCACCTTACCTGTGGAATCAGCTCCCTTCTTCATTCCGCCAACCTCATTCTGTTCACTCTCCTCCTGGTTCACCTCATCCTGCACATATCACCTCATCACAGTCACCACCTTCGCTCTCACCATCTATCACTCCCTCGGCTTTTAACTAAGCTGTTTCACAAATCCTTTCCTCCATAGTCTTCCTGGTTCCTTTTTGGACTGCCTTCACGGGTCTTTAACCTGCGGTAACAAGCAAATCTACATGAAAACTGAAGCATACAAACTCTATTCTGGATTATTTTGAACATTTCTGCCAAATGTCATCCAAATCGATCCTTATAGTTTCGAGCTATATCGTTTCAAAGTTGGTGCATTTTTTTCTGAAACACAGTATGTCATCACCGTGTACATCTGTGTCAGGTAGCCACTAATAGTGTCATAAATATTATGCAGCAAGCATCTACGGTGCTTTATTTTCAAGCACAGTTTGTCGCTGGTAAACTGTTACTTAACGACCATTATGCCAATACCGGGGATCCAAGAGGGCTCAATACCAAGACCATGTATTCTTGGTTTCGAGGTGGTCATGCCCTGAGACCAATTGGTCTTTCTTTCACCCGGAAGTAAACGTCGGCCTCGTGTAAGTGGCTCATAGCCCTTCGCTGGCCTGATTGATTGATTGAGCAGTGTTTTACGTCCCCGCCAACACAGTATAGGTTATAATATGGGAGACGGTTTTACTTTGCTGGCCTAGGACTCAACAACTTTTGTTCTGTTTTATTTTAAACTGATCATAATTGTGTTGAGTTCTTAAATAAATGAATGAATGGATGAAAAGAAGAGAGTTCACAGTAGCCAAGGACACGCTCACAGACTATGCCATAACAGACACGTGGTGTCGTTTTAAGTAGAGATACGAACTGAAGCACTGGAAGACAACTAAAACTGCGTAAATCTCAGACTTTTTGATTCTCACACAATAAACAACCACAAGTCACAACGGCAGTGGAATATCAAAACTAAAGCTCCGAGAACATGAGCATCTACGGTCTACTGACGAGTTTGGGTTTCAAACAATACTGCGACGATCGTCGTTACATTAATACTGCATTATCACTACTGCAGAATCCCCACGCGTGGCATCACTCGCATAAAATGCCATGCAAGACTTGTGAACAAAAAAAACAGCAACAGGTAGCAATATAAGAAGCCAAATGCCAGCAGACGCAGACAGGCCAATGCTATTGATTATTAACAACATTCCAGCTACAACAGATACCACATCGCAGCAAGACACGTGACAGGTTCATAGAAACAAGCATTTGCACACAGTGATAACGAAGCAAAATCTCATAGGCATGGAATACAATGTTCTATAACACTGTCACAATAACACAAATAATAACAGAATTATCAACCATGAAATTGTCCTTACTGAATAATAATAAGAATAATATATCTCCACTATATCGTTTCATTTTATTAGGACAGTTTTTTGGAGAAGGTACGCAGAACAGTGCCAAAAAGTTGTGGTTTGAGTGTACAAACCACCATTACACAAAGGTGCAGGGACTGCCATTGATTGATAGATTGAGCACCGTTTAACGTCTCCACCAACACAGTATAGATTATACAGGCGACAGTTTTTACAGGTCAAAAGACCCAACCAACAGTATCAAAGTACTGAAGGTACATATACACAGACAAATCAAACATACAATAATCATACAATAAACACAAAACACAACAAATCCCCTAGTCTACAATAATATGGGGTGGTCAGGAAACGGATCGGCTGACATAACCAACAAACAGGTTAACTCAGCTCATTTTGGCACAAAGACGTTACCACACAAAGTACACAAGAGTCGATTGTAAAAAAACACAACACCGACAACATATCACATGATCAGACTAGACACTAAATGGCAACATTCAATGCAGCAAGCTATCACGATAATACTGCAAACTTGTGAGCGTCACCTGTAAAACTTTGATTTCCCACATCATTTCATTGGAAAAATACATACACAATTTCCCTGGATGAACCTAAAGCCTGGAAATGACCCCACTGAATCCAAAAGGATGATTGACATGAGAATGTCTGCATGGTCGAAAAAAGTCTTCTAGTGTCATTCACGTTCATACAACCATCAGATCATCTCTTCTGCAACAGGATTGGTCGTTTCCAGGGCACTGGTGATCCCTTGGCCACCCAGCGGTCATGTCCGCCAATGAGACAGTCCGAGACGGAAGTGTCTAACAACTACGGACGAAAAAGCTACACCAAATGCTACACACACACACAGACATAATATACGACTCATAGATAACAGTAACTCGATGGAAAAACACAACAGCCATCATATCAGCGACACGTCTCGTTACTTATTTTCACAACAGCAGACATCACAACAAAATTGGGAGACAGTTTAATGATGAAAACTCCTAATCAACACAGTATCTCATTAACTATCAGGCTGCCAGTTTTCTCAGCCAATCACTTGACTGCTACAGTAGAAAGTAAGCAGGGTTCAGGCACCTGGGTACATCCGCCCAAAAAACCATCGGGATTTTCACCTGAAAAACTCATCCAACTTAAATTCAATTTTACTTTCTTGTGCCACTAGCAGTTAAAAATTTAATACTGTTTTAATTAACGCTTTTAAGCCACGAATACTGAGTTTATATTTCTGAAGTTACTCTAAATTACTGGTAGAGATGTTTTAAAACAAGCAACAGACTCAGCTCTATTTTTCTCTAAAATGCATCATTATTATTTTTACTTGATTTTTATTGTCACACTGTCATGCTAGAGCAGAAATTGAAAATTGTCAGTTGTGTCTAGCATGCTCATCCAAAAACTCACAAAAATCCAATAAAACCCCAAAACCCACTAGGTTGGGCTTTTTAAAAACCCAGGTTTTTCCGAACCCAAAAAGTAAGTATATAAATAAATAAACGTAAATTTGTATAGCACGATAACGCGAACACCACTAATGCACTATGCTCCATAATGTTTACAAGTCCTGCCTAAAATGTCCAGGGTCAACATCTGGATCCTGCAAATCATCTGGCATATAACATACAGCAAGGAATAGATAACACAAACTCACTGCAACGCAACTCTCCTCTCATAACTAAAGGCCAGTCTTGGGACCGTCATTTCACCAAACACCTTGTAATAAATTAAAAAACTGACAATAACTAACAAAATACATGTGGATTCAAAACGAAATGTACAACAGGGTGTATAAAAAGCCAAACACCCGGTTAAAACAAAACAAGTACAAATACCATCACTGTTTAAAGCAAGGATTAAAATCACCAACACATGAGTCACAAAGTGTGTATATAGCTTTAACCTACAGTTACAAGAAAGCAGAATTGTCAAACTTGACCGGACCCACAAGTATTTACGAACTGTATCAATTCCTTTAACAAAATGATTCGTTTTGTAACAAACTGGCTTATAGCAGTTTCTTTTGCTTATTCATTATAGTAGTAGACTAGTGAGTTTAACGCCCCAAACAACACAATCTACTCTAGGTCATTTCGGAGGCAGTCTTCACTGCCAATCACTTGAGAAACAAAATAGTACAGGAAAATACACAAACTAAATACAACCCCTAAAATCAAACAACACAAAATACAGCAAAATAAAACTAGCTTGGCTCAGTCACCTCTTACGACCCTCGGCCAGGAAACAAGGTGGGCTTATTCTACAGATCTGGAGTCCACACGTGGCTTATTCACCTTGTGGGTGTGTCCAATGCAGTTAATCTGTCTTTCTCTCTGTTTGTCACCATCACTTTGAACCAAAACCAAAACATCGAGGTAGAAAATGACATTTTGATGCAAGAAGATTTTCTTGTCACGAGTGTTATGCAGCCTACAAGCCACATGGAGCCTTCCTTATCTTACCTTCGGGGTAGCGACTTTACGGCCACCAGTGCTGAGCAGTGGTGGACAAATCTGAATCGCGATTCTATTTAAATCGCGATTTGATGGCTATTAGCGATTCAGTATGACAATAAAAGATTCGATTTAAATAAAGCCTTGGGATTCGATTTGCAATTCGATTCAAACTTCAGCGATTCGATTTGGAAATTGCAAATCTCACAACTTCACAAGCTCACATTTAATAATATTATCTATTATCTATGTTCATAGTTTGTTTTCGACATGTGGGGCCATAATACGTGCTAGAAGAGCGAGACGGAGTGCGCGAATGGTCGAGGCACCGCTACTGTGAACGCAATCCAATGCTGACCGTTGCTAAGACATTTGAAATGATTTGAAGAAATTACTGCTTTTTCTATGCACTAAATGAGCGCAGAGTTTTTTTCACAATAAACGTTTCATATTCATTTTTGGTTTACGCAAAAAAAGATTTGAGATTTGATTTGAGATTTGTAGTTTGAAGATTTGAGATTTGAAGTTCTTGAGGGATTTGAGATTTGGCACGAAGATTTAAATCATTTACCCAAGTGATTTGAGACAAAGATTCGATTTGAGATTTGCCCACCACTGGCACTGAGGACGTTCTAGTAACGGCCCAATGCACACTACCCACACAGAGCTATGATGGAAGAACATCGTAAGGCGCTGTATATGATAAATGCCTTGCACTGTCATGCTGTGCTAGTACAGCAACGGCGTGACAAACTACATCGCTCTGACCAATGCACAACATTCACTGCTGATATGTACACGTACAGTGAGCAATCAACTGACAAATGCAAAAGTGTGAGTTTTCAAACGGGAGGGGGGAGGGTTAGGCATCGACAGAAACCAGAAGGGTGAGGGTACGGAGAGGGGTGTTTAGCCCTTCCACCGCGGGAGTGAAGTTCTGAGAGTGGTAGTTCAGTTGTATTTTTAAAGAGCAAAGACAACTGTGAGCAAGAAAAGCAATGTGTCAGTCCCCTTGGTGATCGGAAAATTAAATAAGCAAGGGAAGGATGTCACTGTAGCAGAGGCTAAACCCCCAAACCATCACACTCGGATTATCAGAATAACAATTTAGCACTAGTAGTACAGTCAAATCTCATCGGTAAATGTAAGAGTCGTGATTAGCAGAAAAAAAATCCAATTTGCCAACCAATTAACCGGTTCCATTTATTTACACATATACAGTACTAGAAATTTTGGCACACAACTGCCTGAAAAACCAGAGCAAAATCTGGCCAAGAATAATTCTACAAAAAGTTGCATGGAAAGAGAAAATAAATCCGTTTGGATAAATAGCAAAATGAAGTTGTGAAACGTTTGTACAATTCAATATAACATGATATGGCAGACAAATAAACGTTATGTTTTATTTGTGTGTAATCAACAAAAGATTTACCAAAAATCAGATTCCAGTTCACACTGTATGGTTGAACATCACGCTCTGCACATTACAGGTCATTTAGATGCTCTTAGCAGCCCGCCAATCTCTTGACTGGTGAATAACACCCAGCCTTCTCAACCAATCACTAGGGCCCACAGTTTTCTGCGGACTGCGGAATTTCGAGCCGAGCCGCGGAATATGCCCTCTGCTGCGGAATTTTTACATTTCTGCGGAATTAGAGAAATGTCGGTGATTAGTACGATCGTTGGCGTGATGGATGATGACATCAGTCATCAATCACTGATTTCAGTCGACTCAAGTCATGAGTCACGAGTTTCATTGCATTTTTGAAAAGAAAAAATGATTTTCTTTTTATGCTGCCAACATAACTTAAGGCCGAAATGCACTGCCATGCTGATGGCTAGTGCGTAGTGGCCTTCAGTACAATGCCAGCATTCAATAACTGAAGTTTCTGAACAGCTCTTTCAGTTTTCAGTCATAAACGGGAGGCTGTGGCCAAGCCGCGGAATTTGGACGATTTTGCCGCGGTGAGCCGCGGAATTTCATGAGCCGGGCCGCGAAATTTGGCAAAATTTTCTGCGGAAAACTGTGGGCCCAACCAATCGCTTGGCTGATATTGACAAAACTAAACAGAACTACATCTCAGAACAACACAAAAGCCATAACAATGATGCAAGAAAACAATTATCATCTTAAACAGAAGCAATTAAAACCAAAGCCTGGTTATGGGACCTTTTACACCATCTGCACAGGAAACAAATCTGCTCTATTACACAGACATATGCTTACACAAACCACAGGAAAATTCAGTAATTTATGTAAGCAGCAAATAGCAGAACAAACTTCACAGCATAAATAAAGCAAACACTTAAAAGTGGCTTATTCAATAACTCCCATGCATTTTAATTCCCCAAACAACCCAACCAAGTTGTCATCCACATATCACAATATTCTATTAAACTATCAAATCAACCAGTTTACACAGCCAGTAGGTCACTATAACTTTTGACTTAGCCTTTCGCTGAGCTAAAGTTCGGTCTCTAAGTCCAGTCTTAAGTCAAAAAGTGATTTCGCTGAGTGAATCGCTAAGTCCAAGCTTTGCAAGTTTGAACTTAGCGATTTGCTCAGCACAAGTCTTAGACCAAAATTACGGTCTAAGTACATACTTAGACCGAAGTTAAGTATGACTAACTGACTTAAGCCGGTCGAATTTGCATGGAAGAGATAGCTTAAGCCCTAGGACTTAACTTTCGCTGAGACTAAAGTCACTTTATTTTTTGACTTTAGCTCAGTGAAAGTCCAAAATTAAGCTGAACTTTGGTCTAAGTCCGAACATTAGCATTCAGCTTAACGGTTTGCTCAGAATGCTCAGCGAAAGGCTAAGTCAAAAGTTAAAGTGACCCAATGTGCACAGAAGCTTGCCGATATGGTATTGCCAGCTAACATCCATGTAAATGATATATAGAGAAAAATAAAAATATAATCAACAAAAAACTAATACTTTGTATAAGTACTGAAGCACTATGCAGTATACAATAACAAGTATGTAAGAACAAGAACATTAGATAGAGATGCTTGCTAATGCCTCGCCATATTTCACTTTTTGCCCGTCACTAACACTGAACTGGAACTCGGGTGGTGCCTCAAATAAGAGCACGATCGTTGAGCCAAGACGAAATTCTCCCATCTCTTCGCCCTTCTTCAGGCGGACGCCAAGGTCTTCAGAGTGATGGTGAGCCGGTATGAAGGACTTGTCAAAGTGGCAGCCGCTGGGCCAAACTGAGATGTCGTTTGTCGTCAGCTCCTGGTGTAAACGACGACAGAAAACGTTTAATTTCTGAATGGCTGCAGCGGCTACGGCCATTACGCAGCTGATGTGGAATTTTGTCATACTGCAAATATTGAATCGGTCGTTCTGCACTGGAGATCCAGGATGAGAAAACAATTAGGATTCTGGGGCCACATTCTCGAAACTTCTTAGGAAAATCGTAGGAAGATTTCTTATCTTAGGACAATCTTTGATAATATCTGGAAAAACACTAACCAGACGTAATTTCGCTCTACTTATTAATTGACAAATTAACAACAACGTCGCGTAATAGCGTCCAACATGATGCAAAAATAAAAGTGTTAATTACAGTTATTATTGCGTTATTATTTCCTAATTTGAGATCAGTGCTTTGCCAAATATTTTCCTATGATTTTCCCAAGATAAGAAATCTTCATAAAATTTTCCTAAGAAGTTTCGAGAATGTGGGCCCTGGTTCCCCACCCCTTGAGTTAGAAGGCAGGTTCAACCTCATAAAAATCTTCCACTGGTCATGGCATGTTACTGTACAAAATTTGTTCGTTCTCCTGCAATGTCACCCAAAGAAATATTTCAGATCACAAATTCTGCCACCACGGGACTCCTTCCCAGTGGCAGGGGTGCCCAGAAGATGTTCACTTCTAGCGAGATACAGTATCGACAAGAGTGCCACGTTTCACTGAAATTCATTTGGGACTTTTTGAGCTGTTCTGCGAACACACAGACAAACAACTGAACAGACAAACCCTCACAAAGAACAAAATACGTAATAAAGTTAAAAAGTTAAAGCCATGATAAGTTCTTAATGAGAACCCCATGACAGAACTACGGGGTGTCGCTTGCCATATGGGATCACACAATGTTACTTGATACCTGACATAAGCGAACACACACCGCCTTAACCCAGCCAGTAAGGCCGGTACTCGATTTATCTACCCCGGAGGGATAGAAGGCTGAGTTGACATAGGTGACTTGATAGCGCCCCGACCGGTAGTCAAACCCGCCACTGCTTTAATCAAATGTCCGACACCACCAAGACACATAACCTACTACAATAAAAGAGATTGCAGAACAGCTAACGAGTTACTTTATCGAAGTGAACACTGATGGATCCGACGAGTGTAGCACCGATGGCTGTGACCGAGAAGAAGCCGTATTTCCAGCTGCCAACGTACAGCACTCGCTCGTTGAAATTGAACAGACCTTGCAACCAGCGCATCATGCCCGGATTCACACTGAACAGCTCTCCTAAAACACAAAGACGCCAGTTTAACTCTTTCGTGGCGGATTAAATTTTAATAACTACGCGCCATGGCGGAGTTTCAGGGCAAACATAGTCGCCTCCCACCATCATCCCAGCGGTCGACTATAGTTGCCTGCCGCCGTGAAAGTTAAAGGACGCTTCCGGTGAGATCCTCTGTTGTAGTAACAAAGAGTGTTATGGGATCACGATTAATAAAACCTCGTTTTTTCCTCCCTGAGAATCGTCACTAATGACACGTCCCAGCTCTCCGTGTCGGAATGGCTCGTACTGGCACATCGCAGCATGCTTGCCCACTGTATCGCGTATGCCTCGACCTTCGCCCTGGAATCACTGCATGCTGCTGCAGCTGCTTAAGGCAATGCCTACTGGTGGCCTACACTGGTGACTGCTTGTTCTCCATTGGATGCTGGACAGATCCACATCATGATTGACAGATATGACAGACCAATAACGGATTTCAGGGACAAATGACGCCCGCCAATGAGCAAAAATTAAACATACTTTATCGCCGACGTACAGCATCAAAGATAAGTAAGTAAAAGTAAACAAAGGGCATTTCTATAGCAAAAACTTCAGAAAACTTCAGACTGAACTAAAACTGTGGCTAACAGTAACAGGTGGTGAAAGAATTTAATTAACAAGTAGGAAAAGAGCGTATAGTTTTTCGTGGAAAACTCACCTTAGAGCTAAAGTGAATTCGCCCTGCCTTAACCCCAGTCAGACGGGCTGGTAGTTGATTTACCTACCCCGGAGGGATGGAAGGTTGAGTTAACATAAGTGGCTGGTTACATTACTAACCGGCCCAGATGTACAATAACTATGTTGATCGAGATCAATGTGCCATCGTTAAGCCATGTCATCACCCAACAGTTAATCCATTTCAATATAATATCACAACTGGTGTCACAGACAGGGGCGGGCGGCAGATGGACAAAATACTGTGATAATAATAATGCACTCTTCATAGCTGTGCATGTGTATAAGACACAAAAACCACAGTTTTCTGACAAAACTAACAAACGATACACACAAAAAAACAGAAAATATCATCACCACAACCAAAACAAGTTTTTAACAGAGGAAACTGATGAAGCAGCAGACACAGCTGAATATATCACCTGATGCCACACACAGCACAAACTGTACTGACACAAGGCGTCTGTCCGTCTGTCACGCTCTCGTACTGTGTCCAAACGGCTAAATCAATCAGAGGTGCTAAATACATGTGGGATATAAAAAGTCACTTACTTTTTGAGCAGTAAGTGTGTTTTATTTCAGAAACGGTGCACGACAGAGCCACAGTTACTAGGGAATGTTAGCCGTACCTGGGAAGTGGCGCCGGCTGGTGACGACCCAGTCCGCAGGTGAGTGGAAATGATGATATTCACCCGGCGACAGGTAGACGACACACTGGTAGAGACGGTTATTACGACACGTCAACAGGTGAGAACACACGTCGTCCGTGAGGTCGTCAAGTCGTTGATCATCTGCCAACAGTCTGTCTCTGCGAAGACCGAGGAACCCGTGGAGACAGTATGACACTCCTTTGATCTGCTCCAGCCGTCCGTTAATGACCTCGCCACACAGAACTATAAGACCGTCGGCCGGGCTTGTCTAGCACACACAAATATAGTTCTCAGCAGTGTAAAAATCTTGCAGAAACTTGAAGGGTATCAACCCCAGTGAAACAATTACGTAGAATTACACCCAAAAACTGTACGCTCGCTGCTGCAGATGAAGCTATTATTAGAATGACGTCATCCTACAGTGCAGTCTGTCATAGTGAGTTAGCCAGCTCTGCACTGATAAGGCTATGGGAATTCCCAGGCAGTACTATAGTGTCATGGTTGCCAACTAGATGAATTAGTGGCTGAAGGACAAATCTGGCATAATTTAAGGCCAAACATTTTCAAAAAGGACAGATTTTTACAATGTGAATTTCTTTAAGTCTTCCCAGTTGTTCCAGTCTTCCTGAATCTATTATTAGAATGACGTCATCCCACAGTGTAGTCTCTCTTAGTGAGTTAGCCAGTTCTGAGATGATAAGGATACGGGAATTCCCAGAGAGTACTATAGTGTCATGGCTGCCAACTAGATGAATTAGTGGCTGAAGGACAAATCTGGCATAATTTAAGGCCGAACAGGCTCAAAACAGGACAGATTTTTACAAAGAAATTTCTTTAAGTCTTCCCAGTTATAATAACACATGCCATACACAGATTACAGCCTCACTGTACTTAGATGACTAAAGATGAGCCTTATGATACTACAGCTGTTCTGCAAGCAGGGATCGTTTTCAGTGGGAATGCCTGGGAACGGCGTTCCCAAAGTTATTTTGACAGTGGGAACGACGTTCCCAGAAACGCAATAGTCCGTTAGTAATTCGTTACACTTTTGTGAACACAACACGACTGAAGAGGCTAATTTCTCAATTCGCTATGCTTTCTATAAAAAGTGTCAACTGTCTAATTCTGCAAAGTCTGGACAATTTAAACGGTCGCCGCCCTCTCTTAGCTTTACATGGGCGTACAAATTGCTAATGTTTGGCATTTTGACCTTCCCCTATACCTAATACGGCATTTAAACCAGCTTTAGGTGAACTATAAAAA
>Ga0056114_1001284_pt1 | contig 11167 bp, 6 predicted proteins | sample WorMetHERISLAND1_FD_77005 | JGI IMG/M metagenome (GOLD analysis project Ga0056114, IMG submission 77005) | Marine gutless worms symbiont microbial communities from Max Planck institute for Marine Microbiology, Germany - Olavius loisae HERON... ...
CATCCTAGTGATTCCGGCTGCAGCCTGCATACGGGCGTATGCAGGCTGCAGCAGCCTGCATGCAGGCTGCAGCAACCTGCATACGAGCGTCGTGCAGCATGCTGCAGTATGCTGCATCCTGCACACCGGCGTAATGCAGGACGCATTACGCCGGTATGCAGGCTTCATACGCTCGTATGCAGCTCGCATACGAGCGTATGAAGGCTGCGTACGCTCGTACTGCAGCCTTTATGCAGGGACGCATGCAGCCTGCATGCAGCCTGCATGCCTCCCTAGTGTGAACCCGGCATAACTCGTATCTCAGAAACGGTGCTAGATAGAGGATTTGGTTACAGTGGACCACCCACAGAAAATCATATATTGAGAGTCCAGTAGTCACGTGACCTTTGACGTCACGTGACCCCAAACAGTCGAGGTCATGACCCCGATATGGTCTTATGGTATATAATCTTAATTATGTAAATTTTCTTCAACAACAATCAACATGAATGGCGCTTGTGCTGATGTGCCGTTAAGAAACTATACTCACTCACTCACTTACCCGTAATGACCCCAAATGTTTGAGGCTTAATTTCTCAGAAACCATGCGAGATACAAGGTTGCTGTCAATGGACCATAGTAAACCACACACTGTGGGTCATAATGGTCACGTGAGAATGACGTCACATGACCCTAAAGGGTCAAGGTCGTAATCCGCTAATCTTTAAGGCTTAGTAGGCTATCTTGGCGACCTTGCGAGATAGCGGGTTGTTTACAATGGACCACCTATAGGACAAGGACACCGACCACTTCCGATTCACTTCGTCAGATACTTTTATGAGATGACTTACTTTCGCATCCAATACTTGGATACACTGCCTTCGCTTCGCGCAGTGTTGCGTACACTAACAGCTTTCTTGTCCTGGGAGCTATAGCAGTTGCGTGGACAAGGCGGAATATGAAGGGACATCTACACTTATACCATCCAGTAATTATAACAACTGCTATAAAGTCGTTTACTCTCTGTAAATTCTACGTTTATAGTAAGTTTTAAGGTTTTTAGCCGACCGTACTAACTGTCGCGCTATTGGTACAGTGTTGCGTCTGTCTGTCGTCTGTAACGTGAAGTATTGTGGTTAAACGGTGCGACCTAGAGCAAAAGTTACTATTGACAGCCTATAGGAAGTCGTATATAAGAAATCGATAAGTACCAACATGAATGACCTTGACCTTTGTTTAGAGGTCGTATCAAGGTCACGTCAACCGTTGCGTTACATTTGACGTTTAATATCTCGGAAACCGTTTCAGATAGAGGTTTGATTCCAAAGGACCACCAATAGGAAATGGCATATGGGCTATAGAATGGTCACGTGACCGATGACGTCGCGTGACCTTGAAAGGTCAAACTCGTGACCCCAATACGCTTAGAGAGCAATATCTCGAAAACTACAAGAGCTAGAGACTTCAAATTTGGTATGCAGCTTTGTTTTGGGAATGCCAAGCGAGCACACAAATAATTTTCCCTGAAAATTGGCATGGCCTAGGTCATGTGACCCCTACATTTTTGGCATACGATCGAACATATTTCCAAAACTACTTGAGCTAGAGACTTCGAATTTGGTAGGCGGCTTTGTATTAGGAATGCCGAGCAGGCGCACAAATAATTTTCGCGGAATGTAAGCGTGGCCTAGGTCACGTGAACCCTATAATTTTAGGAAGTACGGTCGGCTATCTTAGCGACAGCTTGGCTTCTTGTATATAGTAGAAGCTTAATCGATAATAGTCGATTTCTGTACTTCTAAAATAGAGGTATGAGGTATTGAATTGGTGATGATTCGGAGATGACGTTAATACCCCCTAAATAAACTGAAATCCTGACTACGCTATGACTGACTGAGCTATACGTGATTTTTCTAGGAGTTTCGTGAGAAAATAGCAGGATATCGTGTTTAATGAACACCCTCTCTGTATGCCTGTGGTTTACGTCTGTTTGACAGATTAGCGCGTATCGTCGACGAATGGCTGCCAACACGGCTAACTTGAAACAGTTGGCCAAGAAGAATCGTAACCTCAGCGGTATACCGGAGTTCTACAACGGCCTGTACTCAGACTGGGACGCGTTCATGACCCAGAACTGTGACCCTAGCCGCCAGTCTCCGAGCGTCAGTGCTGGGCGCCGCAACACGGTCAACATCAAACGGTCAGTACCTCGTGTCAGTGGACTACGGAGCAGCAATCCAGTTTGCCAGCAGCTGTCTTCTAGACCTGCTGCTGAGACCGATAAAGATAATGTCGTGGCTACTGGATGCCAGTCTGCTTCATCCGTGTCCAACCAGCCGACCGTCGCTAGCAGTGCAAATGCTGCTTCAGCGATCTCGGCAGTGAATACGGACATCAGCGCAGCCGGCAAAACACCCCAGTCGGGCACCGAGCTTAGTGGATACTCATCCGGCCCAGAACATGGTTCAGCTGCTGAAAATGACGCCCGGGCGACGAGGCTGCGACCCACGAGGTCAAGGTCTGTTGTATTGGCAGCTACAGGTACCCAGCTGTTAGCAGATGATGACGCCATGGCTGTACTTGATGCTCAGACATCTTGCAGGAAACTAGCAGCAGAGGCAGCTGGTTATGAGGAACGACTTAATGAGGATATAAAACCTGTAGCCAAGAAGAAGTGCAAAGGTAGACAGAACACTCTGAGGAGAGACATACAGCTGGATCAGAAGACTTCAACGTCGGAGGTGGATTGTACACGACGACGACGACGTAAAGGAGATGTTGACTTGGTATCAATGAAGACTGGGGATGATTTTGTATCAGTGAAGAGGAGAAGAAGACATCCAAGACATTCTGATGAGGACATCAAACCAGTAATTGGCGCAGTGGAGGTGAGGAGAACATGTGGAAAAACAAGGCAGTCAAGACGTAGTGTAAGGAATGGTAGAAAGAACAGTGTTGAAAATAATGGAACTGGATCAGCAAGGTTTCAGGAGCAAGATGTGAAACCAGACTTGTCAACTCTTGCTGTTAATGCACATCACTCAGAGGATCTGGATCATGGTATGACACGAAGACTTCGAAGTGGACGTTCAAGAAAGTCTGTTACCAGTCAAGTGGATGATAATGTTGACACAGTGGAGATGAGACAAACGGATGAAAAACAGTTAGGACACTGTGCAAGGAATGGTAGAAAGGACAGTGTTGAAGATAATGGAGACACAGCATCAGCAAGGTTTGAGGAGCAGGATGTGAAACCAGACTTGTCAACTCTTAGTGTTACTGTACCGTCAGCGGAACCGGATCATGGTATGACACGATCACTTCGAAGTGGACGTTCAAGAAAGTCTGACACTGTTCATGCGGATGATAATGTTGAAGCAGTGGAGATTAGACGAACAGATGAAAAACAGCCAAGACAGTCTGCCAGGAATGGTATAAAGGACAGTGTTGAAGATAATGGAACTGGATCAGCTTGGTTTGAGGAACAAGATGTGAAACCAGACTTGTCAACTCTTAATAAGGATCAGAATAATGGTATGACACGATCGCTTCAGAGTGGACGTTCAAGAAAGTCTGACAGTGAGGCAGTGGAGATGAGACGAAAAGACAGAAAACCAAATCATTCAAGATGGTGTGGAAGAAGTAACAGGAAGGACAGTGTTGTAGTTCATGGTGAAACAGCATCAACCGGGTTTGAGGAACAAGATGTGAAGCCAGACTTGACAACTCTTAATGTTGATGTACCGTCAGAGGATCTGGATCATGGTATGACACGTAATGTTGGAAGTCGACGTTCAAGAAAGTCTGACACCGGTCGTGTGGATAATAATGTTGACATAGTGGAGATGAGACAAATAAATGAAAAACCAAAGCAGTCAAGACAGTCTGCAAGGAATGGTAGAAACGACAGTGTTGAAGATAATGGAACTGGATCAGCAAGGTTTGAGGAACAAGATGTGAAACCAGACTTGTCATCTCTTGCTCTTCATGTACAACATTCAATGGAACTGGATCAGGGTATGACACGAACGCTACAAAGTGGACGTTCAATAATCTGTGACACCCATCATGTGGATGATAATGTTGACACTGTAGAGATCAGACAAAAAGAGAAAAGACCAAATCTGTCAAGACAGTGTGAACGGAGTAGTAGAAAGGACAGTGTTGAATTTCGTGGAGAAACAGCATCAACAGAGTTTGAGGAGCAGGATGTGAAGCCACACTTGTCAACTCTTAATGTTACTGTACGGGAAATGGAACTGGATGATGACACGGCGGTAAGAACTCCAGGGGGACATTCAAGAAAGTCCGACAGAAGCACGCATGGCAATGACTGCAGTGTTGATCGTTCTGGTTTGCTGAGTGCATCAACTAGCACAGAGAACAGTGTTGAAGTTGCCACCGAGATAGCATGGACAGGTTTTGAGGAGCAGGACGTGAAACCAAATCTGGCATCTTTGGCGGAAGCTGTTCTCAGTTGCGGCGGTTTTTAACTCGATGACAGATGAAGATCAGTGTATGAAAACTGAGAGCTGTAACTCACGTTTTTTCATCAAGTGTTTTTGAAGTTGTCGATAATATTGTTAAGGTCAGTTCATGTAGGTCTGTTCTGTGTTTCACGTGTTGTTTTCGTTTGTTTATTCAGTCTTGATAAGACGTTACTGTGTTTCACTGTAACACGCCGATGAACTGGTTTTATGAAGTCCATTTTATTTGACACGCTGATTACGCATTCGTTGGTAAACTTCTAACGCGAGTTATCTGATTGGTGCTGATATAACTCATCTTCATTACCATAACATTGTTGACTGGACCCTGAGAGCGTTGTTTCAAGTTAGCATCAATGACATGGCACGGTGTGCTGACTGGCAGTTAAGATCGTTGTTTTTCTCTGTGTGGCCTATTTTATCTTAATTTATTTCGCTGCATTGGATGTTCCAGTATTAGTATATGATGGCAATTAGTGATTTGTATACTAGTATTGTTGTTGTTATTTATTATTATTATTATTATTTAACAGTATTATTGTTATTAAACGTTTTTGTGCGGCAAGTCTGTAAGCAGGAATTCTCAATAACACCATCAAAGTCGCCCATTATACGTTACATGAAGCACACGATACAATTCTCTTTCTTATGTTTCTGTGTTTTTACCGGGCCGATGCCGCGATCGATTATTCTATAGTCTTTCCGTGACGTTGCTATACCCTGATCATGTAGTTTTGAATTTTTTTGGAAATAATTACACACAAAATTAGCCTAGGGTCTTCGGTACCGCGTGGCAAAGAAATATCGATCAGATCCTTGGGATCATCCCGAAATTCCAGGTGGAATAGGGTTGGGTAGATAACACGCTGCATCGCTAGGTTTCCTTGCGACAACACGGCTTTCTTGTTATTATTGAAATGAAAAGAGAAAACAACGAGATTGTGTGTCGTTTTCAGTGTCTTTTTGTTCAGTATTAATGATATGCCTACTGATGTTCGTTTGCTTTACGTCTTAATGCACTGATTTGCAGCAGGGTTTAATGTGGCGGCCAATGCTTTTTTGATGACGTCATTTTCTACTTATTTTGTCGATTTACCACTTATTTGTATCATTTCAGCTATAGCTGTACATTCATGAAACTGTTTTCGCAATAAACTATACTCGTAGATCATAGGCTATAGATAAGTACTGTAGTCAGGATGCGATTTGACGGGGGGGGGGAAGGGGTTGGAGCCTGGTTGAGCCCTTTTTACTTTGATAGCCACCCTTGCTCGTCTATTGTTTGGTCTCATAGGGACTGACATAGCCGCCTTGCTTGTAATTACATATACGTCAGTGATTGCTAAAAATACAGCTAAAACGCCACCTCCAGACTTCACTCGCTGTATTGAGGGGTATGTCCCTCTCCACTCCGTATCTCACTACCCTCTGGCTCCCGGCGACGCCCGTGGATTTTTGACGGTAGCCTAACTCGCACTGTTGCAATTAGTTAGTTAAGTGGCGCGGCTGGTTTTTGTCGGCATTATACTCCGTTTCATGTACAGCTGTTGATGTTGTGATGTTTTTATACGAGTTGATTGTCATTCAGTACCGGTGATTCGCTGTTTTTGTGGTGTCAATATCCTACGTAGTTTTCAGTCACTAATAGCTTCTGCACATACCACACAAAACACTGGCACACTGCTACAAAGTAACATTTTTAGTCTGATGAACATATGAAAACTCTTAGCTTTATTCACTTTACCAGCATTATTAACGAGTTTGTTAGTATGAAATCCTGCCTGGTGGTGCTGTAGGCTCACTTGTGAGTAGGTCTATTATGCAGTTTTCAATTTACTTGTTCAGTACAATTATTACAATACAATACACCAAACATCATTAACTAAAGTCAGTCTCTTATCAGAGAATTATTCAGTTTCAACTTCCAAGAACCTACCCGCCTCTCAAGTGAGACAGTGGCTCTGTTTCTCTTACGGACAGACAGTCACCACACAGTGAAAATGCTCTTTCTATAGGCTTTTGGCGATCGAGAATCGAGATTGGTAGCCTACTATGGATGCGTTAGCAAAATAAAAGTTTAAAAATTCAAGATGGTGGACGGACGCCATATTTGAAGTAGGTCTTTTGACAACAAGGCCACACATTTCGGCAAATTTTTTTTATGAGAACGCAGCGTCACTTGGCAAAGCTGATCATAATGACGTGGAAAGTATCAAAGTAATAAGCTTAATTATTTTGTCATCACTCATCAGGAATTCAGGATGTTCGCCTCTTCGAGCTCTACAAACGCTGAAAGTTACACGATACTCCGACGAAAGCGCTGAAAGTTAGCCTATCTCTCCATATGTTGCAGATAGGCTATATATCCAGACGTTTTCTTAATGTCGGAGTTATACGATATTTCTGTTGGATATTTTATAGCTATTAGCCGGTAGCCTATACTTTGTCGCCAAAATCGTGAGGAAATATAGGATTGAATTTTGGACGTTAAACAAGATCAGTATATTAACATGTAGAGAGAATGATGCAGGACTCTACTAGCATAATACGGTGCTGTATGTTGTATGGCGATCAATACTTTTAATGTGTAGAGACTGTGACTGTGACTGTGATTTATTTGCTCTACCCTAACCCTATGATAAATTTTCGGCATTAATGGAGCCTAAGATACAGTGACGAGTCGACGTCTCCGCCGCAGCAGTTCGAGCAGGTGATGCAGTGATGTGAATCCATTACAGCCGTTCTTGTGACACGACTTATAGCAGACACGAACTGGCTGACCACTGCCTCGGTCTACACCAGACTTGCACGACTGTTGAACCTCGTGCCGACTGCAGCTACGCATCGTCGCTTTCAGCACGCCTTGCAACAAAACACATTGTACAACATACTGCATGGTCGCTGAAAACAAAAAAACAAGAAAGCTGTGCTGTCGCGAGGAAACCGCGCGATGCAGTGTGCTGTCTACCCCTGCACCCCAATTCCACATAGGCAATTTCTGGGTGATCTCCTAAAAGCAGATCGATCTAATTGCCACCCGGTAGCGAAGATCCTATGCTAATTTTATGTAATTATGTTCAAAAAATAAAATTGCACGATCAACTAAGTTACACCAACGTCACAGACAGGCGGACAACTTGCCATAGCATAACCGCGCTCTGTGCGCACAGCATCGCGCGGAAAAAACTACTTTGTGATGTGATGTACAGCAACTTACATCTGTTTTCCTTACACAATAGCTCCCACGAGCAGCATGTGATTTTGTATATTACCTACATTTTTTGCAAAATATGCAAATCGTATGCTAGTAGCTTCGTAGAACATAACAGCAATTTTGCCGATCAGGCGGCTCAGGCCTATGCTGTCAGAAGTAAAGTCGATTTTTATAGGTTTAGAATCATGCAACACTATGCTAATTTTCAGTATTATTATTATTATTATGTCGACTCCTCCGAGTTGACCTAATAAAAGCCGGTTTCTATGTATGTACGTCCGTCCGTCCCTCCTTAGAAAGATTCTACGATTTCAACTAAATACATGTAAGTAAGTAAGTAAGTAAGTAAGTAAGTAAGTAAGTAAGTAAGAGTATTTCAAAGGCGCTTATATAGAATGTCACAAAGCGCCATGTAGGTAGAGGTCGATGAGTAATACACGACGGGTATGTCGTATGACTCGACCCAAGATCAAGATCACGAAAGTTGCAAAATGGCCGCTTTCAAACTATATCGCCTCTGCCGGTATGCATGTAATCAAAAGAATAATGGTGAATTATGATAGGGGCCTACCACAAGACATTGTTTGAATTTTAACTGGACAGAATGTTTTATATTCGTTTTCGTTGGGCGTCACGTGACCTTCATTACTTAGGGCGTTCCACCTTCGGCAAACGAATTTTGCCTCCTACGAGTTGTCCGGCAGTCCCGTGCGGGGCTTATTTATTTTAATTAAGTTTGGTTTCTTTGGCAGTAAGACTAGACGACTATGCACGGAAGACGTGCGTGACACATTTTCATTCAGCAAGAGAATGTCTACTGACACGCAAACGCACACGATATCTTGGCATTTCGAATGCTGTAAGGTCAATGAATACAGGCCGCCGAAAAGGTAGCAATAAACTACGAAGAAAGCCGCAGAAAAGTACAGCATTCGTATTGCTGAGAAATCGCTGTCTTTTTCTTATGCATAATTCTACACAGTGAGGCATAAAAATTCCACCCTTGCTGGTTTTACTGAGTCTAGTAGGCCTATGTCGATTTTTTTGCAAGCAGTTAGGCTACCTGAATGAAATAAAACTGTGTAGCCTACAAATGTCACCTTGCTGAACGCAATAAACATGTCAAAATTGTTCAACAGCCATAGAGCTAAAACTTTAAAAGTCATTACTGTGCCAGACAGGGTTAAGCCGTCATTTGTAATTTTTGACATCCGGGCACTCTGACGCTCGACCCCGAGCGTCAGAGTGCCCAGATGTCAAAAATTACAAATAATGGCTTAACCCGGTCTGGCACAGGATGCTTTATAGCCGTATCCATATGGCAACAGTGGACGTCAAAGGGTTAAGGCTTCAAGGTCTTTTTTAGCTATTTTAACTTTTCTAAGTGCAATATCTGGGAAAATAGCATATATTCGCTACGACGTTCTTACCTATGGATAATGGGTTATAACTTCGATTGTCGCAAGTGAGCACCAATTCTAGGAACTGCCGTCACCTTCGCTACGCGTGGCGGTCAGATCCGTTGCATAGCGGTCTATACGGACGACGCAGCGAGCGCCGAGCTTCAGGCTTCGCAGAAAATAATTGCGGAGGAGGTGGGAGTGGAAAGAGGCCGCAAATCAGTTTAGAAAGACTGAAAAATACGCCATCTGCAAAATATAAGAAATAAAGGCAAGGGCCACAAGAAAAAAAATGTCGTGGGTGAGCCGTCATTGGCGGTGGATGCATTTAATTCGCGCGATGCTATGCACAAGCACGGTAATTGCTGTCAAAGGGCGTCTATCTGTCCGTCTGTCCGTCACGACCCGGTATTGTCTCAAAACGGCTTAACTCGTATCTATACACAGAACTGTCACAAAAATATTGACCATTGCTTGAGGGTCCCTAGGATCTGGGGCCCCTGGTCTTTGTCCGCCCTCGTTAATAGGCTGTGATGCGACTGGGAAACAGTAGAAACTAGTGATAGAAGTGGCAAAATGTGGGATGTGTACAAACTGTAGTCGTAGGCTAATGTTGTGTGATGTCCGCTGCGTTCACGCGCGTGGTCGCTCGCGCGCCTAATTTTCGCCGCGTGAAATAACGCGTGTCGTCTCGATGTCATCTACTCGGCCTCGTATACTGTGAAGCAAAAATGCCATTTAACTTGACCCTTCCAAACAGTGGAAGCCTCATTCTGCAATTCCCACTACTACATGAATAGCGACAGTATACTATATTTCACCGACAAATATTTGTTTAATAGTCCTGCTACTGCTAGCCTAGCATGGCATATTTGTTTGTTGACAAAGTTGACGCAACGCATCAAGTTCGAATAAATAAATGATAAAATAAAATGCAATGCATTGTGACAAAGCTATAGTCTTGTCTTGTATACAGTGTATGACGAATAGGCTTAATATGAGGGTAAAAGTTGGTCAGAGACATTCATTGCTACATTGGCTTTCGTGTATACAGGAAATGAGGAATAGGCCTACTGGATCATTTGACTGGACAGATAATTCTCCAGAAAATGGACATTGTTGGAACTTCGAACAAAATATAGACAAAATGCAAGTAACTCATAGTCTAATAATTGATCATTGTAAGTGCATAAAGCATTTGTGCAGTAAAAAACTTTCTCGCAGTTGTGCGCTGCAGAAAGTTACGTGTCATTGCCAACAAGTTTTAGTAAAATTTAGCCTATAGGTGTTAACAAGATGTGATCAAAGATCATCTGGACGCTCATAATCCGGAAATGTTTCACAAAGTTTGCGAGAGTTGACGCTGAGCTCCATATGTATGATGGGAAGAGGTAATTCTTATAAAGACATGGCGTCCGTCAAAGGGTTAAACGATGACACCGAAACTAATTTCTCTGGCTATAGCTGAAGAGAACACGTAGGCTGTACGTGGGTCGTCATAACTAGCGAGTTCTATCAATCCGACGTATACGGCGTGCTCACGTTTATGTTTTATGTGACAGTAATCTGCAACACTCCTGCAGCGAAGTGCGTCTCAACTGGATATTTATGTACAATTACAGCAACAACATCACCATCGATAGATGGCTATTTTCACGAAACTAATTTATAAGAAAAATTAGCTATCGCAAGAAACGGCGCGACAGAAACAGTGTGTGATGCCGAAAAATATGCTGAAGTGAATTCAACGCGGTATAATCCGTTTCTTAAAATATCGAAAAGTACGGAAATACGACATTTCAACATACACTGAGTGAACATGACATACGAACTCTCGCTTTACTTTGTTCCTGATCTGTATCGCCTACGACAGGGTCTTATATAGCCACACTGACACAGTTAAGGACGTATCAGGATTCAGGATAGCTGTTACGGATTATAGTGCAATTAATTGTAAGATATGCAGTGCCGTACGATTTGACATTTTGGAGTAGCGACCGAGGATGGTATTATGACGTCATTTCCATGGCGTGAATTTTAGTTGTTTTAAGCTGCCAAACTTCTCGTGTGGTTGTTACCGTGAGTGA
>Ga0056114_1001285_pt1 | contig 11166 bp, 6 predicted proteins | sample WorMetHERISLAND1_FD_77005 | JGI IMG/M metagenome (GOLD analysis project Ga0056114, IMG submission 77005) | Marine gutless worms symbiont microbial communities from Max Planck institute for Marine Microbiology, Germany - Olavius loisae HERON... ...
CACTGTAGGTGCCTACTGACAGCAGCGAGCAAACCACATCGCCTACCGGCTTGTTCAGTGTAATACAGTCAACAGTTTCTATTACAGTTACAGTTTTAAGTTCCAAAACGATTTAATTTCTTTCCATTTTACTTACCATCTTACTTACTTTTAACTTACAAAGAATCGACATCAGACCGATGATTCTTTCGTGAGAAACTACAGTTTATGTAAGAGTGTTGTCAGTTTCACCTTGTACATTAACCACTGTCTACGCACCATTGATCACAGGCTGAAATGCGGCGATGCCGTCAAACTTAAGGATGGTATGATCGAGCACCAATCCACCAAGACTACAGCAACAACAATAAACCAAATAACGCTAAAAGCTCATACATCATATTGATCCCATGAACTGAGTTGACTTGAGTGGAGTATGTTTTAACGTCCCACTCAACACATTATAGATCATTTCGGACATGATCTTCCCAGGTTTCAGTTTGGGAGACATGTGTTAAAAATCATCATCGATCCAAACCCTCCAGCTTGGAACTACTGCTGATATTGAATGTTGTCTAGTTTATAAGATACATTTTAAAGTATATCTAAACGTTGAATTTAAAGACGTAAAGGACTTCATAACAACTGTTGTTATAATTTGGTAGGATATTATCCCTTAATACCCTCCCCCTTGTCACCACCTATGATAACTTCCTCACACTTGCTGTTGGCTGGATGCCCTTGTAGCAGCTGTTTGTTGCTTGGGCCACGTTAAAACGTATGACTTGGGTGACATATGACTGAAGTTACAACGAGTCATTAACACTGCAGCAGAAGTCATGAGTGGCACCAAGAAGTACGACCAGCGACCAATGTTTGAACCAGCTCTATCATGCCGAGTTACACTGGCTCAATGTGGCACAAACAACCGCCATATCTGGCACCATTTGGCTGCAATTGTGAAACAAGTTTTGACTGGGGATTGTGAGACCCCAGTTTGGGAGGAATGGATGGTCGTGGGCGTTGGAGATGGGTCCTCTGAGTAGCCCGGTGGTGATTACCTATAGGCTCCCCATAGTAACTATACGCCCATCTCTTACATTTTTCCCATTGCTCCGACTTGTCACAGACAGAAAGAGAGACAGACGGAATTGGTCTACGAAAAGGTGGCACTATGTAATAAAGTGCAGCGGCTGCCAAAAATGGGAAAGAAAATGGGTTTTACAGTAGTAGAAGATTGAAGGTGTACTGTCAGTGACTGACCTACTGATAATCATGGCGCCAATAATGGGCGTCCAGCCGGTGTAGAGGACGTCGTTAGTATACTCGTTGTGATGTGACAAGTACCACCAGAGAGGAATCAGTGTCAGAGCACAGCATAGCAGCAGCAGAACCGGCCAGACAAGTGACTCTACATGACAATCACATCAAACATCAGAGTACCACCAGAGAGGGATCAGTGTCAGAGCACAGCATAGCAGCAGCAGAACCGGCCAGACAAGTGACTCTACATGACAAACAGCAAACATCAGACACATTGTCACAGAAACAAGCACAAACCTCTTCAGACATCGACTGAAACTGTTTATGTTTCAACGTTCCAGCAGAAACTTAAATTACTTCTTTTTTTTCTGGCATGCACCGCCAGGAGTTCAAAGTGTCAGGTGTAGACATCAGTCTCCAGAGTGGACGATTCTGAGCCACGTCGATTGCTTCATTCAGGGAGAGATTATTGGAAGACAGGTCTTGCTGGATAGTCTTCATCCACATAGTACGAGAGCATCCAGGTGGTCTTCTCCAGTTCTCCAAGGGGAGGCTGTTAAGATTTTCTTGGCATCTGTTTCGTCTGGCATTCGTGCAATGTGGCCAAACGGGGAGAAACGCAGTGCTTGGACAATAGCCAAAAGTGGTACCATTTGATTCCTAAACAGCTTAAATTACTTCGGTTACTGTAAAATTTGATTGATTGATTGACAATACAAGGTGTAAAGATAGGTTACAAAAACTGTATAACAAAAAATCTCAAAATATGTAACGTGCAATTACTGTATGCATGAACTGGAAAAATATGACAGGTCTGGAACAATGCTGACAAGACAAACTTCCAATACCACCAGCAGTTCATGTCACTATTACTGGGAGTCAAGACAGATCTCTTGTATGACACTTCTTCTACCATCTGTGCGCTCAGTTAAACGACGCACAGACGCATCACGTATGCTCAACATGTTTTCATTATTGTACAAACTTCACTAATTTCCACATGTATGCAAACTATAAGACTGCACAGACAAGTGTACCCAGTGTTCTGAATAGTAGCATAGATATTGCAGCAAGCAGAGATATCGTTGTCAGATCGCCGAGGCTTGCCGCAATCGGTGTCGCTACGTTATCTGGGTTGATATGAAACCGTCGTGAGAGCAGAATTACACAGGCCATCGCTGAACCTAACAACAACGGCGGACAAACGTTAGATGTAAGTTGTAAAGTAAGTTGATAAACAAGTAAGTCTGAAGCAATACAATAGATTTAGTGGTAAATGTTCCTTTCCGAATAGCGTTAAAACAGCATTATAAATTATATATTAAACCTGTCAGATAATATTACCCTCGATAACCATTTGGCTGGATGGACAGGTGTGCATGGTTCCACAGATGCCAAATGTTGGCTCGTGTGCTGCTAAGCTTAAAGCAACCCTCATTGTCAGTCAACGTGAATATATGTCTGCCTGAATTTATATAGTGCATAAAGTGTGGTAGCTGTAATGTGCTGAAAACTAACTCGAGTTATGTCCGTCCAGCCCTAAGAGATCTGAAATTATCATAAGTAAAGGACTATCAACGTAGTGGGGGACTCAGCCCCTCTGACCTCCCCCCCCCATTAACTGGGATGAAGCTTGCTGCTGCTACTCAACGTGGTAGACATCATACTGAGAAGGAAGCTGGCAATGGCTGCAGTGAGTACGCTGCTGGCACACAACAGAAGGCCGTGTTTGAGGTCAAACTTCCACTGAGGAATCCAGCTGAGGAGGATGGCAAACACGGCAGCCAGCTGACCAACGACCAATGCTTGAGCCTACACGCGACAACAGACTACGGACAATGGACGACGTATATAGTTAGTTGTCAGGGGTCGATCGGCAGGGTTCAAGGTCAGAAGAAAGAGTATTCATTATTTAACTGTTTACAGGAATTTTACACAAACCCTGCCTACAAGTGCTACTTACTTCACCAGCAGATCACAACTATAATTTAACCCTGTGACGCCCACTGTTGCCATATGGGTACAGCTATAAAGCATCCTGTGTTAGACCGGGTTAAGCAGTCATTTGTAATTTTCGACATCTGGGCACTCTGATGCTCAGGGCTTTTGAATATCATAGGCACAGCAGCAAGAAAGGGGGTTATGTCAACTACATGGGGGCTAAAAATTAGAAAAGCAAGGTGTTAAGTAGAAGGCAAGGGGTCAACCCCCAAATCCCCCCCTATCAACTTAAACCTTGATCAATCCACAATGAACCCTAACAATAGCATGGTTCTGTAGCCGGCTAGTTTAGCAAGTTCCCCTTATTCAGTTGGATGCAAGGTCAGTATAGCTTAATGGCCAATGTGACTGAAACCAGGGAAATACGGACTGGACTTTATTCACTGACTCACTCTTGGCAGAATACAATGCAATATTAAGTGTTTAATTTGTGCCAAAAAGCTGAAGCGGGTGACCAGAAATATAACATTAAAAATAAAAACTAAAAGTAAAATTCAGCGACCATGGAAGGACCAATCAACAGAGCCGAGCTCTTAACTTTACTGTACCTATATAATGCCAATGCCTGCCGGTACTCAGCGTACCATCAGTCCAAGATCAGTTAATGAGTACCAGTGACAGCTGGGGAGTAAACGGGCATACCACGCGAACTAGCCCCCATATCCGTGGCGTTGTACTTCGACTGGTGTCCAGCTGAGGGCTACAGACACGGAGATTAGTGCCGCCCTATAGGCCTGTACTCTTATGTTTACTTGCCTATATAATGTGTTGAATCAGAGAGAGAGCACACAGTGAGTGTATACTTAATGACATACCTGTGTAAGAGTCAAGTTGCTAGCAATCATCTTCCATTTCTCACTAGGCGTGTCCATACGTCCGAGATTTGCCTTAGCACAACACAGTACAATCTCCACTCGTCCAATGTGGCTACCTGGTACCGGTAATTCTTTCTATCTACAGTACAATGTGGTCCAAGAAGAACGGACAAACACACCAAGGCGAGAAGACTAATTCCTTTATGTTTAAATGTGGGCAATTCGCCCCACCAGGCCAGTGAACACTACATTCGGTGGGCTCAGTCACCAATACAAAATTGTTAGTAAGGGGACAAAACAAAGATAAGTTTAGGCATCTGAAAGCAGAAATGTCCCACAGGTGTCCAGGGGCAGATCCACGGGGAGGGGACAAAACCAAAGAAGCTTAAACACAGTGAAAATAACACAGAAATCTGAATTAATGCACAGTTCCGTAAACTGAACATTATTCAATACACCAGACGTCTTTCAGGCAGGGAAAGTACATCTCGATCGGCCTGACTGCTTTCCTCACACACTGGGCACAATGGATCCGTTCAGTCCAATGTGTACTATGTGCTACAACTGGTAATCCAGTGTCACAAGTCTGGTAAACAGAGTAAGTAAGTAAATAAATAAGAACCAGCAACTAAAAGCAAATGTCACTGAGAGCCACTGCCTTAGTGCAAACCAAACAAGTGAGGTTGTAACAATTGTAAGCTGTTTGTCTGGAGAATACAGTAACAGTTTAGCCCGCCCGCCCTCCGCTCTTCCCGAATGAAGCAATCCACGTGGCTCATCGTCCACTCTGGACACTGATGCTACGTTTGGCGCTAAGTACTCCCTATTGGTGTATGCCGCCTCCTGCATTAGACTGTCAGAGAGTTAGGCTTTCTCTGTTAATTGGCCATCAGACTCACCAATGACGTGACGTGACGGTTCAGCTCCAACCAATTACAAACTGGTTATGGTAGCACAGAATCACAGTCAGCTGACAGGTGGAATTGGAGAGTTAAAGTTCAGCCCGTCGCTACTCTGACAATCCTCCTTCTCCTTTCATCCCCCGCAGAGGGACTGACGGACATATTCCAACTGTCTCAGTCGCAGTTTCCACAAGACCAAAACTTACTCCAACCTACCAGTCTCACTTGATCCATGACTATACTCTGGATGATGTCTGACATCTGCTGATAAACTGTTACTTACTGTACTGCGGACGTCGTTAGCACTGTCGGTGTATGTTAAAGACGGAACTGTTTGATACTGCTTGTGCTTACAGTGTACACTCGACATAGTCCATGCCGTCTCACGCCTCTGATTGGCTTGTGACACCATCATGGCGCTATATAAATGTGTTTTGAACTTTTGATTGACGGACTGACTGTCATGTCTATGTAGTTTAGATATACACGAATCAAAACGCCACTCCCAGACTTCACTCTTATAGAGTCCGTTGAGGAGGGGGGGGGGCGACGCCGGGTCCCTGTTATTGTCTGACAACTCGCCCACTCTGATAAACCGGCTGAACCACGAGGACATGAATATTCATTAGTCAGCAGGAGTGGACCACCCACGTCAGTCGGTGAAAGGCTAATAGCAGAGCGCGTCGGTGACTGCAAGACTGACTCGATCAATGTCAACTGGCATTGCCAGCAGCTGGTGTTAGTCGTGTAACATCGTAGTGATAAGACGGAAGCAGGCACGTTACACCGGCCGTAACTAGCACCTGTCGTGCCGACAAACTCAGAGAAACCGCGCGATGCTCAATATATTATTTACGCAACAGAACGCAAGCTGTCAAAAAACAGGGAGTGGTCGGCAGAAAAAGACGAGGCGTGGAGAGGAGTCTGCGAGCAAGGGCCTACGTCAGCTTACCGCAAGGGAGGTTAGACATTAGACTGGTAAAAGGGCCTATCAAAAGCAGTGAGGTGCGTGGCTCAATTCCACAACCAACCCCTATCAACTCAGTCGCACTCCGCCAGCTCGGCGCTGCTCGCGTCACACGTGTGTTGTATATTTCCTATTAAGTCAAAGTGCGTGTATCATCACTATAGGTACACGACACGCTAAAAATAAGTTCTGTCGTTTGGACACTGCTGTCGAGTGTGACGGACAGGAAAGACAGACAAACGCTCAGCAATGCGTCGCGCATCAAAACAAGAGACAGAGTAATTTGGCAAAAGGCGACATCGCTCGTACGCATAAGAACCCAATTTTGGGGGAAGGAATTTCGTCGTAGGGGTCAGCGATGGTACCATTTGAAAGTAAGTAAGTAAGTAAGTAAATTTATATAGTGCATAATGTGTAATACCTCTAATGCGCTGTATGCACTACACTGTGAGGCATAAAAAAATTGCACCCTTCTTACTGGTACTATAACTTTCCAAAATTATGCCATACTGTAATGATTTTTGGCATATAGATGCAAGTGAGAATATCCTATCGCCTGCCTGTTTGACAGTATTTGTAAAATCGAAAACTGAGAACCAGCTTATCAGATTTGTTATTGCTTACTTAGTAGCAGACAACAACGTAAAATGTGAAACAGTTGCTGCAACGCGAAACCACAGACTTCATTACTCCAGACCTATGGCCTCCTAACAGTCCTGAACTTAATACTGTGGAGTGTGGATTACAGGATATGTGGAGTATTGCAGTATCGTGTTTCTCGGAAATATGTTAAAAACTGAACGCTGATGAACCGAAGCGGCTTCTGATTGAAGCGTAGTTTGGCATCCAGCTAAGTGTCGCTGATCAGGCAATTGACCAATGGCGAGTTCACCGTTATGCATGTGTCAAAGCCAAAGGAAAGCATTTTGAAAACATGCTATGATGTGCTGTTCCACAACTGTTATTAATCATTTGTTATGAAACTTACATTCAGTTATTTTTTGTTTCACAACTTTTAACCAGTCATGACTTTTAAAGTTTTAGCTCTGGTTGTTGAACAATTTTTGACACGTTTATTGAATTTCGTACTGTAAAAATACTTGGCCAGCAAACGTGAAATTTTTACACCGTTTTGTTACATATACATTCAGGTAACTGCTTGCAAAAATTGGCATACTAGACCTCAGCTTGATTAAGTTATTGCAAAACGAAGGGTGCAATTTTTTGCCTCACAGTGTAGTACTCAGCAAACAAACGAGTTTTAAGTAACTGTCTGAAACTGTTCGCAGTTAACAACGGTTCTCGCAGTTCATCGCACAGGCAGTTCCAGGCAGCCGGACCCGCGACAGTAAAAGCCCGACGACCATACGTGGAGAGATTGTGTCGAGGGACGAGTAGTTGACAACGACTGGCAGAACGCAGATGACGCCGTGATGCAACGTCTGAGATAGGAGTTGCAGCAGTCGGTCAGGTACGAAGGAGCTTTGCCGTGGAGACAGTTATACACCATCGTCGCGAGTTTGTACTTTACTCGCTCCGGAACATCGAGCCAATGAAGGTCGACATGCATAAGCTGGGACAGTCCACTATTTTCCATGTCCATCTGAAAGATGGTGGTTTCATACAGGCTCTCCATTGTGATCGTTGCGCTATCTCTAACCATTCAGTCGCAATTTGCCACCGAATGTCGCTCAAATCAACAGGGGGTGGGTAACTTTGGGCCAAAATTTTGGGAACAAGGAATTGATCGACGTAAGCCAAATTTTAAAATGATTTAGGATAGACAAGGGGCTTTCTCATGCAAAAGAAATCCTGTCGATATCTTCTGCCGTTTGGGCACAATGCAATAACATGACAAACAGACAGACAGAATGACAGATAGATAGACAAACAGAATAACAGATCATGGAACGGTATAACATGTGTCGCAAAAGGCAAAATCGCTTATCAGCGATGTCACCTAAATACTTGTTGATCAGTGACTGAGTTCCCGCGTTATTTCTTTCCATCCGTTTTTCCGACGCAATCAACTGTAAGGTGTTTCTTAACGGCTTCGGTCATCAGTTTTCATTAGCATATTAAGCCCCGCCCCTTAATTCATCGTATCGCGGACAATGTGATATGGTTTCAGAAGGTGAATTCGTGAACCAAGTCGTACGGTACGGGCTACCACTCAACCGACCAGTGCGTCTTCTTGCTGTAGATCGGTGCAAAACACTCCACGCCATTTACACCAACGAGTAAATCTAGACCTGAACTGATACTGAGCTAACCCACACTGCGACGGATATACAGACAGACATAGGTAAGATCATCTCATCTACCCACGCACGGAGTCAGTATCGGGCACCGACGCTAGTCTCCAGTATTGTGATTTACGATAACTAAAACTAAAACAACAAAAGCCATGCTGTCGCAAGGAAAACGCGCGATGCCGCTGTAAATTTCGATCCCAACGACAGCAATATGATGATAAATAGCACGTAACGTAACGTACGTATTTCGTACGTACGTTACGTTACTTAATTTATTTATAACTTAATTACTTACACACATATTACACATCATTATTTTTACTTACTTACTTATTTAGTGCATACTATTGCAATTGGCATTGTGTCCTTTCCAATAATTAGCACAACTGCAATGTACACTGTTTCGCCTTTTGTCAGCTAATCAGCTATTTGCAGTTTTTCGACAAAACGCACTGTTTAGCTGCAATACATACGTTACAGACGACAGACAGATAGTTTATTTATTTGCCACTTGAAGTATCAAACCAAGAAACAGTCGTAAGAAGTAGCATGAAATGACGAAGTGAATCTAATTTTTACCTGCGCGACGCTATGCTAGCGCGGATCTTTGCGATCGTAACGTGTCTGTCTGTCTGTCACGCGCCGGTATTGTGTCAAAAAGAAGAAAGCTAGAGTAATGATTTCTTCACCGTCTGGTAGCCCCACGATTCTAGTTTTCTGATGCCAAATTTCATCCCGACATTCTAAGGGGTTCGGGTTCCTCCCGAGCGGGATCTCAAACAAGGGTGGGGTGGGAAAATTCAGCGATTTTCTAGCTTTCAGCGTGAATATCTCGAAAACGGTAGCAGATACGGCTAAAGTTACTATTAGTGATAGAAAGTCGGATGTGAGCTGTCGATTGACACCGATGACCTTGGATGAACTTGAACTGCTGTAAGGTTAAATTCTCTTGGAATTTCGCGACATTTCTCGTGTTTCGGATGCAATAACAGCTAAACGAATGAAGATAGACCCGTATTGTCAGCGACGGTATTGTAGCTCACTAAATGCACTTTTCAGCGATGTATAGGTTACGTTGATATCGCAGGACGTTCACGTGCTATGGGGCGTCAAACACGTGCGGGGTGGGGAAAACAAGCCATTTTCTGGCTTTAAACGTCAATATCTCGAAAACGGTAGCAGATACGTCAAAGTTACTATTAATGACTAATATGAAGTCGTACATGGGCTTTCGATTGACACCAAAGTCGATGACCTTGGATGACCTTGAACTCTGTAAGTTTGAATTTTCAGACAATATCTCGGGATTTCGCAGATTTCGGACGCAACAACAGCAAAACGAATAAAGATAAAGACCAGTATTGTCATGCAGTGACAACGTTGTAAGCACGTCGAATTGGAGCAATTTTGGCATGCTTTCGCGTCGCGCGGGTTTGTCAGCGACAGCTGGGCTTTCTTGTTACAGATCATTTGTAACGCAAATAACAATGATCTTCGGGCCATGTACAGCATGTCGCTCGTGTCGTAACGTCATGATCAAAGCCCATCGACCGTAGAGTTGTGTTCATTAACGACAGAGAGAATGGACTCAGGCTAGAAGCAGCGACGGACGGACGTCACACAATAGCCTCGGCTAGCTATTCAGTCACCAGCAGTAAATAACGACAGGTATACTCTAATCATCGGGGATTAGCGTGTGCTAGCTTGGCTGTCCAATGCCAGTCGACCACAGATCAGACTATATCACATATCATTATTAATAACAGTTATTAGCTACAGATTGAGTAACAGCTGCCGCATGCATCTCGAACCAGTGCGCAATTCGGTTACGCTGAGGAAACAAGAAGCCAAGCTGTCGCTAGGACAGCCGACCGTACTGCCTCACAGCGGACTACCTAGTAATTAGTGACTGTTGCTAAATAGCATCTTCAGTTTTCCCAGAGATATTGAGCCATAGGCGTATTGAGGTCACGCGACGTCATCGGTCACGTGATCAATCGATTCCCCATAGGCCATTTCCTATTTGCAGTTTTTCGACAAGAAGCACCGTTTAGCCGCAATACATACGTTACAGACGACAGACAGAGACAACAGACGGACACAACACTGTCGCAAAAGCGCGACCGTTAGTACGGTCGGCTAATAAAAGAAACATACTGTACATGGAACGTGTACATGGAATTCTTCAATGCGCAGTTCGACAGAGCGGAAGACATGTAATTACGTTACGTTAAGCATCTGACTGAGTCTATGCCTCCCGTTACGTTGCCATGGATACCATCATCGGGACACCTGCATCCTGTCAGCCCAGTGCGGGTGTTCTGGCCGTTTTTCATACGGTCTAGCTTTTTATATTCTGGGCATTTCAAGGTCTTGTGATATGCTACCTTTGTGAAGTTTACAACTTGAAAATACATACATGACAACGGTAAGCCACAGGACTGCGGCATTCAGTGCAGGATACACGTGAGCTCAGTCAGCTCTCTACGACAGTCTATAATGTGGTTTAATGACATCGGACGTAAATTAAAGCAATTAGCAAATGACAAAGGTAAATTATCACCGTGCATCCCAGCCCGTTAACTGACACACGAATGGTTGTGTTATCTTCAAACTGCCCATTTCGTGTCCGCTATCCTGGCCGCACACTCTTGCTGTTGCTTGTGATTAGTGGAGAGAACCGAGCAAAATCACCGACAAGACGCTGTTAGCGGCTAAAAGACCTCCACCGCCATCACAGACGTTTTACTGACAGACATTATTATATTCATCATGCTGAAAACGCCAAGTTTTTAGCCGAACGGTCGCACTTACGCTACACTGTTGCGTCCGCCTGTCGTCTGTAACGCATGTATTGCAGTGCTGGAATTGACCTAAAAGAACTGGGGTCAGATGTCGAAATGTTTGAAATTATGTACAGGGATTGAAATTAAAAAATCATTTTCACTCAACAACGAGCGTCTTTGGACATGAACTGGGGAGGG
>Ga0056114_1001286_pt1 | contig 11166 bp, 6 predicted proteins | sample WorMetHERISLAND1_FD_77005 | JGI IMG/M metagenome (GOLD analysis project Ga0056114, IMG submission 77005) | Marine gutless worms symbiont microbial communities from Max Planck institute for Marine Microbiology, Germany - Olavius loisae HERON... ...
GCATGTGTTGACAACAATCATATCCAGCCCTTGCGCCATCTCTAAGAATCTGTTACCCTCCTCGTTGCACACTCCATACCCGTATCCTCCATGGATTCCTTCATATCCATTAGCATCTGCTCCAACATGCCCATTCATATCTTAACCTTAACCTTCAGATGATTTGCTGCAAACAAGTAGGTATGGTGGCCGCTGTGACATGCGGTCCTAGCGGTTAATTACGGATTACAGATTATTACAAAACAACAAACCAAAGCATTTCCACTTGTGAAATGCATATGCCGTTTATGTGTAGAATGGGCCGGTGATCATTTGGTCTTGTTTTGATGTAAACAGATCCACTTTTGACGAAGATATGCTCAAAAAAATGATTTTTTTACACTTTCGTTCACAATGACCTTGACCTTTGACCTTTAGACCTGAAATTTGCGCCCCTAGTTACCTTGTCCAGTACTATGTTTCCAGTACATTAGAAGTTTCTGCGCCTTTCCTGTTTTGAGAGAATCGGAGACACGCGACGGACGGACGGAGTGCAATGCTTAGTGTGGCCACATAATTTTTACACGTGTTGTTATCCAGCTTTCTGACAACTGGCACAGTCATTATTTCACATTGAAGTAATTTTTGACATCCGGGCACTCTGTGACGCTCAACCCTGAGCGTCAGAGTGCCCGGATGTCAAAAATTACAAATGACGGCTTAACCCGGTCTAGCACATGATGCTTTATAGCTGTACCCATATGGCAACAGTGAGCGCTAAAGGGTTAAAATATTCTGATAAACCTCTGTGTTTCACTCACCATTAGCCAACAGCTTCGGTTTATTGGCGGAATGAAAGCAGAGATTGCGAAGCGTCAGCAGCGCTGCAACTTCAAGGCTTTCACGTGCAACCGATGCGTATTGGATCAACAACGCCAGCGCATCTGAATATCAACCATCGCAAGACAAGCTTAACGGATTTCTGAACGTTTGCAGTTGGACAGAGCTGCAAAGAATGCCGACGTCAGACAGCTCGCTGCTCAAACACTGACATGATAATAAGTAATTAAATAAAGTGATTCCCAAGCCTGATCTGCGTTTCAGTAGCTTTCAGCCGGACACCAACTGCCACTTATGCATCGCGTGGTGTGCTCGTTTACTTCCACGCTTCCACGCTTACAGCTGTACTCATTAACCAACCCAGGACAGACGGTGCACTGAGTTGGCATTGGCTACACAGCAGCTGCTGCGGCTGAGATCCGATCCTGGCGCTGTCCTGATCACATGTCAAAATGACTTCACTCCTAGTGTGGAAGGGGCATGATTCATCGCGGACAGAGAGACACTGACCGGCCTGCTGTCTCGTGACAAGTCCCGGTGTGGAGGGGGCATGAATCACCCCCAAAACGCCGACCGGCATGCTGTCTAGCAACAAGTCCCAGTGTGGAGGGTGCATGATGTAGAGCAGTTTACTATCACGGACTCTGTTTATCATGGATAGCGTGTAACAAGTCTCCTACCATCTATCTTGAGTATCATTGTCTGTCCCTCGGTGGATAGCGTGTAACAAGTCTCCTACCATCTATCTTGAGTATCATTGTCTGTCCCTCGGTGGAGAACGACAGATTAACGAACAACGCCAGCCACAGTCCGTCAAGCTGACTCGCAATCAGCTTGGACTTCTTTGTCTTGTGAGGACTCAGCGAAGAGAAGCCGTGAAGGAAGTTGCTCTGAACATCAACAACATTATCAGTCAACTACAACCTGACTGATTTCAACTGTCTGTAGCCAGACGAAAAAAAAACATTTCCTGGACTTTTTTCCGACTTTTCCAGCGACACTGATGCAGGAAGTGTTAAATCATCAGATTAATGGTTGAGAAAATGCAATAAAAGTGTACAGTATTCGTTGAGAAAATAAAAGAACAATAAAATAACAAAGAAATTACAAACAAAAAAAACAGGATATTTCAACGGTTGTAATCAAAAGAATGTTGTGACAGGAGTAGGACAAGATGAGTAGTATTGACTGATGTGGAAGACCAATCCTGAGAAAACGGTCCCAAAGTAAGTTTGTCGACTATTGTGAAATAAACAAAATATCAGAAACAGGCAGAAATGATTGCCAGATATTATTACACTGGCACTCCTCCACTGAGACGAAATGTGCTAGTGTCGGTGTCCCCTGCCACTTTACTGCTATTCCCTGATCATAAAATGTATCGTGTATAAAATAAACAAATAATAAATCAAAAACAAAAAAGGTCAGAAATCAGTCTCTTTCGTGCACTGACAGTCTCAGTTCAGCATCAGGAAGGCTGTAGTAAGCAGGGTTTCCGCTCTTTTACTGACAAAATTCCAGGACTTTTCATGAGGTGTAGGAACCCTGAGTAAGTGGCAATCTCCAAATGTGCCACAAAGACCTCGGGACCACATTCTCGAAAATTCTTGGGAAAATCTTAGAAAGATTTATCTTCGGGAAATCATAGGAAAATATATAGCAAAGCACTAATCTCAAATGAGGAAATAATGATTCAATAATAATTGTAACTAATTGTCTGAGATTATCCTAAAAAGTTTTGAGACTGTGGGCCGTGGGACCACTCTTGGCTTTGATGGCTAACATAAACAGACCGACAAAACAGATTCACGTGTGACAGACCTTCCACATGATGCCTCGACACTCCGGTGAAAGAGTCAGTGTTGCAGCAAGTTGGAACGCTGGTCGTAAAACGCTCGCAAAACTGCCACCGTCGGTTGCCGGGCACAGGTTTGACGACTCCTTCTGTATCAGTCGCACGATGCAGTGACACAGACTGTTGTTGCCGGTGTGTTTGCCTAGCGACGGCGCTGTTGTCGCCGGCAACAGAGCAGTGGCTGTCGTGGCGGCCAGAGAGCTGCATGCTATCACAGCACACACCGTGACCATTAATGACAACACAGCATCAATGAGGTGTCACTGACAAGTTAATGATAACATACTGCAGTCAATAAGAGTTTGACATAATGACACAGTGAATGTAAAGTCAACAAGAAAATTGTGATTTGTGATGAAAACGGAAAAGAACAGTGATATAGGTAGGATGTATTAATTAATTAATTAGTTAATTAATCAATATACATCCTTGTACAATGAATTGGAATGAGCAGTGTTTTACGTCCCCTCCAACAAGGTATAGGTTATATGGGAGACGGTTTTTACAGGTCAAAAGACGCAATCAACAGTATCAAAGTACTGAAGGTACATATAGTACACAGACAAATCAAACATACACTAATGAAACAATGAATGAACTAGAAAGCAGTGAACAGTCAATCAATAACAATTGATGTCAGAACAGACAAACAAATGTCACACATATTGATAATCAGCGTCTATTACCTACAGATAAAAAATGTCCCTAAAAGGGGCACAAAATAGGTTATGTGACCCCCATTTGTGTTCCCAAACTGTTTTTTTCAGTCTGTATAGTTCCCCACCTGTCGACAATAACTTTCAGGAAAATTAGTAAAACTGGTGCCACCAAATGTCAGATTTTAAGGCTAAAATTCACCAAAATTCGATTTCTGCTGGGGTTCTGACCAGACCCCACTGGGGAGCTAGCTTATAGAGCTCCACAGATCATGCTAGCTGTACTTAAGGGGCCTACTTCTTAGGGAGGGAGTAAAGAAGAAGGGGTTGCCTGGCTTAGTGGTAGCGTGTTGGTATTGATCAACGTAGTTACTCTACGTCGGGCCCGATTAATACCTGGTTAATACTGTGGGTGAATAAACCATCTCGGTGTGTAACCAGCCACCTAGGTCAACTCAGCCTTCCATCCATCTGGGGTAGGTAAATCAAGTAACAGCCTTTCTGGTTGTGGTTAGGTGGGGCACATTCACTTTTATTGGGTGGCAGTGTAATCCCATATGGCAGGTAGGTCTGAGGAGTGTAGACAAACTTAACCTAACCGCACCTCTTCAAACCCACTTTATGACAACTGGACACAATGACTATGACTGTGAAGAGGGCGACTGACCGCGTGGGCAGTGAGCAGTGTAGGCCGACAACAGAGCCAATGTTGACGACATCAGCACGGTATTAGTGAGGCACCAACACCAGATTGAGTGTATCAAATTGGCTAACGATGACTTGCTTGCACAACTCTAAACACACAAACTATATCGCTTTAACAGCGTTATCCGACATCTCTCCAGAGCTGAGTTTGACTCGATGCGTTATAGATCATTTCAGAGACCATCTACCGAGCCAGTCACTTGACTGGTGTAAAACAGCCTGAGCCTTCTCAACAGATACTGACACTGACAGAATTGAGCATTATTACAACCCAGAACAACACAAAAAAACCCTAAACATTTGATGCCCACTGTCGCCAAATCATTACAGCTATAAAGCATCCTGTGCCAGACCAGATTAAGCCGTCACTTGTAATTTTTGACATCCGTGCACTCTGACACTCAGGGCTGAGCGCCAGAGTGTCCGGATGTCAAAAATTACAAATAATGGCTCGACCCAGTCTGGCACAGGATGCTTTTTTGCACTAGTGTAACCACATGGCAACAGTGGGCGTCAAAGGTTTAATCAATATCTTCACAGGACAGCGACAGACAACTGAGTCGATACCTTCACTTCATCGGAGCCAAAGAGGAAGTTGCGAAGTAAGTCGAACGTCATGACTAGCTCGGTCACCACCGGATTTGCCTGTCACATACAGTACACTATACAGAGCATAAGAGTGCCCGGATGTCAAAAATTGCGCAACCCGGTCTGGTACAAGTTGCTTTATGGCAACAGTGGGCGTCAAAAGAGTTACATAAAGCGTTGCCAGTTTTTTAAAAACAAAACCATTGTATTATCGGGCAGAACTGGACTCTGATGGTTGGTGTAAAGTCACGTGAGTTGTGAGTGACAGGTCGCAGGATTGAATCTATGCCGTTCTATGTTCACGCGACCAGCTTCGGCGAGTTACTTACGACACACCAGCAGTCAGTGATGTGCTGCTTGTACTGAACTGAGTGTGAAAACACCTTCAATGTTAGATGAGAAAACACCTTCATCCCAGCACGTGTGCAACAGACCTTTTTCTTGGCGGAAGGAGGAAGCTTTGAGAGATCGAGAGCGTCGATGCTCAGAGTGTTGTGAAGGTGCCGCACGTGTTCACACAGCGTTTCCAGCAAACCAACTGCACACACACAAACACACTTCAACTACAACTACTGCCCGATTAACTCGAAGTACATAAGTAAGTAACTCTAGTGAGTGAGTGAGCAGTGTTTTACGTCCCCACCAACACAGTATAGGTTATACGTAAGTAAGTAACTCAAACAGTAGAAGAAGCAGATGCAAACCTTTTCAATAACATCAGATATAATCAATCTCACCTTCTCCACCACCTTCTACCAAGACAAACTGAATCCAGTTATAGCTTGCTATCCAGTCCGCCATAACTCTCTCGTATCCATGATGACAGAGAAATTTTACCGACCGCATGCTTTTCCATCCATACCACAACGCGTCACAAGTAACGAGTTATCGTAGCTTCATATTTCATTCTTTCTCTCGTTGTCAACTTGATGTGTGTTTTGTCATCATTTTAATAAAGTTCTTATGTACGTATGTATGAAAGTTGGCTTCTAAGGTGCACATAAACAAAAGTCGCTATTCGCCACAGTCTCGCTCAAACAGAAATGTCTTCAGAAGCCGTCTAAACTGCCCTATTTCAACGTGTGGCTGGCACAACTCCACTGGTAAACTGTGCCACAGCCACGAGCCAGCAATCGAAGAGCTCCTGTCACCAAGGCGCGTTCTTGTATGCGGGACATTTACAAGAGTGTCGACGTCCGCAGATCACAGTTGACGTCGACCAGCGTTTAAGACGAGCTGGCAGTCCTCGAACAAAGTATACATCGATTTGTATAGCGCATATACGTTAACAAACCTCTAATGCGCTCATATGGGATCACACAGTGTTACCGGCCACCTGACAGAGGTGATTCTAACCCCAGCGTATTGCCGGTACTCATTTATCGACCCCGGAAGGATGAAAGGCTGAGTTGACCTAGGTGGCTGGTTATACCAAGATGGTTTACCCGCAGACGGTCACCCATCCAAGTATTAACCAGGCCCGACGTAGAGTAACTACGTTGATCGAGACCAACGCGCTACCACTAAGCCAGAAATACTGTGCTGTGCCATTATGCAGCGCCCGATAGACTTACACACTAGACAGCCAGCACTGCACTGTCATGTGAACTCCTCTCCTCACTACATTCTATCCACAATCACCGTAAAACATTGCTTCTGATACTAGCATGTTCAGCGCGTCACAGGACATTAGTTGATGCTTAGCTGTACTCTGATGTTAATTCGATTGCTATAATTCTTACTGAAGGCCATGTTCTTGCTTATCATATTCAACCAGTTGCCATATTCAATCCAATTAACAGACAAACTCATCAATCTACTGACAATGAAGATATCAATTCACCAGTTCACAGACAACAGAAACCAGGTCCATCTAAACATCAGTTCTGACTGCATTTCTATTACACCAGAGTTCTACTGCCAGCATACAGCCAAGGTCTCCCCCACCACAGATTTCTTACCCTAAGGGACCTTTCCCTGACCTAGTGCATTATCCCTGATATTACCCCGACCTTTGAAGAATTCCCGCACATTTCCAGATTTCCAGGAATTCCGTAACCATGTTTTATGCACAAGTTGTAAATATTCTCCCGACCCGACCCGACCCGACCCGACCCCACATCCGCTCATGGGACAGTCTTGCTACTTTTAAATCCCATCTTAGATCTCATCTTTCTCTTCTGCCTATCACGTCTAGTCACTCATACGCCAGCGCCTGAGATTCGACCTTCAACTATTGGCACTACCGGTCTCTGACTGCCATTGACAATGACCACACCCCACCCCTCTAATCCACTACGGCTACCTTCAAGTGCCGTGGTCTTGGCTGCTGCACTGATGGCCAGCAGTGACTTGAGTGCGTTGATGACGGATGCCTTCATGACAAAGAACTGTTGCTGATCTTGAGGTTTGAGAAGAACAGCATCGAAGCACTTCACAAGAGCACGACAAAGCACCGAACCACTCGCTCCAGCTGATGTCAGCTCCGCACTGCTATCTCTCTCCTCAGCACCTAGTCACCAATCACGCATGTCAAAATAAACTAACTAATAATAAGTTCTCTTGTCGCTTTCCAGCAAATTAACCCACAGTGGATCACTTTAACTTTTGACTTAGCCTTTCGCTCAGCGATTCGCTGAGCGAAACCTTAAGCTGAACGCTAAAGTCCGGACTTAGACCAAAGTGCAACTTAACTTCGGTCTAAGTATGTACTTAGACCACAAATTTGGCCTAAATCTTTCACTCAGCGAAATCACTTTATTTTTTGAATTAAGTATGTACTTAGACCGAACTTTAGCTCAGCGAAAGGCTCAGTGAAAGGCTAAGTCAAAAGTTAAAGTCACCCAATGACTCACTCCAGCAACTGAGCAAATCAAGTGATTCAGTGTATTTATTAAGCCCCCACCCAACACAGTGCGAAGGGAAGCTTTAAGGGACGACAATGTCTGTCTGTCAGTCTATAACATCAAGTTTACTTACATTCGGCACAGGGCGCCACTGTTAGCCATGATGCAACAGTCTCTTGTTAGGGCTGGCATGGCTTATTGTCTCGACCCACGGGGCAATACACTTGCGCATGATACGATACAATAGAAGAGTTTAACGTGGACTGAAAAGCCGAGTGTGGTCAGCTTAATCTTTCACACGTAGCCAAAGACAAAAAAGTATAAAAAGAAACTAAAACAAACAAACGCCTGTGCCCACTTAGTCCGGTACAGGTTTAAGATCCATGAAGGCAGTCCAGAAGGAACCAGAAAGTCTACGGAGGAAACGATGGAAAAGCTTAGCTATAATGTGTTGGTCTCAATCAATGCAGTTAATCTACGCAGAGCCTGGTTAAGTACAGGAACGGGTGACCGCCTGCGGGTGAGTAAACCATCTAGGTATATATAGCCAGCCACTCAGCCTTCTACCCTCTGTGGAATGGTACAATCGACGTTCTGGCTGAGTAATAATAATAAATGGCGACGGTGGGTGTAGATGATAGCAGCCTGCAGTGAACTCACAGCACAAGTCGGTTGGCTTGGTCTGAAGGTTGGCGGCCACTTGGCGCTTAGTCTGCATTCGTCAGATAAACCAAGTGAACCCTCCATCACAATGGCCTGGCCACTATAAACACTGTCACTGGTATTGGTACTATTGTTACTAAATAACATCAATCAGGCACCGCTTATAACATCTGGCCAAGAAATTAACAACTTCAAAAATTTATAACCACTGTTAAAAACGATATCTAGAAACAATATTAACACATCGGAGTTATCAATCGTCAAATACATATGCTACAAACAGTTCATCGGCAGTATGTATTTATTTCACCCTTTGATACCCACTGTTGCCGTATGGGTACAGCGTTAGTTTAATCTGTCATGACTTAATTGTTATTCTTTGCATCGTTTCTTTCATTTATCATCATTATCGTCTTAACCCTTTGACGCCAACTGTTGCCATATAGGTACAGCGTCCTGTGCGTCAGAGTGCCTGGATGTCAAAAATTACAAATGACGGCTTAACCCGGTCAGGCACAGGATGCTTTATAGCTGTACAACCCATGTGGCAACAGCGGGAATCAAACGGTTAACGATGTTCTAGTGTTGATGTTGATATACCGGTGTCATCAAGGCAGTCGGAGATGAGTGAGAAGTCAACATCACGACGACCTTGAAGTTTGACCTTGAACTTAGCCTCCTGCGAGAAAAGTAGCGCGAGAAAGTTCAACACGGAGAAATGAAGGTCAGACTCCATGTATGACTTCCCTTGTGTGATGTGAAGCACGCGAGCTACGACACAACACCATCTTAGTTAGCGAGTTCTTTATAACACATTTACTAACAAGCGAAGAGGCTACTGTTACAAATTATACCTAGCATCCTGCAAATCGTGTGTCAGATATAACTGTTTTTAGTCATAGAGTCATCCGTGTTTGGAATATTCTGCCAGAGTCTGTTAATTTTACTACCGTACTTACAAATCTTTTAACCAATCATTAACTACTAGTGTTTTAGTTAAATTCAAAATGTTTTTTACGTAGTTCTACTTTAATCGATGGTATTTACAGTGCACTGTAATGCATTGTGGTCCTTTTGTTAAATAAATTTGATTTCATTTGACATACTTCATTTGACATACTTCATTTGACGTAGAGCATACGTCGCTAGTTGTTAGCGCTCCTGGACGATCCGTAAACAGCGCTATAGAAATGACTGTATTATTATTATTATTATTATTACTTGCCACACATCAGCATCAACAGCAACATTGACACTAAAATCACATTTCTACCTCATTATCATGTACGACAAAGAAGGAGGATTATGCGATCATTTGTTTTATTCTGTCTGTTCCTCTGTTCGCAGGATAACTCAAAAAGCTGTCGACAGAGTGGGATGAAATTTACAGCGGTAAGTTCATACACAGCTAACTTAGAACTATTTAAACGTTGGGCTCCCTGAGCCAGCAGAAGGGATCCCCTCAATGGGAGAAATTTTCGGTCGATGATTTAGCAATGGGTGACAAACCGCAGCAAAGCCATCAAATTTAGCATGATAACATGTCAGCAAATAGAAAGGTTCGTAGGGTTCAGAGCCACAGTCCACACCACGAATGCATATAAATATTCTTCTGGATACCGTACTGGCCACGGATGTTAATAAATATTCTCTGGCATTTGCTAGGTGCCAACCAATTTGGTGAACGGGATCTATTTTTAGCTGCAGCAAAGCACTGTGGGATTGTCTTCCTACTAAACCAATCACAACAAAGCATCAGTCCGTGTTTTGGTTAGTCAGCCAATCACGGCGTATGTCGGCCATATACATTGGCACCTGCTGGTGGATATCACTTGCGGCGGCCAGTGCTGACCGTGGTCCACACCCTCAAAGAGGTGGGACACCAAAAAAATTTTTCATAAACACAATCTCTACGCTCCAGCCCTTGCAGCTAGAGCTACTAAATTTGGCACGATGGCGATGAACCATGACCAATCAAAGAATGTTAGGGGTTGACCCCATCCCCCACCGAAGGTGGCGAGGTACCCCAGAACCATAATTTTTGAAACACATCTCATTTCCATACAAAAACCGTTGAACAAAGGTCGCAAAATTCGACCTGTTGACTCATCAGGGGCGGCCAGGCACCTCAAATACTGTAGAAAAGCCACTAGTGGTCTTGTGCAGCAGGAAATTTATAGAAAAGAATGTCTGTCGTACCAGAGACAAGTTTCCAGCGGTTGACGAGGGGCGACGACAGAGCAATGTATGCGTCTTGACTGGCCGACTGCAGCAGATGTGACATCATGTCAAAGATGGATTTCCATAGCAACGCACAGCAAGCCGAAGCATCTGCATCGTCTGTAAACAACATCGTCGTTTGCCCAATAGCCCAAACAATAGCCCAAACAATAGCCCAATTAGCATCACTGTTACAGAAGCAGCGGAAGACTGCATTCATCGACACAGGTGCATCCAGTACAATGAGTGAAGTCAAGTTCCGCTAAGCGACCCACTAAGCGAAGTGCTAAGCAAACCTACTTAGCCAAACTCTTAAGTACTGACTTAAGTCAGCGCTGAGATAAGACATTTCTTCTTAGCATTTTCGCTTTACCCGCAAGTCACAGAACTGTGAGCAGTGCAGGCTGAAGAGTAGCTTGTACATCGAGTATTGGTTCCGGGTGTGGTTACTAAGTAACAGAAATTCTTTTAAACTGTTTGACCTAAAAATGCGTTATATAAAAATTGTCAGTTTTGATAGATCTACATTTGTTAGGCCTAGAATTATTAGGTAGGCGTAATTATTACTATACTAATTCAACAAATATTATATGCATGGTCTGCGTTCAGCAGTCTACGCCACTCGTTTGTATTATCGCTTTCGCTAGGCGGTGCTAGTAGTAAAAAATTTGTTTCATGTCCATATAAATATGAAAAAACTAAGGATAGTTTATTTACAAAAAGCAATCTGTATTCACTCAACGTGTCGAAAGCTAAGACCTAACTTGACCTCTGTTTGGTCTTAGACCGTACTTAAGCACTAGGACTTAAGACC
>Ga0056114_1001287_pt1 | contig 11165 bp, 8 predicted proteins | sample WorMetHERISLAND1_FD_77005 | JGI IMG/M metagenome (GOLD analysis project Ga0056114, IMG submission 77005) | Marine gutless worms symbiont microbial communities from Max Planck institute for Marine Microbiology, Germany - Olavius loisae HERON... ...
ATCTCCTAGTCTACACTAACATGGGGTGACTAGGGGATGGCTCCCACAGAGGGCAGGGTTGCCAGGCCTGAACGGCGGTGGGGTTGCCGCCGCGGTACCCCCAGGTCATTAGTAGAACGTGATAGTTAACTAATAATGATAATTGCCAACATACGTGTACATTTATATTATTAAGTATATTCCGTGAATGCGGGTTGGTTAGATGTTCTTGCTATGTTTATTTGTACGAAAATAAACTGAGCTATAAAATCAGGTTTCTGCAACTTGCAAGTACACGGTTAAGTTTTAAATAGCACATCATTAACTCATACTTAGGCTACGTATCGCTTCTTAGCTGCATTGGTTTGTGCTATTAAACGCTATATGATACATAAACTCAGTTGATATAAATTCCATCGCAGTTTGCATATACCGTTGCACAGCGATTAGTCCTACTTCAGTAGATTGTGTTAATGTTGTCACTGTTAAGCGATCTTATCGTATAGTATACCATATTTACTTTGTTATTTCTAATGCTATGAACTTCCTACAACGAAACAATGATACTCGGCACTAAAATTTCTGTCTCTTTTATCTGATGAATAACTTTTTGGCGTGAGTAAAATCGCAGTGTTAGTCGTTAAACAAGACGTCAAAAGTTAGTGAAGTTTTTGACGAAACATTGCAAGGTGTTAGACCATAGGATAAAGAAGAACTTGTTGAATTTGGGAGTAAAAGTGCCAGTGTTAGGAAAATAAGTCTGCGACGGTGTACGCTTTTACGAGTGTCATCTTCTACTTAAAATGCCGCAGGATCGAATTTGAGCTGAAAAAATGCATTTTTATCCTCTTCCTAAAGCTGGAGACAAAAAAAACGATCGAGGTTGTAATGAATGTCGTAAATTCGAGCCGATGGGTATTAGCGTCGATAATCTGGGATATTGTTGCGAGGATGATGACAACGACGATGAGACGCTGACTGAGGCTGGCTGGTGTGTTACTGTTGTTAAGCGGTGATCAACCTGCCTCACGGCTCGGCCTGTGACGAAATTAACGAGCGACGATATTGCTCCAGCGAGCTTGTCTGTCATCGCTGCGACTCGACCGCCGGCTTCCGTTGTGTCCGCTGTGGGTATCATCATCACGTCTTGCCTCGTAGCCTACACATGACTCAACTATTCAACTTCATTATCTTCCCAGTCATATCAGTCGCGTCCGTCCGCAGGCAACCAAGACAGTGCCGCGGAGCGTGTTGGGCCTCCTTAAAATATGTTTATAGTGCAATAACATCGCTGTGAAGCTTAGTATGCGACTTGTAAAAAAAGACCAATGGTTGACGTAGCCGGATGACTTAATATGAAGAGGTTATGTGTAGACAACTAACCTCCTGCTCTGGTTTTTAGGGGCACTTTGAGCTGTATTTCAACCCTTTGACGCCATTTGTAATTTTTAACATCTGGGCACTCTGACGCTCAACCTTGAGCGTCAGAGTGCCCAGATGTCAAAAATTACAAATGACGGCTTAACCCGGCCTGGCACAGGATGCTTTATAGCTGTACCCATATGGCAGCAGTGGGCGTCAAAGGGTTAAAGATAGTAGACACAATCTTCAGCAGGGGGTCCTATGTCGCCTCTGCTCCCTAAGACTGAAATTAGGGGCTGTCAAAGAAACAGGGGAGGGTCAGCCCTCCCACTCCGTCGACGTGCTGCATGTATGAAGTACCACCCACTGCGAGTATTCTTCTCTGTAGCCTTATGGCAGGCAATTTAAATAGCTGGTAAATTGCTATTAAGTTGAAATATCGTTGACGTTGAATATAGTATAAGTCTTGAATGAGAAGAGACATGTGATAAAACATGACGACAATGAAGCAACTATTTTGCAGCAGCAGCAGACCTGATTCACATAATACGTCTACTGATAACTTGATATCGTGCCCTATACACGCTCACGATACGCTACAATACAATAAGCTAATTCAACGTGAAGCTAACAGGGATCAGCTTACTCAACTGCTCATAGCGAAAAATAAAAATGTAAAGAAAGAAACTAAAACAATCAAGCTGTCTATTCTGTTAACGGCAGAAACAGGGCTTATCGATAATTAACAAAAAAACATAAACTTTGTGCTTGTATTTAAAATTCCTAAGAATACACAGACAAGGTGAACTGATGATGTTTTATCATCCCAATCACGCTAGTCGACTTGTCGACGGCAGACGCAACTCCCAATCACCTGCTTCACAGTGTTTGTCATTCGTGACGACTTTGATCTTGTGACTTTTTTCTACAGAAGTCAAACCTGTTAATGGTCACACTTTATAAGAATTTCCACTTGTGTCGATTCAATTTAGCTGCTTCGGGATCATCGTGTTCGTTGTGAAGTTGAAGACAAACAGACAGACAGGCGAGCTAAAACATAGTGCCTTCGGCCACATAGAGGAGCAGACATAAAGCATCTAGATTAAACGAGAATTAATCGTGTTTTATGTATGTGGTGATTTGGATGCTTGACTTGCAGTTTTGCTCTTTCACAAGTTCGCCTTCTTAACCGCTGAAAATCCGAAGGTCGCAGTCGACAAGCATCTTTTATTCGTCGTCATATTCGTTGGCGTAACACTCGGCTACAACCGCAGGTGACGACTTCGGCAAAATTGCGACTTAGATCGGCTACTTCATGTTCCAGAAAAAACACTGTTGATGTTCCATGTGCTGCCAAAACGATGTATTTTAATTTTTCTGGATCATCAGCATTCAGTTGCATACATGTACTTATCATTAAACCTATTGTTGTATGTTGTTGTTAAGTTGGTCGGCGTAGGTCACAATTAAGCGTGAAAAAGTGTTATTGCAGTTAATTAAGTAAGCAACGCTAACATGGCTTTTAAAAACAGTGTATTTTGTACATGAAAACCTGACTGACGCAAAGGTAAGCGCGCGACAGCGGTGCGTGTACGAAGGTCCCTAGTGAAGAAATATACAGCAAAGCAACGATATGCGATGTCCTATTGATGGTTAACAGTAACCATGGCCACATTTCTTACCGTTTGTGATATATTTTCGCGTACAAAGGTTGAAAATCGCCATTTTTGTTCATTAATATTGTGATTGTAGACCCTCTAGTGGAGGAACGCCCAGCAATATCAACGAATCTATACATCGCTGAAAAGTACATTTAGTGCGATACAATTTTTGTCTGACAACACGGGTCGTCCTCCATTCTTTTAGCAATTGTTACCTCTCAAATCTGTGAAATCACGCGAAATTCAAAGAAAATTCGAACTTACACCAGTTCCCGGTCACCCAAGATTATCGATCTTGATGGCAATCGAAAGCGCATATGCAACTAATAGGCCTAGTAACTTTGGGCGTGTCTCGCACCGTTTTCGAGATATTGTCGGATAAAGCTAAAAAAATACCTCGCAAAAACTAGAGGGTCGGGGTTACTCTATGGTGAAAATTGCATGATCCTAACATTAACGTTACTGGACTCATCCACAAGTGTGACAGACGGACGGACGGGAGATTGATATAGCGCGCTAAGCATCGTGTGTTGTGGCGCGCTAAAAATGACAACTTCTTTCTTCTACAGCTGCAGGAAACAGAAAATTCAGAGGTTGCTGAGAATAGAATAACGAGCAAAATCAGAAATCCTTCACTAAACTGAAAGGCACCAAACTTTGTGGTTCCGGTGTGGTTCCGGACAGATATGCTTTCCGTTATCCGGCACTATTCGTTTCCGGCCGGATTTCAAGAACTGAAATTCGGAAATCCTGTAGGCCTAATCGTGGTCACATGCAACCCTAAAAATTTACTTTCAGCAATCTGCACAATTGCAGTGTCCTTAGACTATTGGTGTTAAAATTGCATATAACGCCGTTTAGCCACGGTGTACGAATACTACAGACAGACGATAGACGAAATTTTGATCACATTAGCCTACCCGATCGTTCTGTGTAGGCCTAATGCTGGGCTAAAAAATATCCATTGAAAATTTCAGAAAATATGCCTACGAAAATGTTCATTGTATTGTTATCGCACGTCCGCATGCGAAGCTGCTCAGAGTGCAAATTGATGTATAGCGATTTCTTTCACCTGTCTGTCCGTCTGTCTGTCCCTCTGTCACACACTGCTATTGCGTTAAAACGGCAAAGCATATTGTCGAAATTCTATTATTTCACCGTCTAATAGCCCCCATCGTTCTCGTTTTCTTAAAACTAAACGCAGATGCGAAATTCCGATAGGATCACACTTCCACTTGGGTCGCAGTCGCACTTAACGGTGGCTTTAAATGCAGATGATGGTGTATATGGCCTAAGGTGAGGTGGTTTAAGTTTAATCACGCATGAAATTCCTTGCAATCATCACTCTTACAAGCAAGCCAACTCAGCTTACTGCACAGTTACAATGAGTCACCGGGCTTTTCCTGAAGCTGCGTCACAGAAGGACTGGAACTCCATCAGGTCGTTGTTGATGTATCTGACCTTTCGACGCGACATAAGATCGTCGTGGCTATTCAAGGCGTCTATCAGACATGATCGGACATAATTTGGGCTATTAGGCTATGTGACATTTGACGTTTTTGTACAGTGCCACAGCAATGTATTGCGATAGTGTCACTTTAAGTCTTTAATCATTTTAATTAATATTATTTACTGTTATTTAAACGTTCGATTCGACGACGAAATCTGTATAGTAAGACATGTAGTCGACGTTCCTTGAATGGCTGCTCTCGGGTGACCTCCACCGTGTCGCCGCTGCGGTTGGGAACCGTAGCCGATACTGTCCGTCGTCGTAGCCGGCGTTCGGCGGTAACACTGGGTTGGCGGTCGACGGCGTGGAATGGTGGCGTTGCGGAAGTCGATGACGATGTCCACGACCCTCCTTGTCGACAGTCGTACGATCGGACGTCACCGTGGTCACCGGGTTAGCGTCACGGTCGGCGGAAATGTCGACAGCTGGGGACTGTACAACGACGAGCGGCGTGGACGGAGCCTGAACCAGATGACTGTGTCGACTGGAGAAGAGGCAGCGCTGCCAAGCGGCAACGAACAGTTGAAGAACAACGAGCAACGAGACGGCAGCGAGTACCGAGCACCAGAGAAAAGACAACAGTTGACGGGCGGCGAGGATACGATCCAGCGGGACACTCATCTCAGTCAGACTGGCTTTCAGGTCTAACGACGACACTTCAACAGACATCCGACACAGCCGCACGCCATCAATAATTTATGCAATCTAACTATAACAAACTAAAGAAGACAAGACAGCTATGTAAGGTAGGATATGAACAACAGCGCCACAAGGCATGAAATGCGTGTACAAATTCGCGCAAAACAATCGAGCCCGAACTGATCATATTCCAATGACGAGAGAAGCAGGTAGATCAGCACGGAGAGTTGCTAAATGCGTGTGTGAGACGAAACGTAAACTTTTGTTCGGCACGCACTTGTGCCGATAAATCAATTTTATGAAAAAGTTGCTAAATGCAATAGGAAAATCTTTTATCGTAAAAAAGATGAGTTAGTATCATAAATCTCATAAGTAGCCTAACTGTGAGATTCTGTTTGTTTTTAAATGTGTTTGTCAATATGGTTTAGAACTACAATATTTGACATGATAACCGATATTGTGGAAACAGGACCCGTGACAATTTCGAGAAATTCTAAATAAATTCACGTGGAAGAAGCGCAGCGGTCTTGTTCCCATTTGGATAGACAGCTGTAAAGGGACTTTTCAGAATAGTTCGCCTAGCGGCGCCACAAGGTGGCAATCATCTTCAATGTCGTTCGACATTGCCCAGCATGGTAACGCCAAGAGTCCCAAACGCAAGCCGGACAGGTTGGCTAGTCACAATAATAAAAGTAATTATCTACACCGTGTCACCGTTTCAGGAATAAATGGAACCAGTAGTATCTTATGCATACTTTGACAAAGTTGTACAAATACGTGGTCTGATTTTCGTGCAGTTGTTAGTTATGACGTTGTGCGTTATAATGCATGACGATCGTTCAATTCACAATGTAAAGTAGTGACACTGACTAGATGTGGCGGACTTTTAGTTTCCTATTACCTTAACCTCAGTCCTACCAAAAATCATAGCTAGGCCTATATATTTGTGTTTGTCAAAGATTGCCTGAAACACAATCGGTTCCATTTTTTTCCGGACACGGTTGTTGTTGTTTAATGTTTGCTGCCTTTGCGACCTGCTATTAGCCACTCAGCTGATAGACTTAGACTAACCAAATAACAATCAAGGGAACGATCAGTTACTTTAATTCTGAATTTTATAACTACGAAAAGTAAACAAGAAGGAAGGCTCACGTCGCGATACTGACGGCAGGTGACACGGTGTCGACGGTGAAGACGACACGTTGAATCTGAACTGTTTGAGACCGTCGCCAGCAGCAAACTGACGACACATAGCGTTGTTATTGTTGTTGCCGTTCACCAGGAAACACAAGTCTCGCACATAGCGAACAACGTCGTCGTCCAAGCCTGCGCCCAGAAACACAATTAATAAAGATACCGGTAAGAATTACGTTAATATAGCTCCGCGTGGCCCAATGCCGAGGTGACTGTGTTTGCAATGATGCTACGTCGTACTGGCACGCCAGTGTGAACGAATCTAACAAGTGTATCGACCCGTGGGTAGAAACGATAAGCCCCAGACAATGATTTTAAGCCACCTTAAAATCTTTTTTATAGATAGAAACGGTTTCACTTGCTGCTCCTCTGGCAAGGGTGTATCATACAACAAAACCACGAGCACCACGTTTTTACATTCCATACATGGTGGGGCTGGTACTGCGGCTAAATAAAACAACACAAAAATATTTTTGTCCACAAGTTTTTGGAGTTTGCATTCCGTCATTTCGGCTTCTATTAGACACATTACAGCATGAAACACTCAAAGAAAAGCGAGCAACGTCAACGAGCAACGCAGTTATTGTGTTGGGACATTTCACTTAGTCGCATTCACCCACCTATTACTAGCCGCTGCCATTTGCGGCCTGCGATATCAACGCATAATAATGGTGCTGGCTACCAGCCTTATGTAGAACAGCAGCTTTATTTGAAGTTAATAATTAAAACATGAAAGAACAGCTGAAAGGGAGAATACTTCTCTTGATGGATAGCGTGAAGCTGGCGGTGCGACTGAGCTCCGTCAGCTCAACAGACTTGAACCAGTTACGCCATTCGTCATAATGAGGCTGCAACACATGGTCGATGTTCATCACTGCGCAGATTACGAACATTCGTATAATATTCAGATGTTAATTGTCAAGAACTGTCATCATAGAACATAGTACATGCGCTAGAATTAGAGCTGCACGAACTAATTAACGCGAGTAGTCGTAAAAACGTTCTACACCGTGTCTCAGAAAAAAACAAGCATTATTGTTTTTGTCATAACTTTTTCAAATTTCCAGCAATTCTGATAATTTTTGGCAAAAAGATGGCAAATCGGCTACAATTATATAAGATGTAACTGATTTTTGGACTGTTTGCCATCTTTTTGCCAAAAATTATCAGAATTGGTGGAAAGTTGACGAAGTTATGAAAAAAACAATTTTGCTTGTTTTTTTCTGAGACATGGTGTATTTACATATATTACGTAGAAGAAAATAACTGCGCGCGTCAATATTGGTGATTCTATTATCTTGCTTATTTTTGTTACTGTGCGAGGCATATGATTAACATGAACTGTGCTATGAAACGATATCTGTCAGTCGTTCCGTCTCTCCGTTTCCCACACACAGTATACAATACAATACAATATTCGTTTAATAAAAAAAGTTGACAAAACGCAACTCGAGACAAGACATAAACAGCACACATATACACAGTACTCGTAGTAAACACATCGTTTACTTTCACCACTTGCTATCCTCATCAGCCCACTTTGTTGCGAACGGCTGATGAAAAATCTATAAGTTATATCGATCTATGACATCCTCGGTGACTTGAATGACTTTTTAAGATCACTTAATCGATTCACATTCCAGATTTTGGTGTTTTTCAGTATTTCGGAGCACGGAAAGCTACGTATATTCAGTTTGGCAGACAGCTAAACCAAGGAAACATGTCTATGTCTATGCTGACGTCTCACAAAGTGGTTCTACTGACAATACGAAACCATGCATAGTGTTTAGCGTGAGCCAAAAAGCAGAACATAAACTACTTATTCTAACGCAAGTAAGCAAAAATGTTAGTAAATACTAAATAGTACTAATTTTTGTAAGTCTGATTTAAGCCCAGTTTAATGAGGTACGTATCATCCTAACAGAAGAGCAGTCTGCGTGGAAGAAATGCATCTAAGTCTACAGTGAAAGACTGAAGGTCAATCAATGAGGCAAATCAAGAGCCTGATAAGGATGATGCTGAAGTAATGAAACAAATATGATTCCAGACTCTAAAGATAGGGGGACGTACGACATCGAACAAGCAAGAGTTATTGTTGAGTAGATTGAACAGAACGGCATCTAAACAATAAAAAAAGTTCACAATTAAATCATCAATTTATCATCATCAAGTAATCGAAATAGGACAGTAAACCTGATAAGCGGTTGTTTTGCTAAGAAATTTCTTCGTGAACAGTGAATGACCGACGCCGGTTTGCCTGGCAGCGACCGCAAGCAGTTCAGCCAGGATGATGTCCAGGGATCGGACGACTATGTAGACGAGAGCTACGACGATCGAACACAGCACAAGTCGCGTCAACAAAGCGACCAGTTGTCGTCTTCGTCGACGTTGTTCGTAAGTCCATCGACCCCGCAAGACGCTTTTACCAACGCGATGACGCTGAGTTACATTGGTCGACGCGTCCTGACGGCGGCAGCGGCCACGACGAAGCGGGCATATCCAGTCCGGAGCGTCGCCGACGTCCTCATCGACATTTTGGACGTCAAACGATGTCAGCGAACGCGAAATGGAACCGTTCGGTACGCGGCCGCTCTCGTGTTTTCGATTCTGTCCCGTAGCGTCGTGTTTGGAGCAGAGACTAGCGCTGCCGGCAATGGCTCCATTGCGTGTCAGTTCGCCGTCGTTCGGTCTCGCGACCAAGTCCAAGACCGTCTCTCCGTCATCACGGCGCAGACAGCAGCTGTAGCAGCCGATGCAGACGCAACGATGTAGAACAACGAATATATCGACCACAGCGAGAGCAACTCGAACGACGTCCAGATGAACGTAGCTACACGCCGCAGCGGTCGCATCTTCGTCGCTCGGCGCCTGTTCATCGGAGTAGCTCCGCAGAGAGTCAGTGACGATCGACGAATGTTCAGTCGCCACGAAAAACCGGTTCACGTCGACACGATGCATTGCAGAGTCTGTCAGCTGATCGACCTGTTCGGTGCTTTCGGCGTTGCGATCGAAGCAGCGGTTGTCAGACCCTGCAGGCGTAGTGAACATCGGCAGGACGAGCTTCCTTAGTCGCGAAGCACTGCCGAACAACGACACATATCATCAGAAATCATTTCAGTTATCGTTTTCCTTAACGATTTTTAAGTACAGTACATCGCTCAGACGAGTTGAGATGGTAAGCGCCGTCGTAGCGGTAGGCTGGTGCGTCATGACTAACAGCGTGATCAAAGACAGTCAGCCGATCACATCGACACATCGGCAGCTCGCACACTCTAGCTCTGCTATGAAGTGTTGGCTGTATAGCTGGCATCGTGAGTGGCGACAGAAAAACGAACAAAAGGACAGACGACAGACAAACAGACAGACAGACAGACATCATCATCATTTAAAGCTCCCTTCGAACTATGTGGACTAGGGACTTAACAATATTCACACGCGCTATGATTAATCCTTTACAGCGCTGTCGTAATAAAAAAATTAGAGCGCCATTATCGAACATTGTGAGGGTAGGTCTAGCAAGGAATTGATGGCAGGGCTTTATAAGCACAAACAAAAATCATTTGTTTAGCCGTTGATTCTTTTCAAATCTGCCAAAATCAAGCGAAATTCCAAGAAAAGTCGAATTATAGCAGTTCAAGGTTATCCAAGCCATCTTGCGACTTTGGTGCCAATCGAAAGCGCATATGCAACTTCCTGTTAGTCATTAACTTCGGACTATCTTGTGCCGTTTTCGAGATATTTACACATAAAGCTATAAAATAGCTAGTTTTTCCACCCTACCCTTGCTTGACGCCCAGCTCAGGAGGAATCCGTTAGCATTTCTGGTTGAAAATCACCCCGCAAAAAACTACAGAGATGGGGTTACTGTCTGGTGAAATTCTAAAGATAGGGAGACAAACGACATCGAACAAGCAAGGGTTATTGTTGAGTAGATTAAACAAAACGGCATCTAAACAATAAAAAAGTTCACAATTAAATCATCAATTTATCATCATCAAGTAATCGAAATAGGACAGTAAACCTGATAAGCGGTTGTTTCGCTAAGAAATTTCTTCGTGAACAGTGAATGACCGACAATGCACAATCCTAACTTGAACCGCTTTATCTAATCCACCCGTGTGACGGACAGAGAGAAGGACGGACGGGCGATAGCATATGAATGTATGCTGACGCGCGCTAAAATGTTGATAAATTGTGTTATGTTATCGCCGACTTCTTGATAAACTTTACATTTTATATTCGTAATCAATTTCGGACACATCATACTGGTGCAGCCAACTAACAACAGTATGCAACTAAACAGCGTCCAATGAAACACTGTAAAATGTAAATTACTGTCTACTTAACATGCTATTAATATCAGAAATGTAAGAGAAAGTACGCAGACACGAAAAACGTCAGAATATTATTTTGTCTGAATAACTATTATAGGAATACAATACAAATGCTGTACAAAGACTACAAAGCTTTACCGTTCGTGAATATTTGCTGTCCACAACGACAAGTCAATTTCCAACGGTGTCACTTGAATAAAGTTCCAGAACGAGCCCTCCGCCTTGAAACTGGCGACGATCGGAGGCGTAAGAAGATTGCCTGTCTCCGTTGTCTTATTATACAACGCGCGCTGAAATAGCAACCAGTTATTTAACGACGTCGTCTGTGCGTAACGACGCTGCCTCGTCAGGCCGACGTTAATATCGTCGAGAACTCGTTTCGTCGCTTGTTCCGCCCACTGAACAGCAGCCGTCCGGGTCGAGCTTAAGGACGAAGCGACCACGTCGGACACTGCCGCCACACGTCGTGAACACAACTCTTCAGAC
>Ga0056114_1001288_pt1 | contig 11158 bp, 6 predicted proteins | sample WorMetHERISLAND1_FD_77005 | JGI IMG/M metagenome (GOLD analysis project Ga0056114, IMG submission 77005) | Marine gutless worms symbiont microbial communities from Max Planck institute for Marine Microbiology, Germany - Olavius loisae HERON... ...
GCTCCACATAGCGGAGTTTTTGACTGATCCTGTGACAGACGGACGGACGGACGCCGGACGGGCTATAACTATGGCATATAGCGCACTAAGCTTATATGCTATAAGACACTAAAATGTCTGTAGAGGACACCGTGACTGCGTCTGGTGAGGTATTTACGTCAAGGAGACAGAATGGGGGAGAGAAAACGGACGATGGTTAGGCTGATGATTTTGGTAGACTTCAAAGCTGCATAAGCCTTGAACCGAAATGTGTCCTGTTCCGTTCCGGGCCCGTAAACAGGACGACGAAAGGAGGTGCGCCTGGATATGGTATTAGCTATAGGATTAGCAGCCAAATTGTAATCAACCAAATTTACGCGGCCGACGACCAGCGAACGGACGAAAACGTCTGTGCGACTGCGCCACGAAGCAATGTTTATGATGAAGGTTTCACCGAGCTGTTTGCTCGCTGGTGCTGCGAGACGATTCCATGCGGTGAGCAATATTATTTTAACCACTTGAGGTTACTGGAAATATACTACAGTATAAAAAAAATTTACGCCTTCGGTGAACAGGAACAAAATGTCACGTATGATTGTCGTTTGGGTTTTGTCTGTTGGTTTATCGTTTTGTTTGTATATTTATTTAACGCAAACAGAGCAAACTATGGTTAAAATACAATAAAAACAGTAGCTTGTAGCAGTATTTTGAGCTTTGGCCGACGTAGGACTAAAGATTCTTACACGTAACGATATACAAACACATTACTAGTTGGCAAACAGTCGCACGTATACATTCCGTCCTTGCACAGTATTATATTCAAAGCTTACGTTCTATTGGCGATACTTTAGATCGTCCGAAACATTTTGTGCCGTATGAAGTTGTTTATGTTAGCCCTTTGTGTGTGGCCTGTTGTTATCGGTACAGTGGGAGGGCACTATGCCAGGTGCCCCTGTGTCCCAGCTCTTTTACTACACTGCACTATATGTGTTAGGCCTATAGGCAAGTATACTTGCCAAACATTAAGGGTCTGCAGTCCTACTGTTGTTGTATGATGGTCCTTCATACAGGAATGGTAAATAGTAAAAATGCACTAGAAAGCTTTAGAAATCGGACGAAATGTGAAAGCAGTAGGAGAATACCAGAAGAATGAGGATTCGTGATTGAGATAACGTTGTAAGCGTGCAGGAGTCAATAAGCGTTGATGATAATGCAGGACGACGCTGACGCTGACAGCTTGCGAGTGACAAATCAGCATCGGATGAGACGGGTGACAGGTCCAGGCGGCTCGTCCTCACCTGCGCTCACCGTTAAACATTTACACGGCGCATAAACAGTCACACTAAGGGCGTGTTTACAAGGCAGTGTGAAGGATGGTTTGGACTTGTATGTGACGGATATGTTCTGGAGAACAAAACCAATGGCATGTTCAAAATGCTATTACTGCCGTTGACGGCTATAAAGTCCACGCTTGGGAAATCGATATTCCGTTGTACAGATGCGCGCCGAAAACTTAGAAAAAAAATGCCATCATTGCCATGATCAGTAAAAGAAATACCGGCATTTCGCGCAGCTTGCCGTTAATGAAATACACTCACAATAATAACAAATCTGCCAAAAATATAATGGCAGTGGTCTTCTGAATACTTTTGCAGTATATGAAGACTAAAATATTCAGTTGAACACCAATGCCAACAAGAAGACGATGACATTTCTAACTGATGCAGTAGTTAAATCAAGTGTTGAAAATTTCTTTTTTCTCCCTCTCGCGAATGTAAGCTGGCACTGGCAGCCCATTCATCAATGCTTTGACAATGACAGACTATTGCTCGCATGTCACGTAGGCTGCATGTACATGCCAATCGTCCGCAGCTGCTTTAGGACGCTGACATCACTGACCGTAGGACCGCTACTGCAATGTTTCCTGGATTTTCTGCTTAGCTGCTTTGAGAGCTAGGCTAGTAGGAAGCCACAAATCTGATGAGATGAATTCTGACATCTCACCGAATTTTGACTTTCTAATAGCGTAGCCTATACACGTAGATCTGAATACAGTTAAGCAGATTGCTTATTGCGTCTAAGCTGAACTGTTTCTGCACTGTGCAGTGTGCACTGTAACGAGCTGTCTTGTTGAAAGAAGACAAAATATGAAGATAAGTAGGTCTATACCGATGTAACACAAGAAAATCAACGCAATAGCACAAACACCAAAAGTTTACCATTGCAAACGCATTACTCAAAGATAGGTCTAATAAAAGTAGAAAGAATTCAATTTTTACAAGGTGTCTGTTTGTACATACTGACTGCTGAGAAAGAATTTTGAAAAAAAAATCCGTCGATATTACTATCAGTTACTCAAGTTGAATATTCACAGTATAAAACAGTTTTGTTAATAGTTGTCTATTTAATTTCCGATGATTGTATGCATGTTATGATTATATGTTCACGCGACGATGATTCTCCTTCGGTTGAATGATTATAACGACGATTTGATGTATCACTTTTCCACGCTTCCTACTATGCATTTTGTCGCTGCTCGTTTGATGTTTTAACTTCTCATGTCACACAGTGCGTATGTCATGCTGAATTAAAAGGCTACTTACTTACTTACTTACTTACTTACTTACTTATATTTTCCAGTGTTAAGTAAAACTTCATGTCATCAAGTGTGTTGTTTGCCGAGAGTGTCCATGTCGTATACTGTAATTAGCCGTTATTTTGAAGACGTAAAATTGCCTATAAGGCCATTGCTCGCGATGTACAATTGCAGTAGTCATTAGCTGATAATCACGCCATTATTTTAACGAGTTGCGTACCTGCGGCACTGAATAATCCACGGAAATGTAATTACTTAGACCGTAGAAACTAACAACTAATGAATCGCAGGTAGTTCTTGAGATTCCAACAAGTAGGCCTATTTGTACTTCGAAGTGTGTCACGTGGGTAAAAATTAACCGAACGGTCATATCTTAACAAGTAAGTAAATATTGTTCCAGTAAATGCATCTTGTCAGCTCTGTCGGAGGGATACACTAACTGCATGCTTCCTTTTTTTGTAGGCCTACTTTTTATACTTTATGTGCATCGTCATTCATCAGCACTTATCAGACCGTTGTAATATTGTGTTTGTTTTAGCAGTTGAAATGAGTAGAGTTTTCCGAAAACGCAGTAGCCTAACAGTTTATATAGTGATCTGGTGAACTGTTATTTTGAAGAAGCTGAAATGTCGCTGACGAACCGCGCGACGTTAAGTGACTCAAGGTTATCAGAGATCATGTGTGGTTCGATAAATGTTTTAAACCTTCCATGACCCTATCTTTCATCGTTTCTGAGATGCGGCCATAATTATATCGGCCGAAAATAGTAAATATGAAAAAAGTTAAATCTGCGCCAGACTACAAAATTTTATAAAATAATTATCTGGAAGTTGGGACAAAGTTGTGCTATATCATGCAGACCCACGCAGTGAATTTTTCCATTTCACTTTGCGTTTATGAGCGTTTACTGTTTGACGACATTCTACGGTTAAACGAAGCAATTTATTTCTGCAACAGGCTAACAGCGAAGTTCAGTCAAAAACACATCTGGATAAAGCTCTTGTCATCTGTTGTGTAGATATGAACACGTTGTAGGCGTGTAAAAATTTTGCTTAAATATTTTCAGCCGTTGGGCGAAAACTCAGGGGCTATAACTTTGTGACACACTGTATTTGACCGAACAAATGACGGGATACCACAGTATAGTAAGACGCGTGACTGCGGGCGACAGATATAGATCAACGTCGACGGACTGATTAGTTAAATCTTACTGTAGCATAGTCTGCGCAGTGCACTTTAATTTGCGTCTCATGGCAAATATAATCGTCAGTCGATCACACTTTGTTACGCAGACATGAAGCGTACAATCCATTATCATGAGAACGTAAGCACATTCGAATGCTGTTCGTCAACGTACGACGGAATTTTGTACGCAAGTCACGCGCAGTACCAGTACGGTACCAGTACTTGTACTCGGTATCACGGAACCTCGCGTAGATTGTACTCTAAAATGATGACAAATAGCGCGCAGGATAGCCTACTGTTGTTGCGTCATTTGTTCGGTTTGTCGCTGAAGACATTTCTAATCTCATCTTTTGCTGCTTCATCTCCATTGATATCAGATTTCGTTTCCCGTCCCGACGTTGGAAAGCTTTGCGTATTTCGTCGTAAATTTTTCACTAGAGCCGTTTGTAATTGTCTTACATTTCGACGACGAGGCTGCTTGGTTTTCTTCAGGCTTGTTTAAATGTTGTGTGCTCTCTCGGCCTGTCTGATATTCGCAACGTTATAGATCATATAGAAAAGTTCCGATTAAAATAAAAACGTTTGGCAAAACATATAAAAACAAATGAAAAACGTTAGGCCTATGTAGAATTATGTGTGATTTTTTGTGACTGTAAGCTCTGTACCTCATCCTGTTCACTGTCCTTCTGGTTCACCCCATCTTGCACATATCAGCTCATAACAGTCCCTGTCTCCACTATCATCATCCGTCACTACATAAGCCTTTAACTTCAGACTTAAAACCAATTTGTTTCTCAAATCTATTCCACCAGTCTGCCAGTGCCCTTAGCACTGCCTTCATGGAACTGGACTCGGACCGAACTCGCTGCTCATCGGCCTTTTTGTTTTAGTTTTTCTTTATATTTTTATTATTCTGTTTACGTTTGTTAGCGCACGTTAAACTTCATCATGTCATATCGATTGTTTGTTTTAGTTTCTCCTTTTTCATATTTTTTTCTGGCTACGTGTGCTAGATTAAGCTGATCAGTCACTCAGCTTTTCAGTCCACGTTAAACTCTTCTTTCGTATCGTATCGTGTCGCACCGTAAATTTATTGTTGACAACTGCCGTGCGATGACTGTATCGCGCGAACGTTAATCCGTTCCGTCATCATCGTTATCTTTCACGCTGATGCTTTAGTGCACTGCACCGCAGTGTCCGGACTTCAATGGGGCTGAGGATTAGTTGAATTTAGAAGACAGGCGGAAAGCTTAGTCGGTGAAATGTAGCGTGGGTGTGGATGTGATCCGCTGGCCCGTTAATCTGCAGTGCCATCCAGGACAGCTTCAAGAAGCATACTGACGCTAAGGTCGGCCCGGTTTATTGCAAGCAGGCAGTGACGACTCCCGTGCGTCCTGTGTAATAAGACCACTGCCGTTGATCGCAGTCATGATTGCGTTTATTATAGAGTATTCCGAGCAGGGATACGCGGCGCATATTGATGAGTGCATTAACTAAGCAGTCGCCAGGCGTGTTTATGATGTAGTAAGTGCCTGCTGCGTCGGATTATTGCGAGCGACTCGCGATGGTCTATGTTTAATGTTTGATTCTTGTTCTGTGAACGAAATAATCCGAGATAGCGATGGCGACCTTCGGGAGACTTGATTGATACTCTGGTTCAGCTCTGGTCTACTTCCGTCAAACGTGTTGGCAAGTGAAAGTAGACCACGATCAGAATCCGGATTATGACACTCGTGTAATACCGTACATTCAGTCGCTTATGGTCAGTTTTAAACATGTGCTGACCTGTGGCCGGGTTTGTTTAGTCTCTATCACATATAGGCCTACTTTTGCCGGGAAATTTATCGACAGTGATCGGCTGCAATGTCGACCTGCTTACTGAGATTACGCAAACTTAAGGAAATGAACAGTTACTAATAATTGCCTGCTGGCGGTTTTTAAATGCGCATAAAGGACGCAGGTTTCTATGGTAACAAAGAAATGAAATGAATGATTGACAGCTGTTCGGCCCGGGTCACCCACAGGGCTGCAGAGCTTACTGGGTGTTCTGGACAGCTAGATTAGCTGTTGTCGTCGCTGCCAATCATCCACTGACTCGCATTACGACACAAACCTTAATTAACCCTCATACATCGCATTAATCATTGTTACAATTTGCGACTCATTTTTATCGCCCAGCCGCATGTGAAATATGCATAGCACGATATTGGTATATTAGTTCTGTCTGTCCGTCCGTCCGTCCGTCTGTATGCCTGGAACCCATCGGTGTAAATTCATTTTCGAACTTATTTCACCGCGTCGTAGCTCCGCCATTCTAGTTTTTTCAAAACTGAACGCCATCGAAAAATTCACCCATTCTCCGTGATTTAAATAAAGATTGGGAATAGAAATTTGAACATTAAGTGAGCTTGTTAAGTATGAGTGATCATGAAGTGGTAAATAACGGTCGGTTAAGTTATATTGATGTCGTTTTTGGTGGTTGGCGAATGTCATAATCCGACGTCGACCGTAAACACGGCCGGGGACAGTGGTCGACTTCGTATAAAATGACCGCTAAACACCGACGTCGTGATCATAAGCACCTTCTCGGCCGTACTTGTTATCTAGACGACGATTGATACATATTTGTAACAAAATGAGACGAGACATGCATCTGAAATTTTTATTACATATAAAGAGTTATCTCAAAATCCACTGTTCACCCGCAGACGCGCGATCTGTTTGCGATAGGTGACGTTATTATGCGGCCCTCTCTTAGGAGACCGCATTAAGTGTTGCATTCCGTCCGTTTGTCTGTCCGTCCGTCCTTCTGTCTGTTCGACAGCGAAAATGCGTCACTTTGTGAAATTAGTATGTCTGTCGCATACCTCGCATTCGCATACATTTCGTTTACTCAATATTGGTTAGCCATAGAAAGTTCATATTTTATGGGGAGGTTACTTCTATTAATTTTAGTAGTGATTGACGAAGTAATGTTCAAATCAAAAAAAGTCAACGATTATGATCACTGGGAACGAAAAAAATCGTTTTGCGCATATCTTTGGGAAGTGTCGATTCACATCAAACCAGCAAAAAATAGGCCTAACCGTCAACCAACCATTCTACACATAATCGTTAAATACATTTCAACTGCGGTAACGCAGAGTTTATTTGCGATATTTGTCTTTTTGAAAATCTTTTTTTGCGAATAGCTTAAAAAGGCAGAACCACTATCAGGTGCAAATTTGGAAAGAACCTGCTGTTAATGTAAATATAAATATGCAGATGCGTGAGTATCCTAATTTGTACCGGGAGGGTCGCATATCGCAACGTCCATCTGGCCGTACACCTATTTGTTGAAATGATTGATTTGCGCACGCATGTATACAAAGTCGGTTGGATTTCTGATCTGCTTGCGCCGCTGGATAGTCCAGTCTGTGCCCGGAATGCATTGCATGCTATTGACATTCCGAGGCGTAGTGTAGGCTGTAATAATACACACTCTACCGCGATCGGAGCAGCTGATAACCGCCGCGTCGTAGTTTGGCGGATTCAGGCGACGAGGGACCGACGGTCCAGTTTTGATGGATGTTTGCAGTGACATTTCATCGAGACTGTATTGACTGCTGACGTCGCTCGCAGCGTCATCACGGACTGACTGAGCAACCTGCTGCACTGTAGCTTTTGTCTCGCAGCTCAGTGGCTGCCTCATTCACTGTACGACTTATAACTAACGATTAGAAGTCTACTGAGTAGTGAGTACTGAGTACCTTTGCCCCTGCCTAATTTCGTTGTCTTCAAACAGGGCTTTTTAACCGAAATATTTTACACTGATCTATCATTTCGAGACTATAAGCATCGTTTCGCCAATTTAACTAACTCTTCAGTAAAAGCTGCGAATATAGAGCTACTTTTTAGCGCGCGACAGCATATAGCTAATGCTTAGCGCACTATGCTATCGCCCGTCCATCTGTCTGTCTGTCACACGGGTGGATCAGTTAAAACACTTGAAGTTAGGATTATGCAATTTTCACCTTACAGTAGCCCTATCCCTTTAGCGTTCGGGGATAAGTTTTCATCTCGGAATTTCGTGTGATTTCGCAGATTTGGGAGACAACAACAGCTGTACGAATGAAGAGAAGACCCGTATTGTCAGCGACAAAATTGTAGCCCACTAAATGTACAGTGTATTTTTCTGCTACGTATAGATTACGTTGATGTTGTTGAGCATTCCTCCACTAGGGTGCCTACAATCACAATACAGTGGTCGAAAATAGCGTTTGTCAAGCTCCTTACGCAAGAACACACGTATCTCGCAAACGGTAAGTAATATATGGCCACGATTAGTATTAACCATCAATAAGAAATCGCATATAGTTGATTTGCTGTAGATCTTTCGCTATACGCGCACTACTGTCGCACGCTTAACTGTGCATCAGCTAGGGTTTTTTGTTTCTAAAACGTCATTCAGTTTCCGTGACGCCTGCAGCTGATATCCCAGCGTGGTCGTCACTACGAGCGTCACGTCGCGACGACCTCAACACTCAACGTGCCACAGACATGGCAATGTATTGGTAACAGAGCCTTCTCGGTTGCTGCGCCGCAGGCTTGTAATAGGCTGCCGACACTCGACAGAACTCAAGCAACTGCGATCGACAGCGTCATTCAGACAAACACTCAAGATCTGTTCTGGCTGCGTGACTTATGGAGCTGTGAACACCGCTGTTTAACTTTGTAATGGACCATCGATCTAATAGTACATAGTAGGGGGCACATTATAAATGCCGCAGCAGTTACAGTTACAGTTACAGAATCACTATGATAAAAACGAGCTTAGTTTATCGAGAAAACCGCACAACGCCCCGGATCTTTTTCAATTTTCATAACCTCTTGGAAACGTTTTTGCGCATAAAATTATCATCAGATTCATTTAAATTCATCTAAGCATATAAGCTGTGTACATCACATAAAATTTAATGTTCATCTTGTTTATCTATCTGCGCCGTATCACTGCCTGAACAGATACTGGCACTAATTGGGACAAGCTGGTAGGCGAATTGGCTCGCACGCTGCCAAGCTTTAAGCGATCCTTATTGTCGGTCGACGTGATGGTTAACATGTATGATAGCATCAAACACTGTCCTGTCATCGTCGGCCTGAAATCAGCAGGGTTACACAGGACATATGTTCTAGCCTATTTTACGCTGCACGCTTCAAAGCAGGGGCTGGCAGTTGCTGACGTCGTGAAAATTGCCGAATTTTGGTAGGAGTGCCATCGCGACAAATACTTCTTCTTCCATAGTTCTAAGCAGACTCAGACACGTCGACCGACAGTAAGGGTCGCCTTCTAAAATTCGCGAACAATCAATGCATGCGCAGCATGCGGAAGCGAAGATTTCACCAGTAATACAATTTTGGCACTAAATACGTCAGTAGATGTTATCGGTTATCAAGTGAAATGCAATGCCGAGCACATGTAGTAGTTTCTAAACCTACTGTTGACATCTCACTAGTTTTCACTATTTCCCTTTGCTTTTTTCAGAAAAAAATAACGGTTTTTTTGTTTGTGTTGGGTTTCTTTACAGTAAATGTGGTTTAGCCTGCATGGCCTTCAGTCACATACAATGTTTAGACCTGGAGCTCTCGTATCGATGCATAAGGGCATTGGTTATGGTCAGCGGAAAGTGCTAAGCTGTCAATTGCTCAAATAGGCGTTAATTGCTTATTGCCTCAGTTTTGCAATAAACACGTAGGCCTACGGCTATAGGGCAGCCTTTATTGCTGCATCTGGTCTCGCCATTCTCCATGCCTCGCGGTCTGTCACTAATGCTGTATATATACCGATTTTGTGGTTATGGGAAGGGCGGGTCGGCCAGATTTAGTGCCGTCTTTTACTATCATGTCGTCGGTTTATTGTTGGCTGGCAGTAAATGTAGGCTACGCCCACCGGGTTACGCCGGCCTGACCATACTGATGAAGAGAGTGGCTGGGGACGAGTGCTGCTGCTGCGGCTGTGTTAGATGCTAGCTAATTATCAGTAGCGAGTAAATAACGAAGCAGAGGCTCCGTGCTTAACAACGTCGATACATCGTCGATGCTGTTAGTAAGCTAATGACAGAATCTCGCTGTGATGCCTCACTCCTCAGTGAGGGGCCCTGTCGACTAACTATCCAGTTCCAGATTCCAGATCTCTTCGTTCTCTGTACTACAGTATACACCGTTTCCCAGAAAAACGTTCCAGTTTTCTGTCAGTTTAATTGTGCAAAACATTTACCATATAAAAACTCCTAGCTATTGGTGACAGAAGTCTCACCAGAAGAGCCGCGTGGGGTCTGGAAACGAAGCCCCCAGCAGCCAGAGAAACATGCTGAAAATTGTTGTACAATGAAATGAACAATGTTATACAGCCATAGATCGTCACAAAGTTTGCACTCTTTAGAGTACAATTATACTCTGAAAAAATTTCCGGCCACGGCGGGCACCAATTCCCCTAGACCGGGCCTAGACTACGCCACTGCACGGAATTAATACACTGTGAGTGGCTTATTTTTTCGTTCACTATTAGCGTCAACAACACATAACCTAGAGCCGTACGGTACGACGATAACCGCGGTCTCGGTAAGGAAGATTGGTCCATGACGGATTCGAAAAATTCACGCGGCGTCTTGCTTTCTCTCGAGATAGCTGATACACGGAACTTTTTAGTTGTTCACCAGACTTCGTTTCAATACAGTTGTTGCATATTCTTTGCTTCAAAATTTATTTCGTTTGTTCGATAGGTGGCGCCACGAGCTGAGATTGCAAGCTGTGCAAGATTGATAGCGCCGTGTAGTTTTCAGCGGCAGGTGCGTTGTAATCCTAGCCAGTCGCCGAAGCTGATGAATTGATATCGTTCTGTCGTAGATCGTAGATTCCTCGACGGCGGAAGACGTCAGCTAGCATGCACGCATGCCATCATATCGCCGCCGCAGTGGGCGCAATTAACCTGTCGTTAGAAGATATACCGTACAAGTTGAACGGACCTTCAGATTCTTAGCTTGATAAAGTCGATAGTCCTGCGCGAGAGTGAATGAAGCGATATTCAAGGCGAATATACGCACTTGTTCGCCGCCCATCAAAGTTTACTTCATATCTGCAACGAGAACTAGAAGTTTGTGGATTTGTATTTTAATACACAAAATTCAAAAAGAGAAAATGTATGATACGCATCGCTCAGGCGACATCTGCACTCACTGTTCAGTGGCTGTTAACCAAGGGCGGCGCAACAATTTTTAAAGTGGGGGTAAAACAGGATATTACAGTTTTCATTACTGCAATTATGACGTATAAACGCTTATGCCTACCTGCACCAAATGATTATAACATAGGAATGTGTGACTATTGTGGCTATGGCGAGACTGAAACTGTCAAAGAATGCCA
>Ga0056114_1001289_pt1 | contig 11152 bp, 5 predicted proteins | sample WorMetHERISLAND1_FD_77005 | JGI IMG/M metagenome (GOLD analysis project Ga0056114, IMG submission 77005) | Marine gutless worms symbiont microbial communities from Max Planck institute for Marine Microbiology, Germany - Olavius loisae HERON... ...
GAGCTCGGTAAGGTATGGCGGGTGACCAGTATTAAAAATTTTGAGGACTAAACAAACCAGCTTAAATCGGATTCGCCCATCGATGGGGAGCCTGTGAAGTTGTTTAAGGAGTTCGGTGGGTGTAAGTGGAGAAACAGAGGACTGCTGCATTACAACTCTAGCGAGTGCCTGCTGTACGCGTTGAAGACGAGCCGCATGCTTCTGTGGACAACCAAACAAGACGGAATACACTTCTCGGCAGTAATTTTTGTAAAGCACCCCTAACCTTCATGACAGTGTTACTTTAATCTTAGCTTTTGTAATACTTCAATCCCAACATCTCTCCATGGCTCTCCAGAAGGGGAATACGGCCTTATTCCATCGTACCATGTAACGATGATCAGCGAATAAAACACACTTGCAGTCACGCACATTTCCTATTACAATATTTATGCATAAGGTTTTTTGGTAGTGGGCCAAAATAATAATAATAATAATAATAATAATAACAATAGTATTAATAATTTAATTTCTCGTTTCTAACCCTCGGGATCTATACTACCAAGGGTATTAAAAAGTAATAATAATAATAATAATAATGCAGTACTAAGTACATTATCAAAGCCAAAATTTTAGACAAAATCACCCGAGGCATCACAGTCACAATTACACAGCAATGTTAAGAAGCAAAATTTTCAAAATGTTAACCACGAAAGTAACTGCGTTAATCCAGCCAACAATGATTATTCATAACAAGTTCAACTGCAGATTCTTATGTGTAACACCTTCATCAGGTATATCACTACATTAACGGCTGTACTGTTACTGATGCACTCAGCAGCAAGCAGACTGCAGTTAACTATATACAGCTGTACACACAAAGGCACTACACAGGCAACTGGAAGTGCGCACCAGTACATTCAAAACAACAACTAAATATTTCTCACAAACAACTGTCAGGAAATCAAGATGGAGTTTGAAACTGTGCTAATTGTTTTTGTACCCACAAATGTTCTGCACACTTTTCGAAGTAGGTTCAAGTTAGCAAAACATCTGATAGAAGAAATCCATAGATTCGTACGGCAAGTGGATACTAAGATAAAATAATATCTGCACACTATATGTGAAATCAGTGTGACATTCGATGGTCCATAATTATGGTCGTTCCCACACTGCGACGACCTTAAACACATCTGTGTTTCAAGTGGTTTAACCACAACACAAATTTATGTAGCAGTTCTTCATATCAGTTAACACATGTTGCTGATGCTGATAACAATGTTGGGCCGAGATCTATATGAAGGGACCTCCGAAAACGTAACGTGACTAACCAAATGTTGTTACAAATGACTAAATACACACACACAATTTTTTCACTACTACAATTTTATCTGCAAGTGTTTTCAAAGTTATCAGCATGGTATGTTGAGCGTTGACGATTACGCACAGATACGTGGTATGATTGTTAAATATCTGATGCGTTCAGAGTTAATTTTATGTGGTTTAACTGTTAGCTAATTTGTCGTGATTTTTGAATTCAGTTGTATAGTTTTGCGACGGGGTGGGATCGGGGGAGGGGCTTTCCCTGGAGAGGGGCTTTCCCCTCCCGGCTTAAAATTACTCAATAAATATGAAAGTCAATTTCGTTTGCTTTGCAACGGGGTGGGTGGAGGATGTCAGATTAGTCTGATGTTCTATAACTGTTAACTGCCAAATTATTTCGTTTATAAACGCAACCAGCTCTGAATGCAACCATCACTTGCTGTACACTGGAAGTCGTGCAGAAAAGTTGTTGACAAAGTATTGTTTAATGTTCGTTTGTCTACAGACAACAACTTATTTTCATGAAAGTAATCATTTATTGGCACTAGCTATGTACAGAACAGTATGAAGTGAGCCATTTGCAACAACATTTGGTAAGTTACGTTTAGTTTTCAGAGGTCCCTTCGTATAGACTTTTGCCCAATGTTGAAACAAATGCATTTTTATCAACATTCATACAGTACATCATAACACTGTGTAGACGCTTGTCAAATGGATCAATGCTGCAATGCAAGCCAATAAGTGACACATCTACTGTAGGAAGCATAGTGTTCTGCGGAATGAAACTGATTCAGGTTAAAAGAGTGAACTAGACGAGTTACTCTAGCCTAAAAATTACTAAAATCAATTTTGGCCAGGATTACAACATGGACTTATCTGCTGCAGTAACAAAACCAATAGCTGTCGTCTATTCAAGGCACACGTCATCACAGAAAAGTATCACGTTAACAACACTGTCTTCATGCTAAGACGAGATGCCGTCGTAAGATGACAAACTGTCATCTGACGTCACATTCAGCTTTAATCATTTCATCATAGAAAGCAGCCTCACTGTGAGCACGCGACATCACAAGACAGTTCCATGAGTCACGGGATCAGACCTTATCTCAGATGACGCAGAATGGTCTAAACTATCAATCGCGGCGGTGGTTGTTGGCTGTATGGATAAAGGTAGAGCTTTTTCTTCAGAGTAGAATGCTGCTGGCAAACCTGTTTGTGGGCGCCAGCCATAGTCATAGAATCCAGCTTGGAGTTCACCTGAACATTTACCAAAACTTTGATATAACAATAGAGATATTAGAATATAAATAACCAGATATTTTACACAGTTTCCAGTCAACTAATACCCAAACCAACTTATACCAAAGCCAGCTCGTACCCATTACTAGCTCGTACCCAGGCTCCTTTAATGCCCATGTGGCACTGTAATGAAACAGTAAGGTGCGTTAAATAGGCCTTTTTCGTCCTTTTGACATTAACCTCAATTCTATCGAATGATATCTCATTTGTATAATGACATTTTTTATAAGATCTACCTTACTTAACAAGTCATTATACCTAATTGGTCTTACTTCCTTGGTCCGTTGCTCACTATTATGACACTATATACTTTAATTGTTCACTTGCATGTCAACTCACTAGTCAGTATTTCTGTAGAGCTGTTGTCAGCGACTCAGCTTGTCTACAAAAAAGCTTTTTGATTCTTGTTTGATGCTTTGGTTGGCACTGAAGAGACTACAGGGTACGAACTGGTATATGGTAAGTATTGACTGGCATCCTTTTACACACACAATCAGAAATGCTGCACTAACTATGTGGAAACATCACATCAGGAAACTGTAAAGAAACAGACAACTGCTGTCAGTCACCTGTGTAAGAATGTCAGTGAAGTGTTCCTGATGAGCCCGTTGAGACATCACGCTGCAAAACTGCTGGATAAAGTAGCTGCCTGTCGTTTCATTCCTGAATGCTGCATAGTCTGCATCGTACAAGAACAGATCATCAAGCACGGTTAACTGGTACATTGTTTTCGGGTTAATGCTGAACGAAAAAATGCAAACAACAAGATAGAAAAAAGCAGAAATCTGTCAAGATTACATTGAAATTTGGAGCTCAGTAAATTTCTCTCAAAGCAACATACTGTACAGTTACAACAATCCACAGAGACAAAAAACATCAACATCATCCCACTTAATGATAGCTACAGTTCTACACTAATAATGCACAAATAGACATCAATATCAGAGGCAGGACGGCAATGGCATCATGGATGAACTATGATGACCCCACAAGATCGAAACCCCTCAAACAATAAACAAACATTGTTACGTGCAATTATGTCTTTGAGGTTATCTACAAGACAAATTTGGTGCATATCCATCCATAGCGATGGGGTTTCTTGGCAAACATATATACGTTTATTTTTTATTTACCATTTTGGAGTTATATGAGAAAGCAAAACATTATATCCGTCAAAATCTCAGCCCAAAACAGGACTAAACAAATTTCTCATCAGAAACAATAACAACAGGAATGCTCCAGGCAGAGTAAACTATACATAATCGTCATCCTGGCCCTATATAAGCTCGATAGTAAACTGCAAACATGAGAACGGGAAATAATACACATATGGTAGTTTAGTTTGACTCCAGCATTCAGCGCATGTGCTATAGTACATGCATCACTCAAACGTAAATATGACCAGATATTATCAAGCCAATGCATATTCCTGTTGTTATTGTTTCTGGTGAGAAATTTGTCTAGTCCTGTTTTGGGCTGAGATTTTGACGGATATAATGTTTTGCTCTTATTCACTGTGTAAGGATGTTATTTTATTAAAACTTAAATGAAATGAAATGAATGAAGAATCTCAGAAACTTACAAAACGGATAAACAAGAGAAATTAGGACAATACAGAGACAATGAAAATCAGCTAGTGGGTATAATACTGACGCTAAAAATTCAACATAACGGACAGTCACCATTTTGAAAATCACTATTATATGAGGGGTGATCAAAAAGTTCTTGGCCTGACCTATTCATAATAAAATTAAAATAGTACTTGCTTCTTACAGTAGCAAGGCTTAGAACATGACATGTGCAATGTGACTTTTGGGCTATAAATATTTTGTGCTTTTCAGCGTATGATCAAAGTGTCCCAGCAAACATTTATTTCACAACTCGTTATTCAGGAGGAAACATGGATTCACAACTTCGATTCTGAGTCAGAACAACAAAGCATGCAATGGAATGAACGAATCGGTCAAAATTGTCATTTCATTACACTGCGTAACCTTTCCATGTCAGATGCAAACAACCGATGACCGCTAAAATGCACAAAATATTTATAGCCCAAAAGTCATATTGTGCATGTCGTGTTCTGAGCCTTGCTACTATAAAAAGCAAATACTATTTTAATTTCATTCTGAAGAGAACTATTTCACTATTAATAGGGATCGAATTTTGCTCCGTAGCTGTGAGCTAATATAGGCCAATCTAAATATGACCAAGAATTCGAATAACCAATAAGAAATCAAAGATATAACATATTACACAAACTAAATTACGATATTAACGAATGGCTGGCACCAATTATAATTATTATAATGTCACTAGTGCAAGCAACCGTGCGTGCTTGTGCGTCCTTCATTGCTTGCTCGCAAGCCAGTAAACCTTCTGTTGACAAAACTTATCAGACAATTCCCGTCGGATATCTGGAAGATAATTTGAACAATTCATAGATGTCTGTTCAACTGTTACCACTGGAGTCACCCAGAGACTCTCAGTTTAACGGTAATGTCGTTTCACAACAGTATGAATACAACTGATAGTGAAGTTCAATCCACGATGACATTTTTGTTCAATCTGTCGATGTCTTCCAACGATAATTGATGTATCAAACAGACTCAACGCGGTCTGTACCACAGTTGTAGCTTTCCTTGAGAGATTTATTTCTCTCTATTTAGACTTTACTGAGTAAAATTACTTCGGTATTAACATATACCAACTGTCATTTCAAATCCCAACCTTCAACTTCTTCCTCGTAGTGATGGGCAAATTCAGTTGTTTGCATCAACATCAGTTAGAGTTGGCACGTTGTTGAACATTCATGCAAGTGCCCTAACATCTAAAATATGTGCCAGCTAGTAGTAATGTATCTATAATGTTGCATTCTATTACAACCTAGCCAGCTATTATACTAAAAACAAAATATAGTGGAGCATGACTCTTTTACAACTATATCAGTGAAAATTATCACAAACTTTGAAACAATGTACACACAAAACGTTCACTATGCAACTGTCACTGCACACTGCGATTATTCTGAGATTTACGTATCACCTGGATAAGCAGCAGTTACGACAACCATGTCAGCTTTCTCATGTGTGGTTGACTGAGTGGGTTGTCCAGCTGGTGAGTCTGTGCCTGTGGCTTCACTTGGCTCAGAATCAGTTGCGTCAATGGCTACTCCTTCTGTCACATTGTCTAATGTCATACAGAGTAAACAACGCACTACATAAAGACAGGTTGTCACAAAGTAACTTTGAGCAAGAATGTTTGGCAAAATAAACAAGAAGGATATGATGAAACAGTTCAGTCTGTTGATGACATGGAAACACACACATAGGGAGCATAGAAAAATGACTGTAGTCAGCAACAGTTAAATTATTCAACTATGCAACAACTGTCTCAGTTAAACATCATCTGCCACAAAAACTAGAAAGACAGCATATACCAGACACATCCTCACAGATCCTACCAGCATGGAGTTACTTGACCCTGATGGGCCATTCTGGCAAATTTAGTAGCTGTAGGTTTGGGTGTGCAGATCACTGGTGTGAAAAGACTTGGTTCTACCAGCTCCACTATTTTCAATATGTACGCCATGCCAGAGAATCTGTCGCCTGATTGATTGAGCATGGTTTTACGTCTGCACGAACACAATATAGGTTATACGGCCGACGGTTTTAACAGGTCTGATGACCCAACCAACAGTATCAAAGCACTGAAGGAGGGTGGTTAGTCATCGAGAGAGGCCTCAGTCTAACCAGGCTCACCTCACCGTGTTACAATAATACAACATGCATGCAGATATTATACAAGGAAATAATCTGTCGCCTATCAGCGTTCAGTCATCCTGTGGAATTTGAAAACTGTAAGTCTAACAGTTTAAGCAAGGAGATAATTGCATTAAAATATTGGGCTCTTGAGGCTCATCCCCTTCAGTATGGGATTAATTGACAATTAGTTTCCACCGCCTGGTCCAGATGGATCACCCTGGAAAATGCAATAATTCTACATTTAATAGTTTGGTGTTGGAAAGAGGTGGCGTTGCAAAAATTTGGGCTCTGTGAAGCCTCACCCTATTAGCTGCAGTGCAGTCTACCTTGGAATTCGTGGTCTGGCAATGATCGGCCTCCGGCAAAATCTGCAACGTTTCATTTTTGCTGAAAACTGCATACAAAGTTGGTGGTCAAAATTTGAGGTTTTCCAGTTCTGCTTCACCAAATAATAAATTATTGCGATTTCTGACGACATGTATTCATTGCTAGCAGGAAGACATTTTTAGACTGAAACAGCTAGTGTGGAAACCATGTGTCACTAAGATCTGAGATACATGAACAGAGATAGTCACAGCTGTAACACAGAGTGTTAGCACTCAAAACACTTCCAAAAAAATGTGTGTGAGCTTTCCGTGAGGTGTAATATTGTGTCGCCAAATTTGATTGTAATTGATCAAGAAATGGCGGAAATACACAGGGACTCACGCAGATTAAACATATATGACGGTTTTGATCCAAGTCATTTGTTCGCCAAACCATGCCACAACACCAGACCTGTGCATGCATGTCCCGAATGGCCCCAAGTGTAAAAGTGTGTGCAATAGCTGACACAATGCATCAAGCTAATAATGGTGGCAAAATAAGCCGGCAGTACCAAAAACCAGTGATGGGCAAATCCGAATCATGATTAGATTTAAATTGCTATTTATTCACTTTAAGAGATGTGATTTGATCATTACAGATTTGATTTGCACCAATGAGATTTAAGATTTCATTCAATTTGTGACTTCTGTCGACTTGATTCAACGTTGAAAGATTTGGAGTCAAATCGCATTGTTACCACATGGCCTACTTGTTTTAACACGGATCGTTTTCTAACAACATAAACAGGGCGTCACCAGTTAAAAGATAGAAGGAAATTTGTCAATGATTGGGCATTTCTTTAGAGAAAATAAATGTACACAAAGTGAGTGAACTGTGAAGTGATTGCCTTGTTTTTTGTTGCTGACAAGAATGCAATTATCACTCAAAAAACGAGATGTGATAGAAATTTGAGTGCTCAAGGTTTGAGATTTTGGAGACTTAGAATTTGTCACTAAGGATATAAGATTTTAGGACTTGAGATATGGAAGTGAAATTTGATTGGGATTTGCCCATCACTGCCAAAACAGTGGCAGCTTCAAGCAAGTCATTAAACATGCAAAATATAAAAAAATAAATGGTTCAGTAAAAACAGTAAACCTCCTTGGCATGCTTGAATTAAAAACACTTTTGGTTTTGTAGCCAGTTGTTTACAGTTCATCCCATCAAACATCTTCTCCAGTTGTTCAATTCCGACTGGTCTACAATCTTTACCATAAACTAATCCTTTTTTTCCATGGCTCAGGATGCACAGTACAAAGACTTTGCTCTCATAGTTTTCGCTTCTTTCCTCGTCACAAATGGATATTATATCCTAAAATGTTAACAAACCACATGTTTGAGAAAATAGTATTAATATCATCAGATTTGAGATTTGGAACAATTCTATTTATTCGCTGAATTAATTTACAGTTAAGTTAAAATCAAATTTGTAAAGCGCCATAAAACCACATAACGTAGATATAGAGGCGCTAAATTCAGTTTATTTCATTTCTAACAAGAAAGCCAGCTATCACTAACAGATCACGCTTCTCTAGTTCAGTCAATTCTTCGATAAAATGTTTGTAAACCTGCTATCTCGAACCGTTACTGAGATATTAAAACTTCTACAGCAGACGTGACCTTCAATAGTGCTTATATAATACTATATATGCTGATAATCACACCACAGCAACTGAATGCATTGCCACTTATTTCACTACGTTGGATTAACAAAGTTTTTGAACAGCTGAAATGATGTTGAAGGTCATTTTTCAAGCCCTCACACCCTCTAAAATAACATATTTACACTTCCAGCTTGTGCAGGACTCATTTCTGATACTCTCAAAAGCAAAATCAATAAAATTTTCTGAAAGGCCCCTCAATGAGGATTCTTTAATACAGTTGTTGAAATTTAAAGTTTAGAAGATAAATATGATTTCAAAAGGCGCCCTCGTAGTGACTTTTGCAATGATATGGCAACCTTCTAAATAGTGGCATTATTATTATTTTTCGCCCCAAAGCCACAGGCTTAAAAATTAACAAAACGTGTAAATGACGACTGCAACGACTAACTAATCTTGTGGGAAAGTGCCTAAGGATAAGATCGCGTTTCGTCTCAAACAGCAAAGTGGTTTCTTTGCTGTCCCCTGTAATCACAGTGGTGTATCTCCCGATTTCCAGCACCAGTTCTGTGGCTTGCTGGCTCTATTATTATTATTATTACTGAGTGAGTAGATTCTTAACGGCACAGCAGCACAATTACTGTCAATTAGGCTATACCGTGCCATTCACGTTGGTTCACGCTTGAAAATATGACAGAAGACAGATTAAAAATACAGACAATGCAGAAACTGAACACAACCCAGATAAAAAGCAAACAACACAAAACACAGCAAAACAAAACTACCTTGGTTTAGTCGCCTTTTATGACATTCGACCAGGAAACCAGGTGGGCTTATTCTACAACGTTCCCGGGGCGTGGCCTAGGTCAAGTGACCCCGAAAATTTTTGGCATACAATCAAACATATCTTCAAAACTACACGAGCTAGAGACTTCAAATTTGGTACCTAGCTTCACCTTGGGAAATCTGAATGGGCGTACGAATAATTTTCCCTAAAGGGGCGTGGCCTAGGTCACGTGCCCCCTCAAATATGTGGCATAGGAGCAAACATATTTTCAAAACTACTTCAGCTAGAGACCTCAAATTTGGTACATAGCTTCGTCTTGGGAAGCCAAGCGGGCGCACAAATAACTTTCCCCAAAAGGGGCGTGGCCTAGGTCATGTGCCCTAATATTTTGGCATACGATCGAACATATCTTCAAAACTACACGAGGTAGAGACCTCAAATTTGGTATATGGGTTCATCTTTGGAAATCCGAGCGGGCGCACAAACAAGTTTCCACATGACCCCTATAAATTTTTGGCATACAATCGAACATATCTTCAGAACTACTTCAGCTAGAGACCTCAAATTTGGCACATAGCTTAGTCTTGGGAGTTGGGAAAGCTGAGCGGGTGCACAAATAATTTTCCCAAGAGGGGTGTGGCTTAGGTCATGTGACCTCTAAAATTTCTGGCAAACGATCCGGCATGTCTTCAAAACTGTTTGAGTTCGGTATATAGCTTCATCTTGGGAAAGCCTAGCGGGCGCAAAACTAATTTCCCCAAAATGGTGTGTGGCCTAGGTCACGTGACCCCTAAAATTTTTGACACATCATCGCATCGCTCGGTTTCCTTGCGGCAGCATGGCTGTCTTGTAAAACAAAGTAAACCTCAGCACTGGCCTGAAACCAGTTGATTTTAGAGATCAGATTAAGCTTAGATTCAAACTTAGATGTAAATGTAAGACATAAAGTCACCCAGTGTGTAGAAAGTGCCTATGTTGACAGCTCAATCAATACATTCTCAACTGATGACTGTTACTTACTTGTGCTGAAAGATTACGACAAACAGTAACTTCAAAGCTGAGCCACTTAAAGACTTCCCGAAGGCTGATGACATCACGTTCCGTTCCAAAGCGTTGGCTGAGCTTGGGTAATGAAAAAACCGAATTAGCAATAATCAGGACACGACCACGAGACTTCTGTGGATCATAAGTATCATATGCTGTCTGCAATCCACACATCAGTACCATTACCACAATTGACATCCATTATACAGCATTACTGGGTTATATACGACACAAGGAAGAACAGATTATACTCTGCGCATGAATGCATGTATAGTGTTGCAGTATGGGCTACCCGTCAGCATTGTAAAAGACAACACTTAAAGTGGCAGATCTGTCGGAGCTGACACAGTGCAGGGAAACACTGTGACACTGTTCATTTGACGTGTCTCCACATAAGCAGATTAACGATCACATACATGACAGCAACGCTGTCGATCAGTAGCGCAGCAGTCGGACGTTGCTGGTGGCCTCGGTCTGGTTGCATCCAGTTAGTGACATCGGCAGTACACACTGAGATCCTTACTGAGAGTGTGTTGACTGCAGCAGGTCCAAAGGTGCCATAGACTGTATAAAGATGGGTCAACAGACCAAAACTTTCGATTAGCGAGATCAGGTTGGCAGTTTACAAAACAAACAGGATTGGTCCCAACAGCAACCTCCGGGATACTCCAGAGATAAGAAAAATTCATGGTTGACATGGATGGATATGCCAGGACGCACACAGTGATATAGACCAAGTAGGAACGCAAGCCATGAGTGTGCAGCGTGAGTAAGTGATCAGTGTTTTACGTAACCCCCAACACAGTACAGGTTATATGGGAGACGGTTTTTACAGGTCAAAAGACCCAACCAACAGTATCAAAGTACTGAAGGGACACATATAGTACATCAATAACAGAAAAACACAATAATCACACAATAAACACAAAGCACAACAAGTCCCCTAGTCTACAATAATATGGGGTGACTAGGGGACAGCTCCCACAGAGGGC
>Ga0056114_1001290_pt1 | contig 11151 bp, 8 predicted proteins | sample WorMetHERISLAND1_FD_77005 | JGI IMG/M metagenome (GOLD analysis project Ga0056114, IMG submission 77005) | Marine gutless worms symbiont microbial communities from Max Planck institute for Marine Microbiology, Germany - Olavius loisae HERON... ...
AGTCAACTCATTTAAAAACAGACTGGATAAACACTGGGCATTACAAGACCTTAAATACGATTGGGAAGCAGAATTATCAGGAACCGGGAGTAGAAGCAGAGTTGAATTTTGAGTTTTTCGAGTATATCCATTTTATATTCTAAACAACGATATGGGCACAGAAGCACTTCGCTTACGCCCATAACATCCGCTATGCTATGCTATGCTCTCCCTCCCCGGGGCCGGTTCCGATGCCTTTGGTGGGTTGACCCACGTGGTTGACCATAAGTAAGTAACGTGTCTCTCTGGTAGCGATGAATTTTTATATTCGGTCCCGTTTTATGTTTAGATTATATCAAATGAGTGACGTCATAAGTAAATAAATATATTTATTTTAATTTTAAAGCAATTTTCACTTATTATTGGTAATAATATACTTAAGCCATTATTTCTATAAGTCGTAAACGCTGTTGCCTTAGCACATATATCGTTTTAGAAATTCTATTTGTGTCTGGCAGCCAGTTTCCTCGGTCTGACTATTAATCGCACCTGACCGCACCGGGCGACGAGTTGGCTTCAAAGTCGACGTGGACATATTCAGTGTTTCCTGCTTATTCAGTTAGGCCTACAGCCCAAACACAGGGCTGAAACGTCTTGGGGGCGTAAAGACGCCGCGTTATCTATTATTCTGGTTCAAGGCAAACGCCATCACGCGCGAGCTAAATACTTCAGCACATCAAAAGCATGAACTCAAGACTACGCCCACGTTCGGTGCTGTTCATAGTCATACCCTTTATCTGGCAGCCTAACCGATAGCCTAATGATAAGCCTCGTTACGTAACTCGGCTTAAGATCCCCATTGAAAAAAGTGTCGGACGCTTCGCTTCCATCTGGTTCGCACATTTCCACTAAAGTCAACACCAACCTGTTCACTGACGTAAAATCTGCTTTTGCTTCCAAAATCAACGATGTACGACGTCTATTAATCTCAAAATTTGCAATTTTAATGACGATCCATACAGAATAATTCCACTTCCCGAGTGCATATGCGTCGACGAGTATTGTACTACATGGTGTATGGCTCTGAGATAGATCAGAGCTGTACTAGTACGGTTACCTGACCAATACCCAGTCAAAACGGCCACGGATTGTAATGGCAAATAACAAAACGGCGACAGCCAAAATGGCGACACATTATTTGGAGCCAAGTCAAAACGGCAACAACAACAAATCCAAAACAGTGAAATGAATTTGTGCAAAGACAAATCCACACCGACACTCTCACACTCATAATTGGGTTTGTCGCCATTTTTACTTGTCGCCGTTTTGACCGTGAACCAACTAACCATACTACACTGTCTCAAAACCAAATTCAGAGTGATTACACCTAATGAATCATTAACAAAGAAGGGTTATAAATGCAGCATGATTTTTGGACGCTAGGTCCTTATATTTCAGATACAGTGCAAGCGATAGCCATACTTTCTCTTAAACATTACTAGGCCATCTTAATCTCCTTGAAGGTCATTTGAGCTTATGGAATTTTTTTGATTCAATTATTGTGGAATACCTGGTATGTAGTATCTAGTTGCTGTGACATAATGTTTCAGTTATTGTAACAAAGTATGAAGGATTAGTAACATGTGCTAAAGAGTGCCAGTGTCTTGGAAACAGTACAGGATAATGGCATGCAGGTGTGTGTGTTGTATGTGGAGTTGTGGACTGTAGAATAGTGCAATTAACAGTTTATGAATGACTTGTTGCCAATGTCTCAGTGTGAATTATAACAGCAGTTTTCTTCAGTCTCTTGATTTGTGGATGAGCCTGTGCACTGTGACATTGTGACTGGTTTCTTGGCAAATTCATAACTTTGTCTAGTTAACTGTTGTTTTGTTGTTGTCATGTTTGTAGTGTAATCTGACAGGATGATGATTGAAAGGCGCAAGATGACTAGGGCCACTTACCAGGCCCTGAAACGTTACATCTTGCTGGAACGGGAGAAAAAGAAGCAAGGTACTGTGTCGAAATTAGTGCTGCTACTATATTAACACAAGTTTACTATAGCTATCTATAGATCTGTGTGTCACAACTTAGCCACATGTACCACTTCTGTGATGTGAGACATTTTTCAATTTTGCACGTGTTTTCCTGTTGTTAAGTGGCTGTGTCTGTTGTTCAGAGCAAGAACAAGACAAAGCACAGGAGCAGCTACGACGAGAGAGGGAGCTGAGAAGAAAGAAGGAAGAAGAGGACAGCTTGACACTTGAGCAGACCAAGGAACAGGTTGGTTGAGAAGGCTGTGTTGAAAACGTTGAGTCAAATGAGTTGTGACTGTATGTCTGTGTCTATGCTGCAGAAAAAGACAGCAACTTAAAAGAGTTAATAGTAAGCCATTCTTCTCATGCTGAGTTGTGGCAATTGTGCCAATTTGGCTCTGGCTGGATTTACAAATATAAATCTGGTCAAATCCAGCTCAGTCGGATTTGCGAAACCCAAATACTGTACAGCTGCTGTTTTTACACTGCAAATTGTGTACATCACCAAGGACGATATCAGGTCTGTCAGTGTTTTATTTATTTTGTTGAAGTATAATGAAATTTGACACAGAATGACAGAACAACAGTCAACAGATGAAGGAGCAAAAGTGTGTATAGAATTATGAACACATGTGTTGATTCACTCTAAGGCTTTTGATAATCCTTGAAAAACTGTTGTAGCAGTCCTCAAAAAGTCTTTGAAAGCTCTCGAATATCGTGTTTGGAATTGAGTATTCACCGTGAATTTTGTGTAGTAAAACTTTAATTGATGTCTAATTAGATTTCATTTTTTGCGTTGAAAATGATATCCTGGTATTATTTTGCTATGATGTAAAACGGAGTATTCTTGGCTGTAAACACTACTTACTGTTCACTTGAATGAATGTATTGCCAGTTTATGTCCATGCATTAACGATGAGTACCAGTTAGTTATTACTGGACAGTAATATCAGTCCAGCAGATAGTTTTGAAACTTTACACCAGTTACAACACAACTGATGTTAATGCACGATGAACTGTTATCATAGTTATGTTTTGAATAGACTGTAAATACACGATATCACGGTGTCGAATTAGGTCAGGTCAGCTGCGATAAACAAACCTTTGGGTGTGGAATTTATTGTAACAAAGGCCGGATGTATTCACTTTTTCGTATGGTCGATTCGTATTAGAACCAAAGTCTAACCAAAGCAAATCAATACTGAAAATCTTCCGAAACGTTTTTAACTACAGACAAACGTTTGTTTGCCGCGTGTTACATATTAGGTCAACGCCTGTAGCCTAACATGTTACAATTTTTTTAGCACACCGTGATATCGTGTATTTGATGTATTGGTAAGGTACGACAATATAATTAGTGTGCTAAAACTAATAGGTTACATGTCAGTAACGTGTGCAGCATTGGTGATCCCTTGCTGGGATACCTGAACATATTTCCACTGCAGACAGTTAATGTGAGTTGATGTATCTGTGTTGAATCAGTTGCTGCAGCTGGAGCAGAGACTTGCAGAACTGAAGAAGGAGAAACACGGTCTGTTCTCGGAGCTGAAGAAGGTGCTGCATCAGGAGAATGAAATTCGGCAGCGAGAGACAGAACGACAAATGAAGGAGCAGAAGTCTGTGTTGCATAACATCATCAGTTCACTTGTGTCTTTTTAATTAACACAATTAGTCATTTCACGGCCTGTTTGTTTATAACTCTTGTTATTAATTATAAATTTTTACAGGGTAATTAGACTACATAATTTAATATTTTCTTAATGCTTCTTAGCTCTAAGCAAACAATCTAAGCCACGCCAACCACCTTGAGGCGACATGGAGTGACTCCTGTTCTCTTTCTCTGCCTCTCGTTATGCATCAACAGTGACTTCAGAATGGCTGAGTAGTAACTGTAGTACTGTGAGAGAAGCAGGGGCCACATTCTCAAAACTTCTTAGGAAAATCTTAGGAATATTTCTCGTATTAGGACAATCTTTGACAATATCTGGAAAAACACTAACCAGATATAAGTTCACTCTACTTACTAATTCACGATTTAACAACAACGTCACATAATAACATCCAACATGACGCAAAAATAAAAGTGCTAATTACAAGTATCATTGCTTTATTATTTCATAATTCAAGATTAGTGCTTTGATAAATATTTTCTTATGATTTTCACAAGATAAGAAATCTTCCTAAGATTTTCCTAAGAAGTTTCGAGAATGTGGGCCGAGGCTGCAACAGCAGTGGCAGTGTCACAGTCAGCCAAATAAACAACCCGCATTGTTGCATTTTGTATACATACAGCAGACATAGAATAGTGACTATTTCTCACAGTGCTGAGCACAGTTCCTCCAGTTATTAGTGGCGTTTTATATAGTGAGAGTATGAATGTTAGCTGTTTGTTGGCTGCAGTGCGGTGAGGTATATTGTGATCTGTGCAGTGAGATGGCTGCATTCCAACAGCAGCAGTACGCCAGTGCCAGCATGCAGTCTGTGCCCGGGCATCCTGCCTTCTTGCAGAGTCAGATTATTCCGCGACCAACATCAAAGTACTTGAATGTCGCTGGGCATCCCCCCGCTGCTGCACAGGTGCCTACTCTGCAGTACAGACAGTGTTAGCTTGGTGGCACAATCGTTTTTTGCTGAAGTACAACCCATTTGTAAAGCAAACTATAACTTGTATTGTTAGAATGCTAACATGGACATACCAATATTATATGAATACACACAAATGCCACTAAACAGTTTTAACAGTTTTCCTGTTGTGGGGTAAAGAAATTGTTGGTTATGAGAAGGCAACAATCTCTCGACAGTTAGTTTGTCAAAGTGTTGTTATTTGCTATCCAGTTTGAAAAGAACGTAATGATGATGGCAGTGTGTGTTTTTTAATGGTATTTAATGCCACATTGTTATTAGAAATATACAGTAGTTTTGTTATTTACTGTCTTCATTCACCAAATGTTGCCTCGGTGTTTTGATGCTGCCGGTTGGTTGATGAAGGACATTCTGTCTGCAGAGTATCCTGCTTCAGCAGCATTGAAAGTTTCCCCAAGAACATGCTTGTAACATCAGCGACAGCTTTGGAACAAGAGTGACTTCAGTGACAATGAACGGTAGATTGGAATGGTTTGGGCATGGAATATAAGATGATTTTAACTGGATGGACTGTTAAATCTGGATGGACTGTTAATTCTTAGATGGAACTAGACAGATGGCGTTCATGGTAGCTGTGGCATTGGATGGCATTAAAGCAGCAGATATGAAAAGTTTTGGTCTATTTCAGGATGATATGCAGGTGTAGAACGAATGGAGAAAAACTTGAGATGGTAATTGCTGGCTAATCAACAATTAGCTGGAAAATGTACATTGAAGCACGTGACAGAAAACAGGTGTATTTGTAGGTGTGTGATGTTGTGCAGACTATAAATTAGACCAAATACAGGTAGAAGGTTTGCAGGTGTCAGCAGTGGTCAAATGCTGTGTGATTGACAGGGTATAAAGCGTTCAAGGTCTCCAAGCCCACCGCCCACTGCTCACTATCCCTCCACACATTACCCAGGACAGTTCGCCAGTACAAGCTCGTACAGTGCTGGCTCTCACGGCCCCATTAAACAGGAGCCGTACGTTGTCGCCAGTGAGTATGGTAAAATTCCCAAAACAGGTAAATGTTGTGGTCGATTTGGTTTTTTGAGTTTTTTAACTTTATTTACGTTTTGTCTGTTGTTGGTGACTTTCTGTCAGAATGTTGTTACTTTCTTCATTTGGGTATTTTTCTGGGTTTTTCTAAGTTGCTGTCATCAATGTCCATGGTCATTTACATAGTAACTTTACTAGTGACAGTAATTCTCTAATTTTTGCATGTGTGTACTGACTGTACAGTATAGCTCTCTTTGTTTTAACTCTTTTTGCTAGTTACAGAGGTCATCTAACATTTTCTGTTGTACTTGAGCTATAAAGTGAGTTTGTCTGCAGTGATTTTACATAGTGATGTTTCTACTAGTTCTTTGTAGTTTTAAAGTATTTTGGATAATATTCATGTACCAGAAGTGTTTCTGTGATCATGTGATTGTGTAGAACCGAGTTCTTACAACAGTAGTTATGGCCAGCCAGCAGCCAGTCACCCGGGTTATCAACCGTCAGCCCACCCAGTGTCTCAACAGTACCAGGCGCCAACCAGCCAGCCAGCGTCAGGACCAGGCAAGTATCCACCAGGCACCATTGCGTCGCCGTCAGCATTCTCATCATTTCCTTCAATGTCGGCTGGCTACGTCTACCAACAAGGAGGGTCAAAGCCGCTGGCCGCTGATCAGTACCCGGGATATATTAGACCTCAGTCACTGCCAAGACATCACACACCACAGACAGGTTAGGCTCAAGTGTGTCTAGGGTTCCAAATCGTAATTTCCGACTGGTAATTATGGATGGTAAATTACGAGTTGTAAAGTTAAAAATTACTAGTAAATGACCACCCTAAACCAAAATTTTTGAAAGATATTATATTTCCATGCACAAACCATTGAACCTAGAGTCACAAAATTTGGCACGTTGACTCACCAGGGCTAGACCATCAATAAGCATTGTACACTGCACCCACATGGGAAGGTTCAAACCACCTCTACGTTCAAGGGTGGGGCCCCTCGTGCCCGGAAATTTTTCATAGCCACAATAGCTGTTTCAGTCATTGTAGCTAGAACTACTAAATTTGGCATCGTGCTGTACCATGACCAGTTGAAGAATTTTAGGTTAAGTTATTTTTATATTTATTTTGGATCTATAATGTGGACAGTAGCATCAATCAGTATATAATTTCATTAAGAACAGCACAGAGTTTCACAGTAGTGATCTGTCACAGTGGGCGACTTTAACTTTTGACTTAGCCTTTCGCTGAGCTAAAGTTCGGTCTAAGTACAGACTTAAGTCAAAAATTAAAGTGATTTCGCTGAGCGAAAGACTTAGGCCAAATTTGCGGTCTAAGTGTTTGATACTGTGACTGCCAGTGTGATGCACAAACTGTTGTTAACACTTGCAGGTTATGCGTCACCTCATCACGGTCTGTCGTCTGCACCGGGTCCAGTTGCACCTCTGCAGCAGCAGCTGGAGCACGCCAGTCAGAAAGCAGGCTTCGTTGATGAGAAATACAAGCCTCGCCAGCAGGTCTGTTTGACTGTCTTGAGTCAAAGCCACATTTTCCCACTGATCAGTAAGTCAAGCTGTAGCAAGGTGTACATGATCGCTGATACTTGATATTGTTTTCTACAGTTTACTACCAGTGAACGTATAGAGCCGATCTTTGATTTGAAGGTATGTGGGTTTTCTCTGACATTGAAAGGGATGATGTGATTCTTGCTGTTTATCTGATATCTCACGTCTCTTATGTCTCTTTATCTGTTTATAATTGATGTCTGACGTGTGCAAGATAAACAGAAAAGTTGTAGATGGATTGTTATGAAATTTTCAGGGCCATTTCACTTTGGGCCCAGCCCCATACCAAAACAATTTGATCGCGGACACACCTTTTTGTCCCCATAGTAGCAAAATTTTCTTTTAAAATTAGACCCAGAGAGATATTGCAGCATAAACACCAAATTTAGCAGAATAACAGGTTTTGGCCATGTGAAGGTTTATCTACTCCCAAACCCAAGTGAAAAGGGCCCAGCCCCTCATGGCCAAGACCCCTTACTGCATTCTCCAGCTGTTAGACCTGAAGCTACCAAGTGTGGCACGATGATCTAAGAATGGCAGAGAATGATTTTCAGGCATCAGACCCATCCATTCCCAAGGTATAGTTGATGGAATTATAGCTATATGTTTGGTATGTAGGCATTACTGACTGCTGGTCCGGCAGCTCCGCGTGGCAGTATTGTCAGTGGCTATCCAATACATCCACCACCACAGCCAGGACTTCCAACAAATGTGTACACTGGCACCAGCTCGGTACGTGCACCATGGCAGTTACATATCACACCAGCAAGCACTTTGTTCATGTTTGGCCTGTTTACTGCCAGTACTTGCTTGTCTATATGTATATGCTACTTTTGTCGTTACAGTACAGCAGCTGACTCTTTGGCACTTGCAACAAGATCAATATGAGCCACTGATGGTGTCAGACAGGATGTCCATTCCAGTCATAGTTACTCTATGTTTCTTAAGTTCTGAGGTAGTACAGGACATGGTGAAAGGGAGTCGTGACCCTTCCATGAGGAGCCAGAGACATCCATCTGTATTTAATCAGCAGTACAGTTATGCACCTGGGGACTTTTTGTTATGCACTCAGCACTGCCACCACATCCACAGCCACTGGTCAGGAGTCTTCTACTTGCTGAAGTTTGACCATATCTCGAAGAAAGAAAGAAAGGACGTAAAATGTCATCACCATCAGTACTGTACTGTGCCTAAACCACTGTATGCAACGCAAATTGAGTGAAGATGTCTGGTTCGCTCTGCTATATGATATTTGTGATATGACTTCGATCATGATAGTAGCTTGTACTGTTCACTGTCTCCAAAAAACGTGCCGATGTCTCAAGTTTATTCATTAACAGCTCAGAAAAATTAGCCATTTTGACAAATATTTGGTGTGCGATATTAGTAAGGTTCAAATTTGCTTGTAAAATTTTTCAATTGCTTCTTGTTTACTGACTTAATATTACATTTTATCGTGTGTCAGCTCTGCTAATCTGCCTGCCTGCCCATCTCTCTGTTGCTACAACAGACCTGTGATGATGCGGTTTTCAGCACAGGGTAGTCATGTACTCTAAGGTTGTTCAGCAATTCGGCAGAGGTCTATGCAGTGGGGCATGAAACAAGTGAGGGTGATAGAAAATTCTGCATTTTCAACAACTCTTGCTATGTGGGCAGTCAAATAGATTCAGTGGTTTAATGCCACATTTGGTACAGTTAAGGCCAAGCAGGTTCAAAAAGGCTAAGTCTAGGTAGAAATTTCTTCAAGTCCACAGATGCTGCTGCCATACAGATTACAGTCTCGCAGATAAACCACGTGATGCTTCTACAAGCGTTGTGCAGAGTTGTAATTGCGAATTAGCAGCTATATCACGCTATATCTCAAAACAGTGCAAGATAGTGCCAAAGTTACTGCAAAACATGAATATGAAAGCATATGCAATCTATCAAATGGTATTGTTTTGAATGACCTTGGGTGAACCTTAACCCAGGTTGCAAGGTAACTGCACTTCTCAAAGGTGAATCTTAAAATGATGCATAATGATGCATTTGAGGGACAAAATGAGTTTAAGATGCTAATATGGAACCACAGGCAGGCTGTCAAATGGTACTGACTGTTTTAGCTGAAGAAGTAGGTTCTAAACCAAACTTTGTAATCACTTTCTTTCAGATTAACTTTAAACATTTGGTTTAAATGTACCTTAGGGTCTATAGTTACTCACTACTCAGATATGTAAAAAAACTATCCGATTGTATTAGTATTGTGTACTAGACAGCGGCAGATTGCGTTGTTAATTGTTAACAAATTGTTTTATGCAGGGTGGACTCCCGCCAACAAGACATGGCAGTCATGCGCAAAACAGATACTGATCGTCGGCGTACAGTTGACTATTACTGCACGACAAACAAACAACTGTTGTAACTATCCGTGACGTGACCCACAGTTTTTGCTGTAGACACTTCATAAGACTGAAACTGTGGAGGACTACTGTCAGTGTCATCTATCTAGCATTGTATTTAACTTCGACTTGTTTTCGTTAATTATATCTACACTGTGTCCCATAAAAAACCGGGCATACGACATTGCATTATCGTTAAAACTAGAGATTGTACAGCATTAAATTTCAGTACAACATATCTCTGTTAATCAAGCAATAAAATTAACATGACGTCAGAACAGTCATTGTCAGCGTCGAGTACCAGCTTCTCATTTACAAGACTGTTCGAAATGGTGTCGAAGCTACTTCCCCACTCTCGATGGCCTCTCATCAATGACTAGCTGACCATACAGCAACCAAGCGCAGTTTCAGCTTGTTGGTTGACGTCACATGCGCTTCTGCTAAACAGTCTCGAAGACAGCCCCAATTTCTGTAATCGACCGGATTTAGGTTGTGGCTATTAGGTGGCCGGAGGTTGGGAGAAATCAAATCAGGTGTGACCTGGCACAAATACTCGTGTACTCCACGGTGGCACGTGCACGATGGGCAGGTTCGCCGAATTAGGAACGGCCTTGGTCTGTGAGAGTGCGCTGGTTGCCATGGCAACAGTTGTGAAAGTATTGGCATAATATGCGTGGTCGGTTTTTTGGAACACAGTGTAGTTGTTGCAGTGCGGTGTGTTGCCAATAAAATTACTACAAACGACAAAACTTCTTTGACAACATCACAACAAAGTTACTGGCATTATGAAAATGTCACTTTAGTCAATCTGCATGAATTCATACACACACAGTAGAGTAGTTCTATGAATTGGTAGCAAGCAAACTGCTACCTAGAAACATCAACAGTGTGTTAATTTTGAGAGACTGAAGTTATTTACTCCATATAATAAATAAAACAATTCTATGGCCTTTAAACTTTGCTTTAAAATAACATTTGTACAAAAAAAACACTGTTGACTACAGTCAGCTCAGTTTGTAACTGTCAAATGTCACAATGTGTGGCATTCATGCAGCCATCTCCTGCACCAAAGTGATGTTCTTTCAGAATGCATACAGTGAGGAGTTGCCATATCCATCACCTGTACAACCAATCAATGCAGTCTTGTTAAGACAATAAAGAACAAAACATTGACGACTACACACCATAGTGCTGTCACAGGTGCATACATATCCTTTAATATAGCGTATGATGATGATAACGAGGGGTCATCCGCACAAATTGTACAAAACTCATTGTGGAGGTGCTCGCAGCAGATTTTTTGCTGTAAGAGTTGTCAATATTTGGAATGGCTTGCCTGCAAGTCAACTTTTCATCTTTATCCAGCTTTAAGAGCTCTATTGGTCGTGTTGACCTTTCAGAATTTATAATGGATTGGATTGGATTGTGCAGTGTTTAACGTCCCCTCAGAATTTATAAAATGTATTTGATGCCGCCAAGTTGTTTTTAGTTGTTTTTACTTTATATTCTTTACTTTTAATTCGGTTAGTACTAAATCGCTAGTTGTCGAGTTGGTTTTATCCGTTTCC
>Ga0056114_1001291_pt1 | contig 11149 bp, 4 predicted proteins | sample WorMetHERISLAND1_FD_77005 | JGI IMG/M metagenome (GOLD analysis project Ga0056114, IMG submission 77005) | Marine gutless worms symbiont microbial communities from Max Planck institute for Marine Microbiology, Germany - Olavius loisae HERON... ...
AAGGCCATACTATAGTGAATGATGTTGGCAAAGTTTAAACCCAAAACACCTGCGATATCGCGTGGTTTCCTTGCGACAGCGCGGATTTCTTGTCGTTGAATTTTGGCACTGTGACAGGTTAAAAAAGTCTCCCGTATTTACCGTACAACAATCTGGCAACCCTAGACGCCGGGGGTCAAATTTGATGAACAAAGTACCCCCAGAAGTTAGTTGAATATGAATACAATTTCATCACATTGTTTTAAGAAAACTTTTTAACTATCCGTAGTCCAGATTGCCTACCAGCAGTTTGTCTTTGCGTGATGACCCAACTCCAGGTTATGAACAGTACCGTGCTCTGCATCACGACAAGTGCATGTATAGAAGCAAGCTTCTGGAGAACGAATCTTGTCGTTTAGATTCGGTCCCTATACGCAAAAGAGTTCGATTCCTCAAGTCGAGCATTCCAATATCAAAATATACATGTACACAAACTGACAAGAACTGACAAGCGTGGCTATATTTGCCCGAACTTAGCCATTGTTTAGCGCTGCCTCCAGTCAAATCCAGCCTGTTGCAAAGCAAACTTATCACCCACATGTGACGTGTGTTAATACTGACACCGTCATTTACAGCGTCATTGTTGTTGTGTATTTTGGGTTTTATTTTGCTGGTGGTTTAGTACATATTCTTGTGCTCTGTAACGCCTACAACTTACTGACTTACTCCATTCTTAAGTGTAAGCCTATCAATATGGTTTTCACTAATGTTCAGTGCCTCATAATTCGTAAGCTACAGGTCTAGCATTTTTTTTATAAAAGGTGATGTTGAGGAAATTGGGCATTTTGCACTGAATGTTTTTATGCAAAATTGGGAGCACAATACCCTGTTTGCCCCCCTCCCCCCAATTCCGTCGTTGATACCACAACATGTGACTCTCTCATTTCCGTCAGCTGCAGGCCGCACGTAAAAACGACCTACATATTATTTATTGCCAACAATATAATTGTTACTACTGTTGTTATTTAAATCAAGCAGGTGCGCTGGGTGGACTGGTTACGTGTTGGCTGAAAAACGTGTGGCCTGAAAGCGGTCACTTCTTCATTCAGTGCGAATAATGACAAAAAACGACAGCAACGTGACAGGCGACGAAACAATATTCACAGTGGTCGCTGCGTGTATTTCTATAGCGCTCTGACACAAAATGGACGGAGTCGCGAAGGTGACGTGCACATACAACAAATAAAACAATATATTCGTACGAGGCCTAATAACTTTTTGTTCGTAAAACCTACATCTAGAGCTGCATAAGTCGCCGACCAAAATGTCGGCTATTAGCGTGTTAGTGTCCTAAATGATGGTCGGCCTGTCTTGTGCAGTTTCAGTATAGCAGTATGCCTACTTGGTTACGGTGCTTAAATTATAACTCGCTATACTGTTACTGTAGTGAATATATGTTATAATATCAGTGATATTAAATTAAGAACGGTTTAAGATAGCTTAAATAATCTTCAAAGTTGCTCCATGTCATCGGATATCACATTGTTTGTTAGATCAGATGCAAGGTCTTACCGATATTCCACATTTCACAGTAACTATGGCCCTATCATGCATCGTTTCAAAAATGCGGCGAGTTATTTGGGAAAAATGTACATTTTATACCCCTTGCACAAACTCGTGCAAAATTTCTGTTGGATCTTTTTCTGATGACAAAAATGTATATGGCAAGCCGCTGTGCCGCTAAATGAGCCATGCTAAAAGTAAGTAAGTAAGTAAGGGATTTATATAGCGCCAAAGTCTCAGAAGAGAATCAGGGCGCATTAAAAGTAGACCAAAATAAACGTAAGAGTGACGAACCTCAACGAAATGTCGTGTAGGTCATATAATCTCGCGCGACGGTAAAGAACAGGCAGTCAGACTGTGAATACTATGACAGATAACTAAGTAGGCCTACACTAGGCGTTGCAGTATAGGCTCACTCTCAGAAAAACTGGCAGAGAGAGGAGAGATTGATAATTCTGATGTTCGAGGCTTTTTGTTAATAAATCTCGGGCGAAGCGTTCTGAGAGACGAATCTATCAACCGGGAATGTATCGGCCCGGTGCGGCGTCTTCATTACTGAGCGAAAGGCAGAGGGATATATTGAAAGCGGGCGGTAAGAAATGGGATTGGACGCGGTAATTGCGAACACGCGGTGCGAACTCGAACAAAAACAGCGCGGCGCTGCAGCGCAGCGTTCGCGTGAACTATTTCGTGACAATGCGCGAGGCCCGTCCGCGCAGCCTGGCCCGATCTGACAAAAAACGCTGAAAAGAAGCACTGGCAATTTTCTGGCATGGATTTTTACAACTGCCGTTGACGACTTCACCCATCACGCAGCTAGTGCCCGAAAGGTCAATTTGAGACCAAGTTATGACCAAGTATACTGTTGAGCCATAATCTACACCGCTACCGAATTAGCTTCTGCGCTATACGCAAGCAAGGCAACAGGTACATTTTGCAGGCAGCTGTAGGGAAGTATCAATTATTGCTTTCATCCCGTCAGCCCAGCCATCATCCTACACGCTCATCAGCGACTGAGAAAAAGGCACATAAAAACGTGTGCACGGCCACAGCCGACAAGGTGCAGCTGCACACATTCACATTTCACCCACGCGCACTCAACTAGGCACCACTGTGAACAACAGATACCGATATCGATATCGAATTTGAACACATAAACGGTATACGATAAACGCCCGTCGAGCAATTTCGAGGCAATCGGCTCAGAGAGATCCAGATGCAAAAAGTCGTCGAGTTCTTGCAAGTGCCGGTGTAAAGTGTAAACCCAGCATGAAGGACTAAACTACCGAAACTCGAAACCTCGCAAATTAAGCACCATATAGGCCATAGTGGTTCTTCTTGTTTCTATATGTAATGTGTAGTCAGCAGCGTGCGCTAAAAAGGTATGTGGTCCAGATGACCTGCACGACCTGCGATCATCCGCTATAACAGAATAGCGTATACAGAAAGCGCTCTTGTTGATCGCGAATCGAGATATAAACGGAACACCCACGTTATTCATCATAGCTTAGTCGAACAATGCAAATAGCTCATTAAGTGTGCACATTTGTACACCCCACCTGTGTTCAAAGCCCCGCTTAGGGGTGACAAGTGCAAGATTTTGTACAAAGCCGATTACTGTCAGTAAACTAGAATGCTGTTGCAATCAGGTGGTGAAATAATTTCAACGATAGGTTTAGCCGTTTCGACACAAGCTGCACCGGACGGTTGTTTAAATCTCGAAATGATGTTGGAGGTGTGCAGTATAGTTTAACGCCCCACAATCTAGGTCATTTTGGAGGCAGACGTTACAGCCAATAACTCGAGTGATACAAAAGCACTACAGGAAAATCATTGGATGCTTTAGGCCTATTTACTAGCCAGTTGTGTATGCTATATAGACCAAACTGCTTTTTTTGCAATCGTATTCGGTCTATAGACTACCTGACAAAAACGGCTTTTTAATATGCATTTTCCAGTCTCTGGAATCAGCTTCCTGTTCCATTCTGATAGCCTTTTTCTTAACGTTGCAAAATCCACAGCTCTCACCGGCTTTTGTCTGTTCTTGTTTGATGTTTCCATACGTGCAGAATCTTTTGTTGTATTTTGTGTGGGGTACTGTTGTGTTGCTCTTTGAAAGACTCGGTCCACTACCTCAGACAGAGTATTCGCGCCGTGTTGGCCTATAATTTGGTAATCATTGGTTTCACATTTTTGACCACCCGAGACTATGTATACGTTTAGCATTTACTGACGAAAAAGAGTCAACCATCTCTTGGACTCATTTTCAGGCACATCACCACGGCGTGAGTGAGTGAGCAGTGTTTTACGTCCTTACCAACACAGTATAGGTTATACGGGAGACGGTCACCACGGCACCGATGAGTAGGTTTTAACATAGTCTACAGGGTATATTATACGAGCAGTGCCAGTATATATACCCTGTAAACTATGTTGAAACTCACTTATATAACGACCCACTTTTAGGCTCCCTATACTGGCTGCAGCCTGGTAGGCGTTTTCGATGACAAAGGCGTGCAAAAAATAGGAGTCTGGCACTGGGTCGTTATATAAAGTTCTGTTATAGATAAATAGATATTTTATTGCCAGGCTATACAAGACAACAGTAGGCTAATATGATTAGGAACAAAGAAATTAGCGCCGGGTTCCAGACATAAGTCAATCATCGATTGCTCCGCCCAAGCGTGGCACAAGTAATGGCGACAGGCGTTGCGCCTCGCTACCAGGGACCTTTTTAAAAACATCTGAAGGTGCCTCAAAAGTAGCTATGCAAGAAAACAGGCATTTTTACGAACAGCAACAGCGTCTGTATACATGTTCACTAAATGATGGGCATGTTTTATGAGTTTCGTTCGTTCATTGTCTGTCGCAGACCTAAGTCCATCAATCGCAAGCAGGAGAAGACACTAATATAACAGTGCGAATTAATCACAGATAAGCGGACGCCAGAGCGGCGCCAGATGATGTTCGCGTTCTCAGAAAAACAACGATGCAACGTAATTTTTCACTGGTCATCTTCGCAAAGCTGTGATAAGCAAAGATTTACAAGAAAATCACGACGACGTGTGCGACAGAACATCACATTGCCAATTATTACAGTGCTGTTTCAGTTGACTGTAATCAGAACTAAAATTGATACCGATTCGAAAGAAATTAATAAGTAAACAAAAATCTTTAATAAAACTAGAAAATCGACAATCGAACAAGTTCAAGACTAAACATAACTAAAATGGAAATAACTAAAACGAAACTTCGGGAAGAAGTAAAACCCGATAGCCAGACATTCAAAAGAAGGGAAACTCGGTGGCTCGATCAGGTGGAAATGTCACGATTTAAACCAGCATTTAAATATCTGCAACTTTTTTCACTGACAACATACACGTTGTTACATTATCTTCAACTGTGATCGTGTTATTAAGCGTTCGATCGAGAATGTGTAGCTTGAATTCTGGTTATACTTTGCGCCCTGCCCTCCCCTCCTCTCAAAAAATCCCTAAGAGCATAATCAGATTAAACCGTAAAGGGGGAGATTTGGTTCACATAACCGTCGGCCGTATAACCTATATTGTGTTGGTGCAGACGTTAAACCATGCTCAATCAATTGGTGTCACATAAAGCACCTACTGCTGGCATTCAGTTTTACGCACATATGTCAACGCCTTATTGAGAGCTCGTAAACATACAGGCAAACAAACAGACAAACAGATTGCTGCAGTCTATTGGCTGCTACTTTAACCCAAGTTTAGGCGTTGCCTAATGTTTGTTCGTTTACACAAGAAACATTCATTCGTTTATTTATTTATTTGTACGGGCAAAGGATCACTAATCACTTATGTTTGATAGTTGTTATGTGAAGACATTTTCTGAAATCTTTTTCATGACATTAGCATGTCTCTAGTTACCAAAACCAGCGTAAGCTGTGTTGTACGTTGTCAGACAGATAGTGGGTAAAACCCCGGTAACAGCATAACTAAAGCATCAGTTAACTAGAGAATAAAAACAAATTGACTAACTGTAAGAAATAACCACAGCTGAACAGTTTCAAATAACTAAAATTAAGCCAAAATTCAAAACTTGTGCTGGCAACTATTACTAAAACTAAGAAAGAAATTCGTGACCAAAATAACATTGAATTATTGTTTTTCTGCTTGACCGTCTGCACAGTACGGCACAGCACTGCAATTACCCTGTTCTTGTTGACAAGAACTGAGCGTCGAACGTTCACTAAAAAATCATACCTACGTGGCAGATTACACTGCTTTTTGGACAGTCGCCGTAAAATACTAGAAGCTCTGCATCCTTTGCAGAGATAGCGAGCTTTACCATCAAGTAGGTTGAATATAAAATACGAACGTACACAAAGCAAACATTTGCAATAATGATAATGATAAAATAATAACATCTAGTAAGGAAGCTGAGGAAGCTGCAGTGGAAAATGCAAAAATGGTCTCGATACTGGCGGGGGCATCGATCGATGATGTTCAAAATAAACTCAACCCACGATATTACTAACGTGAGCCAAACCCATCTCACGTTGTATTTTGACGCTATAGTTTACAAGAAACCCTATAGCTAACGCCAGGTAAGCGCGCGACAGCCGTTTATGTATGAAGACTTGTTTTTGTTATCGCACCGTTGTTTGACGCCCCTAGCTGATGAACGCCTTGCGATATCAACGCAATCTATACATCGCTGAAAAGTACATTTAGTGGGCTACAATTCCGTCGCTGACAATATGGGTATATCTTCATTCGTTTATCTGTTATTGCCTCCGAAATACTAGAAATACTAGAAATGTCGCGAAATTCCAAGAGAATTTGACCTTACAGCAGTTGAAGGTCATCCAAGGTCATCGATCTTGATGTCGATGGAAAGCCCATATGTGACTTCCTATTAGTCAGTGATTGTAACTTTAGCCGTATCTGCTACCGTTCTCGAGATATTCACGCTTGCAGATACGGGCGATAGCATATAGCGCGCTAAGCATATATAATGCTATATGCTATCGCGCGGTAAAAATGGTTCAAGTCAGAAATATAGCAAAAACACGTACGTATTTCGAGACCTTATCAGTTGTGTCTGATGCATTGATGCTTGTTTACGGAGCACGACACATCATCCAGATGACCCGTTTTACTGTGGTATGAATGGCATCTGCGTGGATGTGGCGATTAACACTAAAGTAATAGCAAGCTGCCATATCTTCTAAATTCATATTTAATATCGTAAAATAGACAAAATAATAAAGGTTCTTACGCACATGTTGACCCATGCAACCTAAACCATCTAACATAAAAACTCGACCCAACCGTACCCAATCGATGGGCTGCTTCCAAGTCTGTGTAAGGTGGGAAGTCGCGACCAAGCCAGTTCTACTTCCAGTTATAACAAAAGAATTTGTATGACTGGTCCATGCAGATATGAGCAACTACAGCTTTATTGCAAACATCAGTTTGGCACCGAATTAAAAACGATGCGGCTAGTTCACCATGCCGATTGAATACAAATTTTTATTCTTATTCTGAAACAGTTCGCATAAGCAGTAACCTACAGTGATGATTTCAGTTGGCAAACTACTCCGCGTATTAATCAAATTATATCAAATAACGAATACTTTCTCAGATCACAAAACATTTTCTACTATGCTGTGTCTAAAAACGTCTCAATTTTATTCGTTAACAGCGCAGACAAATCGCAGTCATTATTAATCACAGTAAGTATTAAAACAGGAAACAATTTGGAAATTTTACAAGCAAACTCTCAGTTGAACTTTGATATTGTTGGTTCAACTGAGAGTTTGCTAGAAAAAATTTCCGAATCGTTTCTTGTTTTAATACTTAGATAATTTTACTTTTATTTCGGGATGTCGATTTTACGTCGCTGATGACGTCACCGTTGTCGCATGCTACGTATCACGTGATCCACAGGTAGGTGGCGAACATAAACCGTACCCGACCCATATTTCCTATTCAATGTGCAACTATAATGAGGCTAGTATGACACGTAAGAGTAGTTTACTGTTGCGATAAGACGGCCCATTGTGAAGCCGTTTTGGGCGAAAATTTTGTTGGCGTTGCTACATAAAAGTAAAATCAAGTAAGTAAACAAGAAGCGATTTGAAAAATTTTACAACCAAACTCTAAGTTGAACCTTAGCATTAATACTGATATTAATATTACTTTAAAAGACTGCGATTTGTCTGTGCTGTTAACGAGTGAACTTGAGACTTTTTGAGATACAGCGCATATTCGGTTTTATGAGTTTACTATTAAAGTCACCTCCAGGATCATTCTATATAAATGTACTCATGGCGCTGCTTACTTTGGTATAATCTAGAAGAGAGTCTCAGTGAAAAGACATACTGTCGCCAGCAGGTCGTTGGCCATCGTTGTCTGCATTAACTAGATGTATCCAGTTGCCATGGGTACTGCCTCAGCAGCTGCCCATTTTTCGTTAGCTATAGCTAGTTAACGGAACAGTCTGTCGCCTGCTCAACCCGACAGTATAGCTGTTCGTCGAATATTTTCCGGCAAAAATATTATTTTTTTCACACTGAACAGTGTCGGCAGTGACAAATACCTTCGGGCGTCGTTGTAACGTTCTTTGTCTACGAGTATAACGCAATTTCCTCACAACTTACACAAAATAGATATATCGCCGGCAAGTTACGCGGACATGACTTTACATTTGACGGACTCCGCGGGCAAGCTACTGAACTTGGCGACAGGAAACATCTCGACAATGTTGGGATGAGATGTACAAATGGCCGCGTGCATGTATTCTAAACAAAACGACAGCGAATCACCATACGATCGCCAACGAGTACAAAAAACTTGACATCGTACATGTCACTGACGCCGCAGCTAATTATTAGCCAGAAGGAATGCAGTTGTAAATGCTTCTGGCCTTATACGGGAGTCCGAACTTACGCTGATTTAAAACAAGGAAATTAGTAATCCCCAGATCGTACACATTATTGATTTCGACTATAGCGCACACTTTTGTACGTAAAACATATAATTTGCATGGCGTGATAGGCTTAATTGTAACAATAATAGACAAGAAAGCCGTGCTGTCGCAGGAAAACCGCGCGATGCTGCTGTAAATTTTCATCAATACGGAGGGTGGAGGCAGCAAACGTCGGTGAAAGCCACCGTCTTGGGTTTCATGGAACCGGAAATAGCGCCACTCAATCCGCCGACCCTAGAACGAAACATGAAGTGGATTTTATAACGTTGCGGAGATATGGCCATACGAAATTTGACAAAGCGTGCATTTGGGACCCCATTTTTAGGGAATGAGAGGTCGTGGGGTTATCGATCGTACCATTGTAGGCTGTCCATTGTGACCATTGCGCTATCTCTAACCATTCAGCCGCAATTTGTCATGGAATGTCTGTGACGCACAATTCAACAGGGGTGGGTTACTTTTGGTCAAAATTTTAGGATTTTCCCTATGGAGTAGATCCGTGATGCTGTTGTCTGCAAAAAGCGAAACCCCAAGCTAACTAATCGTGGAATTATTTTTAAAGATTTCCAACCTATGTGATCACGATACCTCAACGTCACGGACAGACGGACGGACGGACAGACGGACAGACGACTTGCCGTAGCAATACCGCGCTCTGCGTAGCAGCGCGCGGTAATGACTAGTAATACTAGAAATTAGGCTAAGGCAGTAAGTAAGCAAATGAATCTTTAGAGTGCAAAATATGATGTCAGTGACATCAGCGATAGACAGCTAATAGGCCTGTGAAATAAAGTTCAAACGTATGTGAACTAAACGCACCTTAACGACATTTGCTCTTTTTCAGGTTAATGCCGACCGCGCGCGCGGCAACGCACTTAAGATGGCACGATAGATTCCGTCTCAGGTACATGCAGAATTCACTTGCGACTGTAACAGACAAAACCTGTTAAATGAGCTAAAGTTACTGCAGAATGAAATATCTTCATACGGACCATTATACAATATAAGAATGAACGTTGTCTTTAGAGTTGACCACATTATATTCCTATTACAAAACTGCGTTTCCAGCATATAACGCTTAAATATTTCGTTATTTTCAAGTTCGACTGCTGTCCTCCCTCAGAAATCGCGGACACAGTTACACATTGCCACATATTTAATTTTCACTGTACAAAAACTCGTTTGTAAACAGGTGTTTATTTGCTATGATTTAACTACTGTTTCATGACTTTATGTATGACACTCTACGTACTTTTTCGTGTATTATTCGTGTATTTTATTTTTTTGTATTGCTTTTTATTGTTCATCTGTGTGCGATTGACATGCGATTTAATAAATGCAACTTACTTATATATATTATGTATAATACATATTCCTATGATATTTCACTACGAAGGTTGTACGTACAATGATAAAAGACAGTTAAGATATATTGCACATGTTGTCAAGTATTCTTTTACTTTTTATTTGTCACTGTCACATATTCAAATATATCGATACATTGAAGCTTTTCAGGTATAGGCCTACTTCTAACAGTAAATGTCCTAGTCTCTTACCTGAGTCGTTGTGTGAACTGCATGTTATGACTATTGCGTAATGCGTATATATCTATCATTGCTACGACGCGCCGGACTACTGTTACCGTCCCAGCCTAGCGACGATTGGTTGTCGCCTAGAGAAGCACGGGTTATCAAATTTCACGGTCTGATAGTGAGGCGCAGATATTTCGAAATCAAACTAGAACGCGTACAAAAGCGTACTCTCCGTATACGTTTGTCCTTTACTTTAAGTAAGTAAGTAAGTAACGAATTTATAACGCGCGAAAGACCTGGTAATGGTATCAGAGGCGCGGAGAGCGGACACTGACATGCTACAAAATAATGTCGTTCGAACATAATAAAATATTGAACTGAGACATAAAACTAGTGAAACTGTCAGCAGTGTGTACAAATGAGGGAAGACTGTTCTGTTTCGCAGCATGAAAACTGACGAGCAGCAATGTTTGTCGGTGAAGACAGTTGACAGTAAGTCTGATGTACAGGGCGCGCCAAAAAAGTAACCCCTAGGAAAAATTCGATATCTCTGGAACTGTTGTAAATTTTTTCTCCAAATTAACATTGCTTATAGAGGATGATTCAGACCACATATTCTGCAAATTTCATTGCAATATTTGCTTGCGTTCCAACACTATTTGAACTTAAATGTGCATTTTTCAAAGTGAACCAGTAATTAAACTGCGATTATGACTTAAAAATAACCTCGCTGATATTTAAGTCGCCAGATCTCAATCCGTTAGATTATCATGTGAGGTGCAATACTAGGACGCCATATACGCCAAAACCAGCCAACATTGCCGAGCTGAAGACTGTCGTGCTTCAATATGGAATGATTTGCCACAGGAGTTTCTGTTATTTTGAAAGAGACTTCGATTTTGTGTTACTGCAGCTGGCGGACACTCTGAACACTCAGTTTAAATACCAGCGAGGGCAGCTGACATTCATTACTGAAGCGTTTGAAGTATTTACGGAAAAGTTGTGCAAAGTTTGATTCGTTATTAAGTAAGACTTACTGAATATTCATTACGCGACTGCATGTTCACTTGAAAAAAATGAACTTTAAAGTTTAAACTGTTGTATCT
>Ga0056114_1001292_pt1 | contig 11147 bp, 5 predicted proteins | sample WorMetHERISLAND1_FD_77005 | JGI IMG/M metagenome (GOLD analysis project Ga0056114, IMG submission 77005) | Marine gutless worms symbiont microbial communities from Max Planck institute for Marine Microbiology, Germany - Olavius loisae HERON... ...
AACAATACATTTGAAGATAAAACAAGAAATAATCATCAGTACACTTAACACACAAAATGAATTGTGAAATCATATATCACCAGTTTACACCAGACGATATATTCTAATAATATAATGGTACGAATGAATGAAGATTCACGGGCGATTTACTGTGCGTTTTTGTGTAATAACGCTGGAGGCTTGCAGCTCGCCTGACGGCCCAGGCCAGCGGTGGGTGGAGACAAAATATAAATAGAGAAGGTTGCATTAACAACGAAAATGACTTTGCTTCATTGCAACTAACGACGCCACAGATTCACCTTCTAGCCACGGAATGGCGTATGAAACAATGCATGAATATTTATTTCAGATAAGAAATAAGATGAGAACTTTTCTAATCGCCAATTTAATCTGACTCTGTTCTTAGCGGAGTGGCGTTCAGGTTAAGAAATATGGATTAGAAATAAGAAAAGTTCTAATCTTTTTTCTAATCGAAAGATGAACTCAACCATTGTGGTATTGGAAGTGGAACGGTACTGTAGGTCCAGCCGTCGCCGTCGACGACGCCTCTAAGCCAGCATTCAGACCAAGCATCTTCAGCTCACTCATCACCACCACAACATCCTCCACAGAAGACGAAGAGCAAAAAGAATGGCTCAAGGCAGCAGCAGCAGCAGCAGCCGGCCACCATGCAGGTCTCATAACAAATGAGAACAATGCTATGCATAGTTCGAGAATACGTTTTTTACGTTTTTTGAAAATCCGCAAAAATGCTACTTTTTACGATTTTTTTGAAGTGTCATGTCAAAAACGTATAAAAAAAACGTAGAAAGCGTTGTCCAACTTTTCACTTTTCTCCACTTTGAAATTGCTAACGAACACTTTCACTGTAAAACAATTACACACATCATGTTATACATACAATATTATATTTAAACTATTCATTTTTGGTTAAAACATAATGGCCTTGCCATTGTGCGAAAGACAACAAAACTGATTGAGGGTGGTCACCGTGGTCTTCAGGACTATAGGCATGTATGTTATTACTTTCTACGTTTTTTTACGTGTTTTTTAAATCCTGTTTTTTGCCGTGTTTCGTACGTTTTCTCGAACTATGATGCTATGTATGTATGTGTTGTAATTCACAGAGCACATTGGACTATTGCATGATACTACCTCAGCACTGTCGTGTGTAGAGTATATGTTACCCCGTGAGGTAATATGTCTCATAGAGTCAAAGACTGTATGCGAGTAAGGCCCATGTCAGATAAGCAACAAAGTTGAGCTTTGGCAACTATGAGTTTTCCATCGGCAAACAGTCGCCAAACAGACATGGCTTCTAGTGACACAGAGGACGACATAATTATCAGTATAGTGCTTTGTTAATTGCTTTCAACACTCTATCAACAAATCATATGGTAACACCCAAGTCAACAATTACGCGTAAACAAACAACCGACCAATCACAGCTCGGCAACGGAGCGAGAAATTGCTGAACAATAGAGATGGTTTCTGTCTAGCAGTTTAGTTGCTCGACTGGATAAAAATTGGGCAACTCGCGATGTTGTTGAGCATCAAAGTTGTACGACAGTAATGCTCAGCTTTGTTGTATGTCTGACATAGGCCTAACTGAATCGAAGGAAGTAACCAACAGTAACAGCTGCCACTGATCCATTAGGTTATATGAAACCTGCATAGTGCATACTGTTAAGAAAGAAAAAAGAGGCTCTATAGAGTTGCTGTAAGATTGTTTAGAGTACGGCTATTCCTAAGGGCTCATGACCCAACTGAAGACCATTGAATAGAAGTGCTGGGTTGATGACAAAGCAGAGCAGAGCAAAGCAGAATACGGGCACAGGTAAAGCCAAAACCTCTCATCACTGTCATAATATTAAAACCACAGATTGGTACATATTATCGTCAGTGAAAGTGGTAAAGCTACATGTTCAGTAGCTTTATTATGTAATGTAATGCAAACGATACAGTTATAGAGCGTTGTAATGCTAATGCTGTGCCGGGATTCATTCAGGTGTTTGTGAGAAAGATAAGTCAGTGAGTGTAAGTAAATCATTTCTTTACTGACAAAACACTGCCAACGTGGTTTTTATTTGTAAAATACTTCAAAATGTGAGACGGTGCCTCTGAAGTTACAATTATATGGTGACGGTAACTTATATTATTATTGTTATTGTTATTATATTATTATTGTTTTGTTTTTTTTTGTGCTCGGCAGCACAAAGCTTGCGGGCTAAAATATTAGATTACAGCTAATATGGTCAGAATTATTATTTTTAATTCTAGTAACTTTTAATTCTAGTTATAGGAGCATTTATTGCATTTATGTTCAGCTAGTTCAGTCTTCAAGTAGTGCTTTTATTGAACGATTAAAGCTAGGCAGATAAATGTACATATATTGTGGATGTAATAGAGTCGCAGCTGAGGAAGTGAGGTAATGTAGGCCCGAGGATAGCGGGGTTGAATGCTGTGAGGCAGGGCTGTGGCTGGCGCCTACAGGGGGACCGGGCGCCTGCATGATGTACTGCTTAGCAGCACGTGGGCGGCCGGCGTGATGGAACGACCAGCGCCACCTAGCGATATAAAATGTCCTTGCTGACTCACGCTAGGCCGGGCCCGGCAACAATGCTGCAGTTGGCTGCCCATCTGCGTGCAGTGTTCGCTTTGGGCCAGTCAGTCAGCTGACAGTCTGCGACACTGGACACAATTGACGACACTAGAAACCACCCAGCTGAGCTGATTAACTGGTGGTTGTATTTTGTTCCAGTCGATAAGATGACATAATTATGAGACAGTGCTGCCAGTCAATTGAGGAGTTAAGGTTTTCGACTAAATTCAGCCGTTGTCTTGTGCGGTGGTACTGGTTGCATTATCCAAGAATAAGGGACGATTTGACCGGGGGGGAGGTCAGGAAGGTTGGCTAATTTGTCAGCCTTCTACTTCATCAAATTTTCAGCCCACATAGCTGACATAGCCCCCTTGCTTGCAATTATATCTAAGGTCTGTAAAAATTCAACTATATTTGCTGCTTACCCTCTCCATCACTTAACCATCCTGTAATTTTGACAGCTCACATTCTGGGTGTGGGCTGATGCAGGAAGGAAGGGAGGGTGTGTCTAGTAGCCTGCCACTGTGACAACCTCCTTTCTGATGTAATATCCAACACTTCATTGACATTCCTAAGCCCCTTGTCACAGTTGTTTATGGTCTTTGAAAGTACAATTCAGCTATGTATTGTATGTAACCTCCATGGTGTGGATGTAGTATTTACCTCCCACACCTCACCTAACATTGGAAGCAGAAGGGTGCGCAGAATTCTAAGTCTCCCCCCCCCACTGTACACGACACTGCATAGAATTAATTACAAAGACAGTCATAAATAATGTCATAAGACAGTCATAAGAATGTCAAGTAATGAATCAAAAACTGGAGGATTTGGATAAAATTTGCGCTTGAATGAACCCAACTGATACCAGCTTCACAGGAGAGCACATTGAGCAGAAGTTGATGTGTCTGTTTATGTAAAATGCCACAATACGACACCGTTGATTTGAGAGAAAAAGTCTCAGTTGCTGTGTTCACCAGTCAGCTGGCTGTTGTAAGTAAAGTCCAATAGAGATTGTGTCCTGTTGCACTAGTATTTGATTGATAGAAGTAAGTGGTTGTTGTTTTCAGGAGAGTTTAAGTTCTGATGAAGCGAATGCCGACGGCACAAGCAGGCAAGCACCAGTGTCGAGGCCGCCAAGTGCAGCTGGTTCTCAGTCTCTGCCGCGACCAGGCAGTGCATATGGTAGTCTGCCGCCTGCACAGTCACCAGCCGGATCTGTCGGATCTCGGTCCAACACTCCGGCATCGTTATCTGGTGAGATTATGGTGCTCATACAGCTACAACTAGTTGGGGTGGAACAGTGACTGATGGTCTTGTTTGATAGTCTGCACTTGAGCAGAAATTACCGGAAAATCACCCTGGTGTTAGCCGTGTAAAGAGCTGACCTCTTCGTTGTCAAATGTGAACATTATCTCTGCTTAAAATAGAAATGTTATAATGCAGACGTCATGTGGAGCTGTTTAATAATGTGAGCTGGAATGTCGATGTGTATTGACATGTAGTTTGCAAGCAGTCGTGAGGTATTTGTTTGTTCGTTAGCAACAGATTTCTTGTCAACTAGTCATATCACACCTCAGTATATGTGTATTATTGTTTATTGTTTGTTTTTGTTAGGTAAGTTGAAGCGTAATGATTTGAATGCTGTGACAGGTACGATGATAGGCAGTCCGTCGGGCAGTATGCATGACGTTCAGAACCGAATCATGTCACCTGTACACGGCCAAGGTATGAGATAATGGTGTTTGGTTAATTTCTTGTGTGAAAAAACCGGATGCAGTGTACACACACAGTTTATGGACTCGGGTTTCAGCTGCTGGAGTTTCAGCGCATTAGAGATTTTTGAACGAGATTTGACATTGATTCTGTTTGTATGAATTATTGTTTGTGCAGATAAACATCTGCGTTGCAGTATGAATGGTATTAAGGTTCTTTTTGCTGTATATATGAAGATTTTTACTGTGCGACAGTATATATGCTTAGCGCGCTATATGCTATCGCCCGTCCGTGTGTCTGTATGTCTGTCTGTCAGACGGGTGGATCATACAAAATGGTTGAAGTTAGTATTATGAAATTTTCACCATATGGTAGCCCCATCCCTCTAGTTTTTGCAGGGTAAGTTTCATCCAGAAATTCTAAGGGGTCCCCCCGAGTAGGGGCGTCAAACAAGGGAGGGGTGAGAAAAATCAGCAGTTTTCTATCTTTAAGCGTGAATATCTCGAAAACGGTAGCAGATATGGCTAAAGTTACAATTAATGACTAATAGGAAGTCACATATGAGCTTTCCATTGACACCAAGGTCGTTGATCTTGGATGACCTTGAACTGCTGTAAGTGCAAATTCACTTGGAATTTCGCGACATTTCTCGTGTTTTGGAGGCATTACCAGCTAAACGAATGAAGATACAGTACAGCCATATTGTTAGCGACGGAATTGTAGCCCACTAAATGTACTTTTCAGCAATGTATAGATTGCGTATATATCGCTAGGCGTTCCTCAGCTAGGGGGCATCAAACAACGTTGAGATGGCAAAAACAAGTCTTCATACACACACATGGCTGTCACGTGTTTACCTGGCGTTAGCTAGGCTTTCTTGTCAGACTCAGTTGCACACTGAAGGCTCTGTTTGAGAGTTATGATATAATTTCCAAGTACTGTACAATATTGCCTGTGATGAGTTTGGTTTACATCAGTGTGGAAATGAAAACAAGCCTAGAACAAGAACAGCTCGAAAGGACCTCATTAGATGGCATATCTCAAGTGGATCTGATGAATCCATGTCATCCACTGATCATTCAAGATACCAAGTGATGAGTGTACCAGCTGTTTTTTGTGACACTTTGTTTCAGCTGCTGGATTGATTATTAAAGGTTCGGATGTTGTCTTGTAATGTTGAGTCTGGTCTGCTGTCCAGGTGGTCACCAGGTACCGCAGCATATGATGCCACCGCCAGCAATGTATCCGGGACCTGGAAACCCCGGCAAGGTGTATCCATCTGGAATGATGATGCCGCCCGGTGGAAGTGTTGGAATGCAGCCGTCATCCGGCATGTATGGAGGACAACCATATGGAGGTCAGCCTCATCCAGGTCAGACACTGTGTAATGTGTAATGCTGCTATCATCACATCAGTAGCAGGTTTTAATCATGATTCGAATAGGGATGTGACGGATTTTGAATCCGACGGAATCTGGCACTTTTTCAAAAATCCGAAATCCGACGGATACCGTACTTGAAATCCGATCGCGTCGGATTCAAAATTGCTAACTGCTGACTAAATTCAGTGACCTGCCGACTGCCAAAATAATTCAATGCATCTCTACCATTGTGTATGTTACAGTAGAAGTAACATTGAATAACAGTACATTGATTGATAGAGGTCTGTTGCGTTTTCTTTACTTTTTTGAAAACAGTCACAATTATTTCAATTGTTCACTGCTAGTTCGTTTGCAACTGCTTAATTTTAAGTAAATAAATTGAATTACAGTAGCCATAATAGCTGATAATTTTGATCGCGCTACAAATCCGTATCCGCATCCGAATCCGACAGATTTTGCACATGAAATCCGCATCCGACGGATGCGGATATTGGCTGGCTCCGTCACATCCCTAGATTCTAATATCAGGAAACTATCTTGAAAATGGTATCATTCAAGTGACATTATCAGGAAGCAGGAGAAGAGCATATCATGACTTAATAATATAATGACATAGACAGTTACATGGTGGCCGTGTGGTACGGTGCCGGACTTGCGACCGCAAGGTCGTGGTTTCCAATCCTGCCTGTGGCTGCTGTGTACCAACGCACCTCTAGGTTGTCAGTTAATGAGTACCAGCGAAAGCTGGGGAGTAAACGGGCATACCACGCAATGCACTAGCCCCGTATCCGTGGTCTTGCGGCTTTGGCTGGTGTCCGGCTGAGGGCTAAAGAAACGGAGATCAGCACCGCCTTATGGGTCCTTGAGGCTCGGGAAAGGACTTTAACTCTACTTTACTTCACTTTACTTTACTTTACTCTAGACTCTGCTGCTGTCTTAAACGTTGACATTGACATTTAAGGCTATTTTGATTGTTGTTTATGCTATGTTTATTCAGGTGGCTATGGACCAGTTCCTGGATATAGCGGTCATGGTAGCGATGCCTTTGGTGGTCCAAACATGGGTGGTCCGCATCAGCAGTATCGTGGTATCAACTATCCTGCCAGTTACCCACCGTCCAGTGGCAATATGGAACTTCATCAGGCTGGACTGTTTGCTGGCGGCCCTGGACCAGTGAGTGGTGATCCTGGTGGAATGCAGTCAGCAAGTGCTGGCAGAGCTGGGAGTACGACGTCCGAAGATCAGATTCCTCCAGTTGCTCGATCTGGTGATACCAGGAGCATGAACACTGGCAGTGATGGCGGCAGAGATTCTGGTGTCTCGGCTCCCGTGGAAGGAAACAGTCATCTTCGATCAGCTGGACCACCCAGTGCTGATGATAACCTTGGCCGACCGCAGATGGGAATGGACAGTAGACCTGGCTACCCGTTAGGCACAGATGGAGCAAATTTAAGATATGGCCAGCCTGGTGTGGATGTGAGAGGCGTTCAGCAGAAGCAGATGTTCGGTCAAATGCCGTCGCGGTCAACACCGTTTATGAACATGAACGGAGTGGCCATTCGTCCGGGACAGTTGCTGTTTGGACCAGAGGGCGCTCAAGGTCGGGGAGTCGACGGAATGGGACCAGGTCCACAGACTGGTGAGATGGACAGTGCGTCGTCAAGGCCTGATCAACCTGTGATTGGTCCAGATGGCTCCCAGAGGAGACCTGGCCAGTCGATGCAAGCAGACGGCTTATTTGGACGCCAGGGTCCACCAGGTTTTGGTATGGATGGGAGCAGTGGACGCCTTGGTCCTCCGTCGGGGATGGATCCGATGATGCGAAGGACTGGTCATCCACTGCCGGATGATGGTACCATGAGCCGGTCCGCCCCCAGTGCAAACATGGATGGTCGACCTCCCATGCATGGTATGCCAGTACGGGGCGACGAGTCATCCGATGACGGTTATCGACAAGGTCCCGCTAACATGCCAATCAGACCGGGTATGGAAAGCATGCCGGGGCGGCCATTGCCTCAGATGGGTGGAATGGTGGAGGCAATGAGCGTGAGACCAATGCCGCCACAGCAGCCTGGCCTTGGTGGTGGTATGGATATGATGCCTGGTAGATCACAGATGAGAATTGATGCGATGGAACGGCGAGCTGGCATGCCGGAAGGTATGGGCCCGCACTCGCAGCATCCGAGCTACGGACACCAGTACCCAGGATACGGAAGTCATGCACCTTCTGGTCATCCGGGCCACGGTCCGCCACCGCCAGGCGGATTCACTACATCTGACGCCAATGCACCCGGGGAGCAGCAGATGTTTAGAAACCATGTTATGCCGGCGTCACACGGTATTCACGCCGACAGGGGCCCAGCGGCTCCAGGCAGCAGCAGTGACGTCTACCAGCCTGGCTCTGAGTATGATCAGCATAGACATTTCATGTCTAATGGAGATGTGGACCTTGTGCGTCGGTCCGGTGATCCGTCTTTTGCACCAAAGAATATTGAAACTGGTGAGTATGGTTTGTGTCAGACTATAGAAACTATTTATGTCGCTGACTGTTAGTAAATTTTGGTTTGCAGTTGTCTGCTGCCGGGGATAGCAAATGGTAAGAGTTTATGAAGTCAGCGTTCATAGTGTATCGACAAAAAAGTTATCCTTGTAAACTATCATTGAATAAGTTTAAGTTTTGACGCACTGTTAATTATCGGTCATTTTTCACAGACTTGCAGTGCAGTACGTATTGAGTTATCAAGCACTTGGTTCATTCAGTCTCTTCTGGAAAAATTTGTTTCGACTTTGTGTGTGGCATCGTGGAAACGAAATTTTCTCCTACATCTCTTCTGTGGCTGGCCCAGTAGTATGGAGCAGTCTACCAGCAGCAGTTCGTGAAGCTAACAGCTTGCATTCGTTTAGGTGCAAGCTCAACACATATCTGTTAACTTTATGTTTTAATGACTGATTAACTGTTTTGTGTACTTTTGTAATGCACTCCTGGTCCGGTGCCGAGTAGGGAGGGCATAACAACCTCCACTTACTTAATTCCAATTGTTGCAGAAATTGTTATAATGTGGCCTATAATTCTTTGTAACTGCTGTCGTTGCAGAACGCAGAGAAATAATTCGATAAATAGGCGTTGAACTGGTCTGATTTGCCTTTGTCGTTAATGCTTTGCATATGACACTGTAGAATCCAGTCTGGAACAGCCAGGATCTCGGATACATAAGCCTGACGACGGCCGTCCGGAGTTCATGGCAACGTCCGGCAATGCCAGTCGGATGGACGGCATGCCAATGAAGCCCGGCTCAGGCTGGGACTCTGCCGACGATGCTGCTCGTCTCAAGTCAATGATGAGTCGAGATAAAATGGTGAGTTGTTTTTTCATTCGTTTCTGATTGCCGTTACTTAGATACTTGCATACACTAACAACACAGTTATTAAGCAAACGAAGTAGCCGTTTAAATACACAAATACTCTTACTTACTTTTGTGTTTATATTCACATCACAAGTTATTGGTGTACAAGCTGTAGGGGCTCTTTGGCTGAGACCACAGACAATATAGGGCAATCTGGCCTATACTGTCTTTGGATAACACACAGCACAATGCAGTGCCAGCCTGCTGAGATCAGCGACCTACACGCAGGGGCCAGCCCGTTCACTGGGCCAGCCAGCCGGTTGTTGTAGGCCTATACTGCGTATGGCCGACCGACCGACCATCCGACCCATTGCCTGAGGTGACGTCACCGCAGCAAGCATCTAGGCATACATGGCCGCAGTTGTAGAAAAATGTCATTATTTTCGTGACGACGACCCCTATAGACATAAAAACCAACAGATGTCCTGCACATGGTCGTCACGTGTCTGTGTGCCAAAGTTCGGCATTTAGGAGAAGTTTGGAAACAGAGAAAATAAACAAACATTCAAATATAGTATAAGATAAAGCCAGAATCTTCAGTTGCATATTGCTTTAAACTTGTGTATACTGCAAAAATCTGTTGACTGCTTGTTTCCATGCACACATGGACACACCAGAGAGTTCTGCCAACAGCTTTACCGTTAACATGTGTGTTATTAGTTCTTACTGTGGTGCCGTAGCGGTGTGCAAACTGATTCCAATAGTGTGTTTTTCATAGAAACAGTTAGAACCAAAAGCACAGTTTTCTGACGGTTTTTCGTCTTCCTTAAACTTCTGTTCTAAATCACCACCTTAGCAGCAGTTGACATTTCATGTTCCAATTCTAAGTGTGGTATTTATGCAGATATCAAATTTATTAAAAACGCTCAAAAGATTGTCGTAATCGAAAATGACCAAACTGCAGCATTTGTGTGTCAAACAGTGCTCTTTAAATGCTACCCCTGGTTTGAGCGGTTTTCCAAAACTTTACTCGCCCAAATCAAAACAGTATTTTTTTGAGCGGAAATCAGACTGCTTATAAGATATCCAGTATACAGTTAAGTGGACTTGTTGGTGTTTCAGGACGGTATGTTTCACCCTCCAATGATGTCTGGCTGTGGCCGCATACCACCATCACCTGCGACATCGGCTCATGAAGAACATGACAGTACGAGCAACCTGAGCTGGCCCAGTACACCGGTCAGTAGACGTTTATCTTGGTAAAGTTGTTTACCATTAGCGTATCATACTGTCATCATCAGTGTGTCATCATCAGTGTGCAGGCAGTGGGTAGGATGTCACATTGCTGGAGGCCACAGGCGTGTTGAGGCATGGACAGTGATGTAGTTCTTGAGGCAAGGTTCAAGGCTGCCTCAAAGCAGTTTTTTTGGATATCTCAGCTCTGCCTTCTCACCCTGATGCCTCGGCTCATCTCGGTCTCCAAGCCTTGGCCTCATCGTGACAAAGTGTTGACTCAACTGATGTTTGCAAATGTAACAAACACCTGTAGCATGTACAAATACTGAACTAGACCGTTTCTGATGCGTTGACTATTTTGCAGTGCATTACTGTTTGATGTACGGAGAATGGAGATGATAATGATCCCATTTTGTTGTCAGTTGTTAAAAGTTTGTACATTGCTGCCTCAGTGATATATCTTCCTCGGCCTCGGTCTTGCCTCACCTCGTCTCTGCATTTACTGCCTCAGCCATTGCTTCTGCCTCGGAAAAATGCCCTGACGTCACTGCTTATGGAGTGGGGTATATCTTCCACACCGAGAATGAAGTCTGGAAATGCTACTTTAGTTGTATTTCTGTCATAAACATAACTGTGAACAACGGGTTATGTAGAAAATAAACCAACAGTGGGGGCTGTCTGTGTAATACACTCATACCCTAGCCTTGGGTGGCGTGGTGGTCTAGTGGTTAACGTGCTCGACCAGCAGCCACGAGGTCGCAGGTTCGAGTCCGCTGGCTGCGGGCTGTCGTGTAGCAACCGTGGGCCAGTTGCTCTTTGCACCCTGGGCCTGGGCTTACTCAACCCTCCATCCTCTCGGGGTCGGTAAATG
>Ga0056114_1001293_pt1 | contig 11143 bp, 11 predicted proteins | sample WorMetHERISLAND1_FD_77005 | JGI IMG/M metagenome (GOLD analysis project Ga0056114, IMG submission 77005) | Marine gutless worms symbiont microbial communities from Max Planck institute for Marine Microbiology, Germany - Olavius loisae HERON... ...
CAGGACTGGTGTAATGTGTTCTCGTCTGCCAGTATGTGTGAGTAGCCAGGCCGCCACATTCTGAACCGACTACAGCTTCCTAAGCAGGGTGTCAGTGATGCCACAGAGAGCAGCGTTGCAGCATCTATGGCTACGTGAATCGAGCTATATGTCCTGGTTCACTGAATGGCCACTGTTGAATTGCCTGTCTGTCAGATGAGTGACAGCTGATATCAGAGGCTGATCGTCATCTCCATTCACCAGCTGCACTCTCGCTTGTTATTCCACGGACCATGACTCAGCTACGTGATAGGTGAATGAATAGTTTCTCAGCCAACATTAATAACGACAGTATCATCAGTACATAGTGTAATATCAGTTGACAGGCTGCAAGAACCATCAATGAGCCCATCAAAGCTGGCCACAGTTTGATAACAGTCACCATTGAGGAACATAACCAATGAAGTAAACAGACAGAAAAAAAGAATGTCTATCATTACCTTTCTATCTGTCTCAAAGACAGACACAATGCTGAGCCCAAACATGTATACAATTAAACAAAATTCAGTTGTTGCCAGCATGCGAGTCTGAATCAAGCTGCCTGTTTTATGCCTTTTATGCCTTACGTCATCATAATCTTGACTTATATTGATTGAGAGATAGATTGATTGTTTGTTTCCTTGTGTTTTGCAGATGATTTTGTTTATTTTCGAAAACAGTTAAAAATGCACTTGTTTGGTTCAGACTGAGGCTGCAGTGCTTAGTGATGTTTTGCTTTTAGGCGATGGTTACAAACATTCAAATAAATCGTTCATTTAGTCACTAACTCATTCACCTGTCTGAGCAACGGTGCCAATCATCAGATGGACGGATACATGGTTAGTGTTTTGTAGAATTTTAAGCACACAAACAGCGGCTATATCACGGCCTAAAATAGTTTAAAGTTTACCAGTAAGGCCAATGACCTATAAAAATTATTCATTTAAGATAAATATTATGGAAGATATCTTTGAGATTAGAAGCTGTCATCAATTTACAGATGATGATAATACCATACACAACTCATCAAAACAGATTTCTACATAAACCTCCTGTCATCAGTAGTAATACGGACTTTGAATGTCATTTTTGTCAAACCAGCAAAAACACTCACATCAAAAATTATTGGAAAAATAAAAAAACAAAACCAAAAAAACCGTTTTCACCAAAAGAAATAACCAGGGCATACATAGCTGTTTGCTACACCGTAGACTGCTGTCACTACCTGAACAACATCCAGATGTTTTCTCTTTGATGGCAAATCAGTTTGAGGTCCTGTTTCTTGCTTCAGTTTCTTCTCAACATCTTTAAGCCACTTTGAGAGGTCACTAAATAGTTCTTCATAACTCTGCCACCGAGAGAATGCCTCAGTCAACTTAATTCTGGGCACAGAATATAACAAACCGGTAGTTATCATCAACCATGAGGAATAGCCGTGATGACAGTGGTGATAACAACTTGCTGACTACAGACATGGCATCTTTGCAATAATACAGCACACAAACAGGCACTGTTAATAACATAATGTACTACAACTAGCTTAGAAATAGCCATGTAAGAACTATAAAATTGACGGAACCAATTGTAATAATTATGACATCAAAATTTGCATGTTATTATTAAAATCGTACCAGAGAGATACATTACACATGTGTGATAATTACTGATATCCACAACTTCAGATCTAAATATTACTGAAGAAAGTCACATGTAATAGATCACCTATTGCGCTCTAATTCTCTGGTAAATTCTGCCCAACTATCGTTGAGTTGTTGACACTGGTTACTCCAGCGACTGTCACTGGAGTCAACAGCTGCTTGCAGTGCACTGTTTACATGACGCAGTGCACTGTCTCGTATCAATTCACCATCAGGTAAACTGTCAGATACATCATTGATTGCTGATAGACGCACATCAATGCTGTCATGGTCAGCAGAACCCTCACTCTCTGAACACCAAGCGACCTTACTACGAGCATCGACGATCCATCGCTCAGCCGCATCAAGTGCACTGCCAACACGGTGGTCAATTCCGTCAATTAGTTGAACCTTCACCTGTACACACAATACAATCAGACTTGGCTACACTATGTCTACCAAGCAGTTCAGCAACAAATAAAAAACACATATGTCAATATAATGTAAATTATACACAATAATCTGTAAGAAAAATGTCATCTATACATTTTTCTTAAAAATGTCATCTATACAACCACGTAAATTACACCAAAAGTACTCACTGGTGAGCAAAACACATAAAGCAACAGAAAAAGTAACCATCAGTTACAACCACCACTATTAAGCACAGACAGCAATGCACAGTTTATTAATTTCTGATGCTCTAACCATGTCTGTCACAATTTGTTTAATTTATCCAATAATAAAGAACAGTGTTATGTAGCCACCAACACTCCAAATGTCCACCTATCATCGGCCCATACCATCTGCAGTTCTGCACTATGGCGAAGTTTTAGCCTCATGAACATGCAATTAGCCAGTAAAATGTACAACAAAAATTACAAACATTTCTGTCTGAAAGATCCTATATCTATGTATCCAACAGTATCTATAAAACAATAATAGCGAATGTAATAACAATGAATAAATTTCACCTTCTTAGCTCTCTCGAGGTTAACTTGTAGTTTGTTCTGCACTGATGAGAACTGATTTGCAGTGGCTTGAACACAGCCGAGGCCACACCTTGTCCTCAGTGAATTCAGAGTAGTCGCAACATCTCTTAACTCACTACTCTTCTCGACCATTTTATTCACTAATTCCTACAAACATAAAATACAGTTAAGCGTAGCTACTTTTTTACACTCTCTGGCTGCAGGCTTACCAGACGCAACGGCGTTAAGCTCAAAAAGTCTTACTGTTGTTCTACACGTGATGCTAATTTTTTCTCAAATCGTGTTATAAATATTTGGAACTCGTTGCCTTCACATATTGTTCAGGCTCCAAGTGAGGCAAAAGAAAAAGACTGTGTGATTTCAATTTTTCCAAGTTCAGTTGTTTTTAAATTGTATTATTGTATTATTGTATTTTTGGTTTGGGCACTTGTTAGTGCAGACTTCGTCTGCCTTGGTGTCCTTTGGCGTTGTTCTGCTTGTTTACAAATGTCATACTGTCTTTTATGTATATGTCAAATAAACTGAATTGAACAGCACACATACACACGTTATTCGGAGTAGTCTCACCCACACAATAAGTCTACCTATTTACATAACACTGTCTTGCAATCAGCCATTCTCAATCCAATGGTTTTGGTCACACCCGACAAACATTCTCCAGTTTGCCTGATCCTCCATTGCTTAGTAAAGATTCCAAGCCCAGACTGTTCCACAGCTGAGAATTGTTCATCCACTTAGTCTATGATCCATGCCAACCTTGTCTGTAACCTCCGTGCACAGTTCCTTGCATAATTATCACTCATCATTAAAAAATTACTAACTTCTTGCATGTCAGTGACTCTCCATGGAATTTATCAACAGACCATTCAGTTACTCTGCCTGACAATGTGTAACAGATTACATCATATAACAGCAACAATGACTGACAAATACAGGATCGATCTAAAAAACGTAACCATTTTATGCATATTCCACTGCTAATGACCACCACACAAACACTGGCACCTCTGGTTCAAATATGGTGTAAGTCCAGCAGGTTTGTGCGGCCATTTTTGCACGAGTACATCTACCACCATTAAAACAGCCACATAATGTAAATTAAGTTAAAACAACCAGTCCTCAAACAATAAAACTCCAGATAGAAAACCTGTTGTAACATAGCTAGCATAATTAATGCACATCAAACATGTCATTACTTTGACTGTATGATGTCGTTTGACCAGCTCATCTACAGACTCCGATGGTCCGATGACACTCAGCTCATTCAGTTCATCCACGACATCACTGATCCAATCTGTCAATGACTCAATGTCATCGTCCAGCTGGCTTCGGCGTCTGTCGCGGTCATCTGCATCATCCTGCAGCACCGCTGCCAGCTGCCCTGCTTCTTCCAACTGATGATCCAGTTCTCTCCGGCGACTGATGAAGGTCAACACTTGCTCACTGTCAGCACCGAACGACTCGATAAGATTCTTGTTCCAGGCAGCGACAGTGTCCTGGTACTCAGCTGATTCCTTCTGCAAGACAAGGTGACAACAAATCTGCCGCATGACTAAAGACTGTGTGTCTTTCAACGGCCATTTGATCACATTACATGAAAGACAAAAACGTTATAGAAGACCAATCATGCTGATGACAGGCTGATAGGCAAAATACCCAGATGTATGAACAACAAGAGGAGTCGACTAACTGAAGTCATAATCATGCCTCTACGCCATGTGAAAATAGCATGTCAAGACACTGACCTTCACCTTTGACCTTTGACCTTCAAACTGACCGAAGTGCATGCAGAGCTAATCATTTTTAACAAGGTAAAAGATCTACCAGCCTGACAAGTGACAAGTGTTATTGGAAATCCATATTTTGAGATATCCTGAAAAACGAGCAAATCCGATACAAATCCAGATTCAGTATTCGAACTGCAATCGGACAAAAAATTAATGACTTCAAGCAAACCAAGTTTTAGAAAAATTCAGCTGCAACTTATGAAGCTTATCATGCAAACAAAAATTTGGATATCAGACAGACTGAAAAATGAAAAGAAGGAAGAATGGACAGGCAGACAGATAGATGACTTCAAAATACAACCTTTGGTGGGGCATAAAAATTATCTTTGAGTACTTCAAAAGACGTAACCAAGATTGCAGCATGCTGATGGGAGGTGACTGATGTGTTAACAGAATAAGACACAAAGTAAATATAACAGACCTGATACCATGCAATCAACTGAATCAGCTCCGCTGAGCTCAGTGGCATGTTGACAGCTTGATGAAGTTGTTCCAGTAAGCTGTGCAGCCATCTTGACATGTCATCTAAACTCTGTTCAGCTGAATGCCAAATATGAACCTGCTTTTGAAGATCTAAATGCTCTGCAGCTAACTCCTTCCACACAGCAGACATACAACCTACTGTAAAAGCTGCAATTAATTGTGTTTGTAGAATAGCAAAGCTCTAAAATAATACACGATACAGTTGCAAGTCCTCACTTTCTGTAAAAAAACAGTAACATACAGAATACTGAGCTACTTATCCAGCAGAGAGCTAGTCAAGTGTTCAGCAGAAAACAACTCGACATAAACAAAACATGTTAATATTAGATATTTCACTGAAAATGATCTGTATGCATTAAACATCACTAACATCTTTAATCAGTTGCCAGCTGTCATGTACTGCAGCTATTTCAGTGTCAACACTGTCGATCGGCCTGCCAGACACCAAGGTCTGCAGTGACATCTTCAGTTCATCTCCTCTTGTATTCACTTCTCCCAGAACCTGCTGTTGCTTAGCAACGTTCTCCTCTGCGGCCTGCATTGTATAATACCTTACTGTGTACTGCACAAATATTTGCACAATCGACAAATTGTTGATATTCACAATCAGTAAAAAGATGATGAATAAAAATTATTAATAGTTTTATTCATTCTTTAATTTCAATACAATTAAGTGCAAACTACAAGTAAAGTGATCAACGTGATAACTACAGGTACCACTCGACTGTTATGTTATGATATTTTAATTCATTCTAGAATTCTGTACCAAGGAGTTAATTCACAAACTATCGACAGTCACGTGTCAAACAAGTGCTCAGCATGCCAACAAAATTGACAACAGCCACAAATATAACAAAACAATGAAAAACCTTGATCTGTGTTAGTTTGTCTCTCAGAGCTCCCAGACTGCTGAGTGTGGTACATTCTGTGAGCAATAACTTTGCCTTGGTGCAAACAGACTCAACGATACTCTTGATATTATCATACGACTGCCATTTCTCAACAACGACAGCAGCACTGTCGATGTTGCCTGACAATACAGTTTGCAGTGTGTTTCTTGCAGCCGATATCTGTCCAGATTCGCGCTCAGACTTGTCTATAGAGAATGGATCAAGCATTGCTAGATGCTGCTTTGTAGAAGTGAGTTGTTCATAGCTTGATGTGATCTCGGACCATCGCTGCTGACCATCAAGCAAATGCTGCATGTACAGTTCGACACCAGCCAGGGAGAGTTCTTCAACTTGAGCTGCTGAGATGGTCCCCTGCAACTGTTGCAAGTCTATCTCAACAGACGTCATAGTTTCACTGTACATGCGCCACGTTTCTGCCAGTTCAGCCAACTTCTCGGCTTTGTCATCAAGCTCAGAGATGCTGCGACCTACGTGGCAGAACATCTTCAGAACGTTGGCATCAAAGTCCACAGGAGCTTGTGTTATACAATCCTTTATTTCCAAGTTAGCTTTGTCCGCCGCAGCTTTTATCTCTGGATGACGAGATGCTAACTGTGACAGCTGGCTGTGTAGCACGTCAAAGTCAGCACGAAGTTGTGAGATCATATCGGCAGTCAGTTTGGCATCTTCTAGTTGCTTCTGAAGCCGAGAGATTTTCTCCTCAGCAGCGCTACACGAGTCCAGATATGCTGCCAACGTCTGATGCGCGGTTGCTTTTGTTTTAACATCATCTGAAAGTCTAGCCAGTTTGTCTCTGACAGAAGCAACACGACTAAGGATGATCTGCTGGTCTCTGTCATTATCACAGCTTGCCAATACTTCAGCTACGGCAGCTGACAGTGACGACCAATCACCTTCCACACTGCAGCATGCTTCTTGCACTTGCTAGACATTGTTTACAAAGCAATTAATAAAATAAAATCAACGCAATAAAATCGAAAGAAGCAGAACTTACAATGTATAGAAACATAAAATAATTACACCAAAGACAAATACACGCGTTGGACTTGTGATCAAGACGTTACAGGTTCGACTCCGACCGCGGCATTATTCGGGCAACAACCCTGGGCAAGTTGTTCACACCTACTGTGCCTCTGTTCACCAAGCAGTATAATTTGGTACCTTGCGAGGGCCTTCATGCTAAAAGCACCGTATTGTTGGCAGCGGCATAGAGTCCAATAAACAAGGGGGTATTGTAGAGCGGTTCTGCAGTGATTTACGAATTGCATAGAACCGCGATATAAATCATCTGCTTTACCTTTTACTAATTTTTTCGGTTGCAATACACTGCAACTGCTTCCTGTCTCCAGGATGCAGAAGCATAAGTCTGCACACTGATGGCAGCATATAATGTGATACCATGGCCACATGCAGATATAATCATATACTTTGACCCAAAAGAAAAATGTGAACTCAAGAGAACCTTAAATTTTCACCATAAAGCAACAATCAAAAACACAAAACTGAGAGACAATTCTGACACAAATTTATTACATCCACAGCAAACTTTTTTAATCCACATGAAAGCAACACCAAAAGCTCTTACCAAGAAAGCTAATCAACGACCAACAGTAAAAGCTTATAGTTTGCTAGTTCCATACTAACAGGTGAGCTCATCAGAGCTGTTAACTGCAACAGTGGTCATTGGGTGGGCTGGGACACAGACGAGTTACATTGAGAGAGACAAACAGACAGACAAACAGACAGACAGAACCAACAACTGGCCAATTACCAAACTCGGGATTACCTAACACTTAACAGCTAGAATGCCAGCCGTCTGAAAACATCAACAGTCGGAGGACATAGCAGTACGTGACATTTAAAGATGACACAGATATATGAATATTCAAGTCAGTACCTGAATAGATGACGCCAATGGGTGCAAGTCATCTGTGTAGACCTCATTCGACTCATTCAGTTCAATCTGAGCTTCATCGATATGTTTACTAATGTCAACAATCTCCTCATAGACCTTCAGCTTCTTGTCTTCCTTCTCGACACTAGACAACAATTGCTCCACATCAGCTCTAACATGGACAACCTCGTCAGACTTACGATCCTTCACCACTATACCAGCTTCATCTATTACTGCTTCTATCTCTGGATGATGTCTCCCCAGTTCCATCAGCTGGCTTCTGCTCTTGTCAAGATCACATCTTACTTCTTCCATTTCATCCACAGTCAGTGTGACATCTTCCAGTCGTTCCTTCACAGCAGCTATTCGCTGCTCGGTGGCTGTTCGAACTTCAGAATGTTCTGCCAATAATTCACGAGCAGCCTCTTTGCGTTCTACCGTCTCTTTTACTTCAGTAAGTTTGGTTCTCAGAGGAGAGAGGTGGTCAGTGACTGTCTGCCAATCTTCAGTCTCACAATCTGCCAGCATCTCAGCTGCAGCATTCTCCAACGCCTTCCACTCACTATCCATATCAGAACACGCCAGCTGTGCAGCCTGTACAGAAACACAACAGGTTCCACCATGCAGTACAACATATGCATAATACAAATGTTCACAGTGATAACTCCATAAATATTGAGAAAGGCAAGTTTACAAACACTATGCATTGTAAACATAAGCTTCATAATTAAGTTTCCTTCACAATTTTTTGTTTGATCCTGAATGACCTCAAGGTTATGTACAAATAAACATGCAAAAACATTATCCTGCCGTAATTAAAATTGATGCTGACTATACTGCTAATTATGCCAATTAAAATTACTTTCAATAAATTACACTTCAAAAGCAAACAACTCAAAAAACCTTTAAAGATTACTCAAGGCCACAACAGACAAATAAAATAAAAACAGCACATGGATATAAGCTTATATTTAAAAAGAAAACAAAAATACAAAAAATAGAAACCTAAATAAACAAATATATCTAACATAAAATTCCAAAATTCCATATACACACAAGATGTCTACTGTCTAGTCTTAAAGTAACCCACCACAGCATCACATATTACATGCATTACACTATATTTAACTTACCAACATAGAGGAATTTAGCATGATAAAAATGTAGTTTCTAACAGACCAAAAAAAAAACACAAAAATAAAGCACGAGTAAATGGCTCACTTCAACGGCCATTCTGAGATTATCAACATCATCCAGGTAGACTAAACCGATTTCATTCAGATCATTACAGACTCCACTTAACAAAATGTTTAAATCAATCACTTGTAAACACAGTTTCAGTTTCTTTTCCTCATTTTCAACATCTGAGAGCAGCTGTTTAACATCGTCTTTCACGTCAGCAGCTCTTTCCTTGTCTCGACTGTGTACAGTAATGCCAGCCTCGTGAAACAGTTCTTCCATCTGTGGATGACAGGCCTCAAAACTCATCAAGTCACTTCTAGTTCTGTCAAGATCACACTGAAGATGAGATAACTCTTCGGCAGTGACTGCATCTTTAAGTTGCTCTCGAATGTTAGCTATTGTGTGTCTTGCTGCAGCCAGCATCTGTGACCGTTCTATAAACACATCGTGGGCGGCTGCCTTACATTCAACGGTATTCCTAATATTAGCAAGTTTGGCTTTGAGGGTAGCAAGCCGCTGAAGTATTGTGGACGTATCTTCATCATTATCACAACTCGCCAACAGGTCACGCACAGCAGTCTCTAGTAGTTCTTGCTGTCCAACCAGCTCCATGCAAGTTTGCTGTAAGTGCTGTCAATTAGAGACAACAGCATGAATTCACGTATTAATTCTCAAGTCATTCAACAGTAGAACACAGGTGATAGCACACCCTTGTGATAAATACATTCCCCAATTTATATGTCATCTTTTAATCTCTTGCTGACCTTGTCAATCCTAAATTTCCAGATATGTTGATAACTGACAGAAATACTCAGTTACTTAATGCCTCAAAGTGAGTTTCAGACATTACTGCAATTGGGGACCTTAACCTATGACCTTTCTTCCAAAATCTAGTTAGTGCACCTGTACTGTAGTTCTCACTCTATACACGTGCCCAGTAGAGTCAATTTCACCCCCGGCAGCCATGAGTTTATAAGGAATGTTATGGACTTCATAGAAGTTCCTCCCACTACACATTAGTAAAGGCATAGCACACAGAACATAACGAAGACCATCTTGTCATGCAACAAGCAACTGACAACTTAAAACAGTGGATCAATTCATGGCTTTAAAACTTAACACTGATAAATGTAAAGTAGTAACATACAACAGGCATATACATCATTATAGTTACTATATAAACGATGCTTAAATCAGACACTGTACTGGAGAATTTAGATGATATTGTAGATTTCGAGTGCATTTTGACACTAAATATCTTTTAATGATCATATTATTGATAAAATTAATACAATATGTTAATCATCATTAAATGCAATGTTCTTAATGACACAGCTGGTAAATTTGTATTATTGTACAAATCTTTGGTTAGATCCAAGTTGGAGTATGCTGCTGCTGTTTGGAACCTCATTTAAAGGGTGATATCGAACTAATTCAAAAGGTACAAAAGAGAGCCACAAAATTGGTCCATAGAGTTAAACAAGAGTTAAGAGATATATCAAGAATGATATTAGAGATATGATTAAAGTCTATAAAATGCTTCATGGTATCTATGACAATAATTGTTCAGTTCAGTTCAATATATATAGTTCCGAACATACTACAAGTAACACATTTAAAATAGAAAATAAACGACATTGATATGACCTACAAAAGTATTCACTCAGTTGTAGAATTATCAATTTACTTAGATCAGTTTACCACCTGGCATCATTAATGCATCTTCTGTCAAATCATTCAAAAACAGATTAGACGAACACTGGTCCAATCAAGATATCATATATAACTGGTATGCTAAACTATCAGGCACCAGAAGCAGAAGTTTTAGTTGCTCTTGATTTGAAATATAAATGTTTTTGTACCGATTATTGCAATACATGATGTGGACTTAGAGGTCATTTGACCATGTCGACAGAAATCCACTTTATGTTATTCAAAATGAAATTCTTTAAGTAAACAACCTTTTATTGATTAATGTTGACGTTTCGGCTTAAAGACACTTTATGTTATGTTATGTAAACACACAGAAAGCTTTATATTTCAAAGAAAAATAACCTGCATGCACCATTCTGAACACTTGCACCACAAAAAATAAATAACAAGCAATGATCATGCATAGGTGGTGTCAGTTGAGTGGCAGTCAACTGACGTGCCGGGGCACTACGGCGGCCACCCACGTCCTCAGGTTGCGGATAGAGGAACGCCCTCGAGCATGGACAAGAGGGTAGCACCGGATAAA
>Ga0056114_1001294_pt1 | contig 11142 bp, 8 predicted proteins | sample WorMetHERISLAND1_FD_77005 | JGI IMG/M metagenome (GOLD analysis project Ga0056114, IMG submission 77005) | Marine gutless worms symbiont microbial communities from Max Planck institute for Marine Microbiology, Germany - Olavius loisae HERON... ...
ATAATCTAGCCTAGGCCAGTTCATACCCCGGGAATAAACTGGCCTAAGCTAGATTATACCCCAGGCCATATTGTACGCCCTGTGATCAGTGGCACAGTAATTATTTTCAATATCTTATTGGGGTTCTAGCGTAGGGGTTGACTACCATGTACCATGCATTGGTTGAATTCGTCATTATTTTTACAACACTGAACTTTTATCATAGGCCTACATACTCCATGTACCTACAGTTATGATATTTCCAATTAATCAGTGAAATAAGTCTATATTTATTAAACAGGCAAAGTTATTTACATCCAAAAAAATTTGGCGAGTGTTCCGATATGATAGCCTTTCCCCAGCTTGTCATGAAATGTAAGAGAGAAAGCTAACAGACTCAAGTCGTCAACAAAGACCATAACCGTTAACACAATATTTACCACGTCTTCGATATTTCATTTTAGCGACCACGTTAAACTCTGCTATCGTATCGTACCGCCATCTTGGGATTCCTGGCAGATGTCGACGTCACACCATACCGGAAGTGGCACCATTGAAAAGCTTGACCCTGAAAATGTGGGGATAGCCATTGGAATTTTGTTGCTATGTGTGCTCTGGAACGAGATATGGCTGGGGAATTAATACCCCCACTTGCTGGCAAACGTTGCAAAAAACCGTTGCCGGGGCGAGGATTAATGTAGCCCTGTAATCAATGAATACTAACACCATTCGCGATAAGTAACACACTTCATCAGATTAGGTCACGTCAGCTCGATCAGTCAGAGCCTTCCTACCTCGCGCCGAATCAGTGACGCCCTGACAAGTCCCATCGCTGAAACGGTCAGCGCCAAAACGGTGATACAGAAACAACGATATAATAATACCAACTAATCAACAAACCATTGTGAAATAAAGCACAGATCGTACCGCTAGAGGGCGTGACTCACTAACTGACACTTCAACAACCTTGACAGAATCTTCATCTGCTATCATACACACACGAGCACAAGAACAGACTCAATGAACCATTAGTTTGCACAGTGACACAGCAAAACACCTCTTGTTACACTCTTCTACCAAACAACAACAATGATGACAACAATCTAACACATCAGAAAACTGTCATACATATTAGCACAGTCATTGTCCTCAAATTCGTCACAACATTAACTTCCGACCATATACAGCTCTCAATTTAACACCACGGAGAACCACAGCCAGTAATCACTGTCCTAAAATCCAGAAGTACATAGAAAGTACAGAGACATGTTACAGGGTTCATCATGTCTCTTTCACCTGTAATTCTTGCTGTATAACCTGTATGCATTGGCCACACAGGTGAACGAAAGTGATAGTATAGTCCAGTCCTAGGTCCAACCTACAGTTCCGTAAAAATTTTGGAGTCCATAGATTTTGACTGCAGAAATGTGTCGTAGAGTCATGTAACTTCTAGAAAAATTTGGGTAGACTTATCACCCGGATATTATGTCATACTACAAACGGCGTCATCGAAAGGTCAATGCAACTTTAATTGTATGCTACATAGAGAGCATTTTGACCTTTACACAGGCATCGAACAGTACCGCAATATTAAAAACTGAGAGTATTATATACCGCAAAAATGCTAAGTACCGTGATATTGAAATGTCTACTGGCGGTCAATATCGTCTAGCGGTACCAGTGAGCATAAGTATATTGCCAATGTTTTTATCTCGCATGATAGCTGCATGGTATATCATTCCTATTTTGGGGATAGCTAGCCTGTCTACTGGGTAATTAGTGACATCACAAAATACTGCAGTATATGCAGGGATGGGGCTACTGTATGGTGAAAATTTCATAATCCTAACTTCAATCATTTTTGACTGATCCACCCGTGTGACGGACAGACTGCAGGATGGATGGACGGACAGGCGAAAGCATAGCGCGATAAGCATATATGCTACATGATGTCGTTCGATAAAAACCGCCCGAACTGAAGGTTCGGTATTCAGTTGTCATTATTCGGTATTTTTCGGTATTCAGTACTGGTTTTTACAATCTTGGATATTGAATTATCGGTACGGTTTTCGGCATACTGCCCTATGATGAGCGTATATTTAACAGTTTCAGTGATGCATGCAGACCAATATGGCTGATAAATTGATAACACTAACGTATAGGCTCTGAATAGAAACATCCTTTTCGTACTGGAAATTTTCCGGCATTTTTTTGCTGACAATGGGAATTTTGGAGTTTCAAAATATGAATTCCAGTAGCCTTAGGCCTAAACATTCCCTCTAAGCAGTACGGCTCCGTAGAGGATGACAAAAAATAAGCCTCATACAGGACTGCCGACTCTTTGTGACGCCCTCAGTTTGAAGATCACATGACGCCGAACAAGGACGAATATCAAAAATCTCTTCGGTTAAAATTTAGATATTGTCTTGGAGTATCATAATTCACCATTAGTCGTTTGATTACAGGCATAGCGGCGGAGGAGATAGACTTTGAAATCGGCTATTTTCACAACTTTCGGACCTCTGTGACCTTGACCTTAACCTTGGATCGGGTCATACAACATACCATCGTGTATCACTCAGACTTCTACCTATACACCAAATTTTGTTCAAGTCGGAAAAAAATTTCTGTAGACACTAGACAGACGGACATTGAGACCAGCTTTATCAGGTTGACTCCGAATCGAGTCGACCTAAAAACGCTGCACAGGAGGCTTAGTTTTCAATGGCCACTGAGGAATTTTTAAATTTTTTTTATCGTGCGACAGCATATAGCATATATGCTTAGCGCGCTATATGCTATCGTCCGTCCGTGCATCTGTCATACGGGTGATCAGTCAAATAGGCCTACTTGGATATAATTATGCAATTTTCACCATACTGTAGCCCCCTCCCTCTAGTTTTTGCAGGGTAAGTTTCATCCATATAAGATACATAAGCTTACGGGCGCTGTTTGCACACCCATGTAAACATGCCTGTACGTACTACGGGTCGCGTGTACTGGCCATTTAAGTAATAGTGTACAGTGAACATCACTTTATGCACTATATTTTGCTATTGCAGCATGATAAGTGAAAAGGTTGTAGATGAGAAGGTTTCAACACTGTCTGGAGTGTATTATGCGAACATAGCGACTCATAATACACTCCAGACAGTGTTGAAACCTTCTCATTTCATGACACACTTTCACGCCGCGGCTATGTGGCTGGAGCCTGAAACTTGTTCGGAGGCGTGGTCAGTGACCTGCAAAGTTCACTGTTGACGCGTGTAGGCTAGCAAGCTACCGGTAGTTAATATCGCATGGATCATGGAAATCATGGAAATATTGCATTTACGATAACGATAAGCCTGTTTACTTACTTTGTTGGGTAGTGAAGAAGTCCACACATCGTTCATAGTCTGTCACCGGCCAAGTGAGTCTCCTGACAATGAGTATCTTAGTGCCTGAGAGGAGACGGAAGAGTGATTCGACAATGTATCTGAGTCGTCGACTGCGCCACTGATCACGTAGACTCATCAGTGCTGACAACGTCAGACAGGTGAAGAACAGAGCAAGGCTGTTGGCACGTCTTATCACCAATAGACTCGTCTCATAGCCAAGAGGACGTAAGATCTCGTCAAACTGCTCACGCAACTGGTGTTGTTCATCAGCAGAAACCTCTCCCCATTGTGAAACAATTCGGTCTTCAGTCTGGATGACATCATCAACTGGCCAGACATCCATCTCGGCATCCATGCCGACCACAACTAAAACAACACACAATTGTGGCAACAAAACTGACAGAAAACAATTTATCACGACTTATTAAAGTGTCAGAAAATTCCTATACTTTAAATATGTGGCAGAAACTCAACAACTTGTCAGTTGGAAACATCGGACTGTATAGTTCTCTTCTGAAACAAGCAAATAAATACAAGTATTTTAAGTCTGTTTGTACCCAATTAAGCACTAAATGAGACAACAGAAGATACAGACAACTACCTTCTGCAACTGATAAAATATACCAATTATATCATTTATTTTTCTGCTTGAATGTGTCTTATTTCACTGGGTTTCATATGGGATAACGTACTGCGTAGGCTTCTTATGTTCACATTAAATGACCATCATCAACACCAGCTGTTTTGGCTTTGTTGGTTTTGCACAACAAGCAGCTTCGGTTTCAATGCAAAAACATTACATTATCAGTCAACACAAGAATGATGTACAGTCAGACATATTCAACATGACAGAGATGACCAGCTCACAAATATTTACTAAGATCAAACAGAACATATCACCTCCATCAGTGATGAACAGCGGAACAAGAAACGCTTGTTCCTTGGCGAGAACTTTGGTGAAGTTCTTCCAGTCGGCAACACTTCTGCGAGTCAGAAACTCCAGAAGTTTCTGATTGCGTTCACGTGGCTGTCTGATGTGATTAAGGTGTTCTCTCTGTGGCCATGTGATGCACTCGAGTCTAGCAAGCTCGTGGATAAACACATCATCAGCTTCAAGACGATCCGAGAGGTGAACACGGTTCACCTTCAGAGTGCGCCTTCGAGCTTCGTCCAACGGACGCACGTCTGCGAACTTAGCTTCAGCCTCTGTAGTTCCAATTTACACAGAACATAGTTTAACTTCAGAGATACAAATAGTCTCATTAATTCGACATTTTCATATTGTAGCAGCTCTAATTTTCATCATATAAAAATTTGGCCTATACCAGCTGTGTCCACAATTAAACATATACAACCTGACACAATGGAGATAACTATAACGTTCTTTACCACTCCTCTCCATTCCTCTTTCTCCTTTCTCCTGACCCGTTCCCTATCCTCTGTCCGTTGCTTTGCCCCTCCCAGTCGAAAGTGTTGTACCCAATTTCACAATCAGCAGTTTGGTATAAAAGGGCACTTCTGTTTTACCTAAGATTAGCATTATGCATGGTACCAAAATGATAGAAAACTTTGTCGCTAAAAGACACAAATCATGATAGTCTACGTAGTATCACAACTTAAATATTGAAGCACTCCCTCCCTCATTAAGTTATAAAAGAGGTGTGTGGTCTCATTTAGTCATTACTGATAAGTTGATGGTTCTAACCTCCATTCTGCATAATGAAATGGACAACATGTTGTTGCCCAGTGCATTGTAAAGCTTTGAGAAACTTGTCACACTGTTCCTCCGAGACAAGTAGATCAAGCACAGCCTCGTTTCGTTCATACGCTGCTTTGTCCCCAACACGAACCTTCTCATACTGTCTGTCAGTCAACACCTCCAGGCTGAGCAACTCATCCAGGAACCCGAAATCAGGTTCAATTAAGTCCGGAAGACAAGACTTCAGGTTCTCGATTTTGGCCAAAGTTGTTACATCTGCAGACCATGGCTTTCGTTTCACTAACTTGCGAAAGAAACGGCGCATTGTCCACGTCTAGTAGCAAGAGTTAGTGTGGATATTCTACAAAATACGAGGCACATGTGAACATGTACATACCAGACACAACATCATAACCTACAGACACAGTGCAGAACGTTCAGCAATGGCCAACAAGCTGACAGGGTAGCTTTTGACTTACTGAAAAGCTGCATAGGCTATATCAACAATTCTTGGAAAAGTATCTTAAGCTCGTGTCTTATAAAACACGAGTTTAATATGGAATACATTTTGTGAAGTAAAAATACTTGTGTAACATCATGAATAGAGCGGAAAACAAGAAAGCCCAGCTATTGATTACAACCATGAATGATGCACGCAGAAACATCATGCAGTTTATCTATTATCTAACTACAGTGAGGCTGTACATTATATATATGGCATACAGTAGTGCACATTAGGCACATAATTTATTCTCGTGAGCTAGCGACATGAGATAGCTAACAATGATGCATAAACTGTCCCGCGTCTTATAAGGTACATCTGCCTACCGACGACCCACATCAATACCGTTGTATCCAAAGCCAGCAAAAGACTGTACTTCCTCAAACAACTGAAGAGAGCAGGCGTCCCACCACACCAACTACTCGATTTTTACACTACAGTAATCTGCCAAGTTCTCGAGTACGCCTCCCCAGTCTGGCACTACTCCATCACTCGCACGCAATCCTACCAACTGGAATCAATCCAAAAATGAGCAGTACATATCATCTTCAGTGACACCCGTGGCATGTCATATCGCAACGTCCTATTTGTTGCCAACTTAAATTCACTTAAAGACAGGCGATTTTTTTCCATATTATTTGCAAACCAGATTCCTGTCTCCATCACCTTCTTCCACCTTCCCGCGACACTTCCGTCATTTCCAGACTACGTTCTTCCACATCTCTCCCTCGTCCAATCTCACGAACAAAAAAGTTTAAATCATTTCTAAATTTCGCTCTCAATAATTACCAACCACCTCTCTAAATTTAATTGTTATTATTGTGTTATTGTTGTCACTGTCTTTATTTGCTCTTGTTTCTTATTTTATATTGCTAGTTTGTTATTCAGCTATTCGGCTACCCAGCCGCAAGTGTGGAATAAAACTCAGTGACTGACCGACTGACTGCGGACCTGCTGTCCTATGACCGCCAACCTACTGATCAGCTGACTGCTGATTGCTGACCGACTACGTGACCGATTTTTGTTTCCCATACCCCTAAATTTTGGCTTCAAAAGAGTGTCGATGAGCGTGGCTTATGACATCATTTTCTCAGTTATTGCCGGGTTACCAAAAGTCTACACAAACTTTTTGGATGTTCCACATAGTGTACTTCAATAATATGAAAAGAAATCTTAGGGCACCTCTCATGCACGCGGGGACCCCTCAGCCTATAGCCTATCGCGCGTAAAAACTGTTTCGCCATGCAGGCAAGTCAATGTTCTGGCCATTTACACCAGATCAAACCATGAATCGATAATCGTGCGATAGGCCACGGTGCGGTGTTTCGTGGCATGGTGAGTGACACTTCAATACAAACCGTTTCTTGTTACCTCCGTCGAATTGGTGAAAGCTATATTTGCATTGTGAGGTATAGTTTTCATAGCAGCTCAGATCAGCGCAGACGAAACAGGTGTATTTCAGACGCGATGATCAGCTCAGATCTGCGACTGTGTTGCCATACCCGTCGCCACGGTGTGACTAATTACCGCAACAGACTGCAATGGACCGCAACCGAGGCAGATTGTGGCGTCAGGAACTGCAACGGACCAGTTTAAGTGTTGAACAATTAACACTCGACACCTATGGGTCATGAGTAGCTGTAACTGAGTAATTAGTAACCACAACGGACTGTAACAGAGGCAGACTGGGGCGCCAAGAACGTGGCAGCAAACCAGAGAAATCGAGCACGCCTCTGTCTGACAGAGGCAGACACGGTACGGGACTCGGGAATGAGCTAACTGTTGACAGACACCATAGACCAGCTGCTGCTGCTACGGCTGTGCTCGCATCTGTTACACGCACGACTGTTTATCCACTGGATTCGAAATAATATCCGCAAGAAGCAGCGACTGCTGTGACAGGCTGTTGTAGTTAGAAGAGTGAGTTTTTAGTTGCAACTAACGGTTTACGTGTGGATGGTGTATTGGTGTGCGATGTTAGGTGCACAAAGTAACAGTTTATGTATATTTTTGACACTTGAGTGAATGGGACTTGTTATCGAGGTGCATTTCTTGTCGGCATACAGATGATTGGGAAAGTGACTGTCTGGCAAAGATTTAAGATTGTGATGCTTAAACTACGACATTAGGTGTATTACCTTATGACCAAGTTATAGTGTAATTTTTTGGCAGCTAACTCCATTTCCCTTGTATTTCATGATAGTCTGTTGCGCTGCAGTCTGTCTCAGTTGCGGTTATTGGCAGCTCACTCCACAAAGTGTCTGCATGTGACCTTGGTTGTCATTCTCGATGCAGAGTTGACAATGTCCAGTCACCGTCAATGGGTCACTTTAACTTTTGACTTAGCCTTTCGCTCAGTGATTCGCTGAGCGAAACCTTAAGCTGAACGCTAAGGTCCGGACTTAGACCAAAGTTCAACTTAACTTTGGACTTAGACTTTGGCTAAGCCGGATCGGACTCAATGCCGGCATTGCCATTATTTTAGTGAATTCGCGGGCCATGGTTGGAATTAAATTGCTGTTCCGGTAGCCGATACGACAGGTACACATCTTCCATTGATCCGCACGCAGTTCTCAACAAATTTGTATTTCTGCGCCTCGCTCCTCGCTGCGCATTGCAGCAGCTCCAATCCTCGCCATGTTCTTTGTTTATAATGATGCATTATGACGTCATTTCATTTCGCTGAGCGATAAGAGTTAAAGTGACTTTAGGCTTAGCGAAAGTTTAGTTTTAAGGGCTTAAGCTATCTCTTCCATGCTAGTCGACCGACTTAAGTCGGGTTAGTTCGGCTTAACTTCGGTCTAAGTAGGTACTTAGACCGAAACTTTGGTTTAAGTCTTTCGCTCAGCCAATTGCTCAGACCAAACTTGCGAAGTTTGGTCTGATTTGGTCTGAGCGACTGGCACAGCAAAACCACTTTACTTTTTGACTTAAGTCTGTACTTAGACCGAACTTTAGCTCAGCGAAAGGCTTAGCGAAAGGCTAAGTCAAAAGTTAAAGTGACTCAGTGTCCAATGTCACTGCACTCTGTTGATCCGGATTCTTTCAACTCAGACAGTTACGATCACTCACTACAAAAGCTGCTAAAACACTGGTTCAGGCATTTATATCTTGCCGTCTAGACTACTGCTACTCGCTTCTGTATGGAGTAACCGATAATGTCATGAGAAGAGTCTAGTGGCAGCACAATGCTGCAGCAGATTGTGCTGCAGCACGCCTCATCACTGGACCCAGACATCGTGACTACATTACGTCGGTGCTATGGCAACTACACGGCTTCCCGTTCGGCAGTGAGTGGAGTTCAAACTCGCATGTTTGGTGCGCAAGGCATGAGTTATTGAATGAGTGAGTGAGCAGGGTTTAACATCTCCACCAACACAGTATAGGTTATTCGGGAGACAGTTTTACAGGTCGAAAGACCCAACCAACAGTATCAAAGTACTGAAGGAAGAGAAGAGTGCCAGGCATTGCGCTGTATTTGTATGACCCGGGATTGTCGGTTGCCATCGGAGATGAGATGGATGTCATCAGCCAGGTAGATAGGCATATGACTGCGCCAGGCATTGTGCAGTCAAATGCCTACCTACCTGGCTGATGACATCCATCATCTCCGAAGGCAACCGACGATACTGGGTCCGTACGAATACCCAAAAGACACCAAAAGTCACCAAAAGACACCGAGGATAATACATAAGTACATATAAATACATAACTAGTATTACCCTCGGCGTCTTTTGGTGTCTTTTGGGTATTCGTAAAACCGGATCCCTTCGGTCTTCCTCTGGTAACATATGTGCAGTGCACAACAGCTTTGGAGACAGAAGCTTTGGTGCTCTCGGTCTGCGAATTTGGAACAGACTGCCGCGCGGCCTACGGACACTTGAATCAGCTACAAACATTTTAAAGCGCTGCTAAAGACATATAATTATGTTTCAACAAGGCCACGGCGCTTTGGGGTGTGACTATTAACCGCACCGGACCACACCAGACCGCACCGGGCCCGTACCAGGCCAGAAATGACTGATTATTTCGCTTTGATGACTGTTATGAGTAGAATTAAGGCTTAACTGAGAACCCCTGTGCTTGTTCTAATCAACTGAATAAGCAGGAAACAAACTGCTATGACATTATGAGCTTTGACTAGTAGGGTTCATTTCTTTGGTCAATTGCGGAGAGTTTGCGAGTCTTACACCTTTTAATTTGTCGTCGAAGCGAAATAATCAGTCATTTCCGGCCCGGTACGGTTAATAGTCACACTGCAGGGCTAGGGTAAAAAGCGGGAGTGCGGGAGTGACAACGGGTAAAAAGCGGGAAAGAAAATGCGGGAGAAAAGTGCGGGACAACGGGTAATAAGCGGGAGTATAAAATGCGGGACTCGATTGCGACGACTGTCCGTCGACTTGAGCGTAATACAGACGACGTATTGTTTCATAAATGTTCACCCATCGTAATTCTAAGTAAGTACAGGACGAATTCCACAGCATAATTAATCCTTATTTATAATTAATTAATGTCAGTGTAGTAGCTATTTTGACGCTAGTTGTGTTCATTTCATAGATAAAAAACGTTCTAGCAAAAATGAAAATAGGTAAAAAAAACGTTTAAATAGTTGTAACTAAAAACGTTTGAAAACCACTTGCATAATAAAATCTAGGCCTATTAATTAGTTTCTGTAGTTGTATAGTGCTTCGTGCTTTTCACGGTATTTTCACTGAACGTTTTGTAACAAAAAAATCATAAAACGTTGACAGAATAAAAACAATGAAAAAACGTTAAAAATCATAACTACGCCACTGATTCTTGTACATCAGTATGTATGTGTGTTGCTTGAGTGTTGTTAACAGAAAAACTGATTATACATTGGTTTGAACGTTCTAGATTGCGGTCTCAGATCATCAGATGTCAAAATTACACTCAAAATTTTATTTAATTCAGGTTTGCATGGCAAAATCCCAAATCCCAAGTTGACCCCCAAATTCCCAAGATCTTGGGAAAAATCCCAAGCAGTGGGAGCGCTGATCTAGTTGTCTGTTCGATGTTCTGTCACTCCTCTCAAACTAAAACAAAAAAAAACATAAAAAAGTTAAAAAAAAAATAAAATTCTACAAACCTACAAAATGTCTTTAAAACCCCAGGTTTTTTGGCTGCCCTGCTTGTAATAGCAACAGCATCACCATCATAGTTGATTTCCTTACAGAGTAGAATTCTCTAATAGTCCCGAATCCCGCAATATGCCCATTATACCACGTTTCATCAGTTATGTCGTAACCTGGTAAAAAGCGGGAGATCTTACAAAGTGAGTAATTATGTGATCACGAATTATTGATTCCAAGACTTTACATATAATGCTTGTAAGACTTATACGTCTAAGTGGATCCTTTTTATCTCCCTTTTTATATATAAGAACAATATTTGGGAGGTCTGGTAGCAAGATAAATCTCCACGGCAACACTTCTATAATTACGAAATATCAAACGGCGAAAACCGAGAAATGTTATGGACACTTCTTGAAGAAAGACGACATCGTGCTGATTTGCTGGAAGTTTTCCGCATGTACTCACTCACTCTGCCGGTATTTCAGA
>Ga0056114_1001295_pt1 | contig 11141 bp, 6 predicted proteins | sample WorMetHERISLAND1_FD_77005 | JGI IMG/M metagenome (GOLD analysis project Ga0056114, IMG submission 77005) | Marine gutless worms symbiont microbial communities from Max Planck institute for Marine Microbiology, Germany - Olavius loisae HERON... ...
ACGCTGACCTGGAGTCCATCGTGTGCATGTTTGGTGGCGATCCCGCCTTTTGCCCGCGAAAAGAAGCGATTTTCGTGCCAGCACAAAAGTGCCCGTATCACGTCACTTTTGACCTTAACCTTGACCTCGAGCACACCCTGGATGCACGCTGACCTGGAGTCCATCGTGTGCAAGTTTGGTGGCGATCCGGCCATTTGTTTGCGACAAGAAGCGATTTTCGTGCCAGTAAGTGTATTTTGTAGGCGCCTACTCCAGCAGTCCAGCACTCCAGCTGCTTGCAATTGCAAATCTCCTTTACTTATTTATTTGTTAGTGCGTGATTCGTGAGATTTTACGAGATTGTTCGAGAAGTGTAGTGTTGTTTAATAATAGTAAAATTATGTAGTTTTTGGCTAATATTGTTGCTTTTTTTTCGCAGAGTGTGTAACACTGTAGACGTTTTATATTGTCATACATTTGTATTTGATGTAAGCATTGCAAATAATTGTCATTTTCCGCTTAAAATTTTGGTCGAACGATTGGCGGCACCGATCATTTTTGAAAAGGTCAGACTAAATATCGAAGTCCACTGCTGAAAAGTGGAAATCCGGTGCAAGTACACGCAGTTTATCACACTACACCGATTAAATGTCGAAATACACCACCATCCCTGCACATAAAGTTAAAAGGCTAGAGCACAGTTTACTGTTGGCGATGTATTTTACAGAATTTTACGTTCATAGTGAAAATTAGAGTTAATTGGAGCTGTTTTGTTTTCTAGTTTAGTTTTCTTGGTGTTCCAGTCGACTGGTGACTGGGCCTCTGTATAGTGGCTTGCTTCCTGCTCTAACGCCGGCGACACGCTCAAGAAACTTGTACAAGAAACTTGTGCCAGAAACGGTCTGACTGAAGTCACCACCTACACCACCGACCGTAATTAGCAGCCCGTATGTTGTGTGTGTTGACTATCCGGATTTTAGATGGAACTATATATATCTGGATCTGGATCTGGAATGGATAAGTAGTCGGCAGGGCCCCTGGGCCACTACATAATATATAGTCGATGTGAAGTTGTAAACAATGTTTTGATTTTAAGGCGTGATTTTTAGCTAGTTAAAACCTAACAATAAAGGTCTACGAGTTGGTATTATGATGTCGGTATGATTCACAACACCGTAACAACTGAATAAGTAGGTAGAACAGACCGGTGAATATATCAGCATAAAGTGAAAGTTTACCCACATTTGAACTTCACCTCAAGGCTTAAATGCAAACTGTGGACGACGGCAGTATTTAGCGGCCTGCGTTGGTACGCCTCTGACCTGTACGGGCTGCTAATTACGGCAGGTGGTGCTGGTGGACACTTCAGTCAAACAATTTGCCGCAAGTTATCACAGTTTCTTGCACCAAAACAACTCTATGGCAATCACATTGCACGGTTCCTGTCATGTGCCGGACAGTTTCTGTGCTGGCATTGAGCTGTGCTCAGTTATGTGCAAGTAACTGGTACCAGATAAAAACTCATACCAGATGGGCCTACACATGTGCAAGTTTCTTGTACCAGACGACTTGTACCAGTTTCTGCTACAACTTTTTTGAGAGCACGTGTCACCAGCATAACTGGAGCTACTGCTGACATTTGCCAGCTCGTGACCTACGAAACACCGTGATCACAATCATGACACTCCATCCATCATGTATGGACTGAAGAGTGTCTACCGATTCATCCAGCGGACAACTTTTTTGTTTCATCTTTTGTTTTTAGTCTATTTTTATGAACTCTGTAGAATTTTGTACACCCTTTTCCTGGATATATACATCATAATCACTTATCAGTTTAAAGTCTAGTCCTTATAATGAATAGGCCGTGCACAGGGCCGGCTGCATGGATAGACACTGTGTATAAAGTTACTGTTGTAAAATTTTGTTCTGAATTTTGTCTTTGACTGATACAGCATTGTGAGTTGAACATATGGCTAGTTCACTGGCGAATCAAGGAAGAGGTTCTACACTGCAATACGAAACTGCCGGTATTTACCTCAAGTTATAATATTAGTTATTTAACTGTTGAGGATACAGGATAACTGTATAGTTTCATTTAATTTCATTTAAGTTTTAATAAAATAACAGAAAAAACGCTCTTACACAAAGAATAATGATTCGCTGAAATAGAATCGTCAGTGCAGGTTTACATTTATTTCTGTGTGTCCAAACACAGCCAAGAGAGTTCCAGTGTTGACTAAATAATTGTACACATTGGCGTATTGCTAGCAAATTGTTTGATGATTTCTGCCGGTATCGGGAATTGGGCACTGGCACTCCTGTTGTGTGCTTGTTACCACGAGTGTTGGTTGTCAACTGAGGCAGTTGTCGGCTGATAGGTCGGCACGGGTCATATGATGGCTTCTTTCTTATTTTTTTGGGGGGGGGGGTTGAGCACAAACTTCAATCATTTGAAGGCTCCTGCACTTGAGTCGGGTGTGCACAGTCAGTGGTGTGCTCAGTTTCACCAGGATAAAATCAGTGTCTGTGCAGATGGTTAAAATAAAAGCGAATTTCTGGCTCCTCCGGGATGGGACGCGACTCCCATTCACTGCAAGGCAGTGTAGTGGAGTGCCTGGATCCACGTTAGGCAGATGACAGCGCACTCCTGAATCTCTCAAGAGTACTAAGGTGAACAGCAGGTTGTGGCTGGAAATTCCATTCACTAACAGGTCTCAGTAAAAATGAATGAAGACGTTAATCAGTATGAGGCTGGAATGACATAAGTCTGGGAATTTTCAGTTCTTGTTGGTAACAAGAAAAGAACATCTTTGACTACTCTAGAGTCATACTAATGGCGACAAGGCTGTTTGTTATATAACCCCTTGTCCACTCATACTACCACTAAGCATGATGAACGCAGAGAACAAGGATGTTGTGATGTCAATATTCTTATGAACTGAGAACCAGTGGGTCTGTATGTGATGCAGGTGGGTTCTCATGGGATGATTACCTGGCTGAGAATGGAGGTGTACGAGCACCACATCGCTGTTTTAAACAGGTAAAAAGTGAATTATCTTAATTAAGAATACATCTTTCTTACTCCATATTTTAAGGAAGCACAAAAGACTGAACTGTAGACTTGCCACTTTTGGTCAGCTCATTTGTATCATCGACCAGTTTGTGAATGTGAGGATTTTTTTTGTTGGTTGTTAAGAGTTGAGCAGTTTTAAAATTCTCACTATTGGCCATTTAGCACACTTTGATTGTTTTTAGCTTATGGGTGACAGACACTTGTCATTCGTAATTTTTGACATCTGTGCACTCTGACGCTCAGCCATGAGTATCAGAGTGCACAGATGTCAAAAATACCAACTACTGACACCTTAACCCAGTCTGGCACAGGATGCTTTATAGCTGTACCCATATGGCAACAGTCGGCATCAAAGGGTTAATTACCAACTTGCATGATATTTGATCTGTCGCGGTGGCAGGCGGCTGTTCCTCCTCCAAATGAGTTCAAGACTGGGATGAAGTTGGAAGCGTCCGACCCGCGAAACCTCACGTCGACGTGCATAGCGACTGTCATCAGCCTGCAGGGTCCGCGACTCGGACTCCGACTGGACGGCAGTGATGATAAGAATGACTTCTGGCGGCTAGTCGACTCCGGTGATCTTCATCCTATTGGTCACTGTGAACATACAGGCGGCCTACTGCAACCACCTCTGGGTAAAAACAACATCAGTCAGCGCTCTTGTGTTATGTAACTAATCTATTGTCTAGTCGTAGTAGGAACTGATAGTAGATAAATGTAAAGCAAACTTCTCTCTGAGCCTCGTGGACCCATGGATCTCCATGTCATTAGCTTTCAGCCAGACACCACCCAAAGCCATAAGACCACCACAGATACCGGCCATTACCGGGATATTGTTTTTGGTTAAGTTTCAGTTAGTTAACAAATATGTTAGTTTTACGTTTTTGACAGTTTTCGTTTTTCGTTAATGAGAAAGACACTGTACCACAGTAGCCATCGATGAGATATGAACCTCGTGATAACTAGTCCAGTACTCCGCCACGTGGCCACTAGTGTATCTGGTAACGATATAAGAAATGTTATATTGAGCTGCCGAGGAAGAGATGTATTGTGGGATGTTGTGTTAAGGTTTCCGCATGAATCAGTCGTCGTGGCCGACGTTCCTTGGTCGAACACTAAAGGATGCTTACTGCGCACCTGATTCCTGCTTCAAAAAGGTCGGTCGAGTTCACGAAGCTGTCGTCATATTCAGTGATGTAACCTACTCCACTTTCACTAACTTGGCGACCTGCTTGTGTTGGTTCGTTTGTCACATGTAATGAATGACCTTGGTAATATCAGTTGCTGAGTTCGTTTTCAACAAATACTGAAAATACTGGATGTTTCAATCAGTGTTTCTAACGATGCATGTTATAGTTTCAAATATCTTTTAAAATCTAACAAGTCACTTCTTTTTTTTCGTTGACATTGCTAAGGACAACAGGGGTGATATCTGACCCTGGCTAAACTTGTGCAGAGGTTTGTGTTGGTTTCCTATCCTATGGTAATCCGGGCCGCATGACAGGCATTTTTGCACGACAAAAAGTCCAGAAATGTCTCACAGTTGTCTGGTTTTGCCAGGAGCCGGCGACACCCAAGACGAATGAGTTTGAGGTCGGTATGAAGCTTGAAGCGGTTGATCGTAAGAACCCTCAGCTGCTGTGTCCGGCGACGGTGAGCGCGGTGAACGGTGATCAGATCCACGTCATGTTTGATGGCTGGAAAGGAGCGTTTGACTACTGGTGTCGTTACGACTCCAGAGATCTGTTTCCGGCCGGATGGTGCGCTCGTACTGGGCATCCACTGCAACCCCCTGGACGCAAAGGTGACCTGCATTGTTTTTGTAAGATATGATCATTAATATAATATGTGTCCTATCATGATGTTCTCTTAACTGGTGTTAAGACTTGCTATGTATGTGATGTGTTGTCCTGGGTAGGTTTTTAAACAGAAACTTAAACATACCATTTTTACCAGCCATATTCTTTGCTAAGTGTGAGTAATAGATATACCTCCAACTGTCTCTCTGTGTGTCGCATTATGGTATAATTTCAACTAAAACACCCTACTTGTGATTTAAAACAAATGGTAATGCAAACGCTAGTTGCTGGCAACATGAAGATGATTCTGCAAATGTGAAATTTTCTGCAGGTACCACTCAGCATTCTGGAATTCAGAAAGTTTGTGAAACCGTATAATTTCGCGTCGACCTAGCCATATAGCAGCGAACAATTATTAGAAGGACGTCACTATTTAGAATTTTAGCAAATCACATGGCAAGATCACAGTTGCTAACTAGTTTTAGTAGTTTAAGGCCAAATGCTGCATAATTTAAGGCCAAACAGGTATAAAAAGACCAAATTTTATGCAGAAATTTCTTCAACTCTGGGCATGCCAATCCCAAGTGCTACTACGCCATCGCCATATACAGATTGCATCTTCACAGTTCAAGAAACAGAAAGCCATAGAAAGTTAAAATTTGGTAAAATTCGTCGGCATTTGGTCTTTCTCAACCTTAATAAGTAATTAAGTAAGTAACGAATTCATAGCGCATGAAAAACATGGTATGGCTTGTGTATTGGAATCTCAATAGAGCTGAAACACAGAGTCACATAGCGTGCCGGCCATCGTGGTGACACTGTGTTAGCTGTGTGTGTGTGGTACTGGCAGACAAGGATAAGAAGATGTTTCGTGGGTTTGCGATGCTTCGCGGCAGCAGCTCGTCTGAAGCCAGCAGTCGCAGTGTCATGTCAACGCCCGTCACTCTGAAGGCGGAGGTCGACTCCGAGTCTTCTCGAAGATGTATGATGCCATTGTTGCTTGTCTAACCCTTTGTTGATGTATGGATATAGCTATAACTGGGTTAAGACGCCATTTGTAATTTTTGACATCCAAATATTACAAATGACGGCTTAACCCGGTCTGGCACATGATGCTCTATAGCTGTACGGCAACAGTGGGCATCCAGGGGCTAATAAACAGATATGTAATTTGTGTGAATTGCAGTGTCCTGTCATGGAGGTCAAAAAGTTGTGAAAATGACCAGTTTTGAAGTCTTTCTCATCCACCAGTACGTATGTAATCAAAACACTAATGGTGGATGATGATACTCCATGGCAATATCTACTTTGTCTGGACAGATTTTTGATATTCATCCTTGTTCATTGTCAGCGTGTCCTCTTACTAGGAATTGACTGTCAGTCCTATGTGGGGTTTTTTAATTGTATTTTTAGTTTTTATGGCACGTTTTGGCCTTGTTTTGCTGTAGTTGATTATATATTGACTGGTATTATATTGTCCTGAGATTGATTGATTGATTATCAGCATCGTCAGGCCGTCACTCCAAGCAAGCCTCCAGTCCGTCACCTTTGCCTGCTTCTGAACGAGCGTCGACATCTCACCGAGTAGTTTCAGCTGCTTCAATGTCGGACTCTTCTTCGCCGACGCCGCCACAGAAGTCTGTCGGCGGAGTGAGCAGCAGTCATCACTCCGTCAGCGTTGAGCCAGCGACGAGCTCGCACAGTCAAAGTAATGATTTCACATTCTACAGACCACCCACACTGTCTGCCCTATACCCGTCACAGGATCTCTAGAATAGGCCCAGTCTATCTGAGTGAGTGAGTGAGTAAGAGTGCTTATATCCGGCGCAGTTAAGTAAAAGTCACAATGCGCCGCAGCCTAAACGAACAAAAACGCCTTAAGTAATTGTCTATAATGTCCGAACGTAGTGCCTCTCCTCCTCGTCTGTCGGTAGGTTGTTCCATAGCCGCGGTCCGGCTACAAAGAAACTCCTGTCACCAGTCTGTGACTGTGTCCGCGGAACGACATGCGTGTAGACGTCGGAAGAGCCTGAGATGTCAACGTCCCACATCCGTGACGAGTTTCCTGGCTGCATGGCATAAAAGGCCATTAAACCAGGCTTTAGTTTCATTTGCTTTGGTCTGTTCATATATTGGTAGTTTTGTTGTCTGTTTGTTCGGGTTTTTATGTTGTTGGTTACAGTTGTGTTTAGTTTTGTCAATATCAGTCAAGTGATTGGTTGAGAAGGCTGAGTGTATTGCACCAGTCAAGAGATTGGCTGGGAAGATCGCCTATGAAATAACCAGTGATATGTCAGGCATTGAACAGTACTGTCATGGTTTATCATTGATATGGCTAGCTAATATAACAGACCACCCACCAAGACTCTGTCTGTCTAGAGTGATTACACTGCCTTGTAATGCGATGGTCTGTTATTGCTGGAATGTTTGTTTACAGTGCAGTTTATTTGCTGATTATATAGGCCTATCTGTGCATTTTTGATGTCATTTCAGAATACTTCGTTTTTATTATCTTGCTTACTGTTTTAGTGTCTTGCATATTCTAATTATTCCTTTACTTATAGCCACATTGTCTGTGTTACTGTGTTGTGATGGTCTCAATCACGCAGCACAGAGCCCTCGCCTGTCAACAGTGTGCAAATACAACTCGTTTTAGTGTTAATGAAAACTAACAGTGTTTTCCTGTGTGTAATGTTATCGTAGACACTCACAAGCCTATTCGGAGGAAACCTGGCACAGGTAACTTATCAGTGGTATGATTAGAATGTGAGAGAAAGTGCTAGAATTGTGGAAATATTCTTGTTTAACAAAATGTGATGCCGAATGCTGTATAACATGCACCAAAAAGCCGCAGCAGGTCCCAGTGTTTTCTGCTGCCTTTAACCAGACAGGAAAAAAAAGTTACAGAAGTGGAACTTGGAGAGTACTCTACTGGTTTTATAGCAAGTAAGGTGATAAGGATAATGGGATAATTTTGTTTCCGCAACATGTAATCAGTGCTCGGATTATAGCAGGTAAAATCAATAGGTTTTCTTCTCTCTTCTAGTGCTGTGTATAGCTAGAATTACATTTGATCGTTGGGTCCATCACCGATATTTGTGTTGTCGTGTGACACAGTATTTCAGGAAGTAAGTCGTGAATTTATGTAGCGCATAAAGTTCTAATTTGACATGTTTATTTGCCAGTTGTTGCGGCATTTGTAGCCTACAGCGGGCACTCCGTGGCGCCGTAGTTCCTACAGCCAATCAGAGACGCGCATGCCATATGGAAATTCCAGGCTATGGTGACCGTAGTGTCGTTGTCAGTGATCTGACCGTCTGGAACAGTTTGCCAGCTGCACTGCGACTAGACATGTCACTGTCTGTGTTTTGTAAACGGCTGAAAACATTTCTGACGACAGACTACAACACCTGTAACAGTCGATGTGGTGCATTTGCTGCGTTTATTCGAATTTGCTTCATACAAATGGCATTCTGTCAAATTCATACAAATGACATGACCCTTCCCAGCAGTTACACTTTCCAATTATTTGTCCACTACGGCCTTTTTTGACAGAACTTGGTCGTTGACTTTCAGCATCCACCAGAGAACCGCGTGAGACTGCTTTTCTTTATCAGCGTTTGTCTATCACTGTTCAAAGGTTCAACGCTGTTCTGATTCAAGAAACCTTTGATTTATCCGACCGCCAACCGGACCTCATAGCCTTTTCCAGCTTTTATCAGTTTTTAAACCTTGTTTTTAGCCCTTGAATCTTGGCAATAATAGTAATAATATCGCGCCAATTGCTGTGCTATATCGGCCCTCTGGCAAACGACATGTCAGGGCTGATATTATGACCCTGCTGTTGATTGCAGTGTGTGTGTTCGTGAACCGCGGCTGTGACTGTGGTCCCGTTCTCAACTCCCGCCACGTCTCCCAGCTTCCGTCACAGTTCGGTCCCGGTTCGATCCGACGTGTACTCCGCGCGGCCGTCCAGGCGTGCGTGGACTGTTCACCGGACCAGTCGACCATCTACAACCTGCTGCGTGAAGGCACAGGACGCGTTGTCATCACCGGTCAGTGTGGAGAATGGCCTGTAAAACATTGGCTGACTTTAACTTTTGACTTAGCCTGTCGCTGAGCCTTTCGCTGAGCTAAAGTTCGGTCTAAGTTCAGACTTAAGTCAAAAAGTAAAGTGATTTCGCTGAGCGAAAGTCTTAGGTCAAATTTACGGTCTAAGTACAGACTTAGACCAAAGTTAAGTCGAACTTTGGTCTAAGTCCGGACTTTAGCGTTCAGCTTAAGGTTTCGCTCAGCGAATCGCTGAGCGAAAGGCTAAGTCAAAAGTTAAAGTGACCCATTGTCTCCAAAATGATCTAAAGTGTGTCGAGTGGGCCTCCAAATCAGTGCTTGACCGTCTTATTGCACTTTTATTCTTGCCTTGTTTTTTGTGTCGCATTACTACTTTTATTCACACATAGTTGTTAGCGATGGTTTGACGATAAAAGTTCAAATGAATTTCGATTAATTAATGCTGGAAAATTTTGATTTCGGTTATTTTTCTGCTCACCAGTTAGTGTGTTTTGTTTCATTGTTGTGGGTGGTAATGTAGTGCAACTGCATGAATAATGTCACCAATAGTTGCTGAACTCGTTGTTAAAACTGGTCCAAGTCATCAACTGTCTGCTACATTAACAGTGATAAGTGGAGACAAATTAGTCTGTATATGTGGTGTTGCAGCGTTGATTGACGGTCGACATGTCTCCAAGCAGCTGCCAGTCATCAGGAAGGCTCTGACCTGCTACAAGCTGCTGGAAGTCTTACTCAAAGAGATCGAGTGTTGTCCTGGTTTAATGTCCAGTCAGCGTCTTGCTGATGGACAACGATGCACCCACTGTGGCAGAACTTCTCCTTCAAGCAAAGGTAACAGTCATGGTCCTAGTCTGCCTTATGTGGACAGACAGCTTTATTCTAACTATGTTCCTCCATTTCTAGTAAATACATCTCACTGATGACCTAAGTTTCTATGAACTGTTATGAGCATGTTTATGTAGCATGCACAAATATAAACCAACCGACACCAGTTCGGAGTATAGTTGTCTCAGTGATTTGGTAACAAATTATTCAGTTGAAATGTAACGCAGTTGTTGTTGCTTTTGTTGTCAGTGAACGGAACGTTGTGTTGATGTAGCCGCTAGTCAGAAGGCGGAGCTTGCTAGTACGCCTCCCCGCCCCACGTCCAACCCGCCGTCCTTACCAGTCCAGCTGTCGGTAAAACCCGACGCCTCTCCGGTAGACACTAAACCTCCGTCATCCTCGCTGGCGGTGGAAAAACCCGCATCATCGGAACGCCGGATGTCATCAGATCACCCAGAGTCGTCAAAGAGACCGGCGTCGTCAGTTGCCTCGGTAACGGACCAGCCAGTTGCTAAGCGACCGATGTCATCGTCGTCATGTGAACGGAGTGGCAGCAGTGATGCTGTTAGCACAACTAGCTGTAAGGCTGCCATGGCAACCGTCTCCGTACCACACAAGAGGGCTCCATCATTTGAAGCTGAAGGTTAGTCTCAGATTGTGTCATGCAGCACCACTGCAGTGGTATAGTTGGTGTATAACGGACATAATATGATCGCTATGATTTTGTTAGCTGTTCACTGTTGAAGTTAGCTGTCCGTCAGTTATCCATTTGGCCCCATGTGGGCTTGGGAGCATTGTAGAATAAGCCCACCTCGTTTCCTGGTCTAGTGTCATATTAGGTGACTAAACCAGGCTAGTTTTGTTTTGCTGTGTTTTGCGTTGTTTGCCTTTTCTGGGCTGTTCAGTTTGTGTATTGTCTTTTTCTGTCTTCTGTCCTGTATTTTCCAGCGTGAACCAACGTGAATGGCACTGCATAGCCTAATTGTGCTGATGTGCTGTTGACAATCTACTCACTGATTCACAATTATCCAATTGAATCCATTGACCGGATTTGTAATTTTTGACATCCGTGCACTCTGACGCTCAGGGCTGAGCGTCAGAGTGCACGGATGTCAAAAATTACAAACTTGGTCTGGCACAGGATGCTTTATAGCTGTACCCATATGGCAATAGTCATCGTCTATGGGTTGAATGAAACATGCAGAATTTTCTGTGTCGTGTGTGAGTTTAATATTGTTAACATTTTGTTACATTGGTGAGTTGATTTTATTACCCGCGCGACGCTATGCTAGCGCGGGTTATAGAGATCGCAACGTGTCTGTCCGTCTGTCTGTCTGTCCGTCACGCGCCGGTATTGTGTCAAAACGAAGAAAGCTAGCGTCATGATTTCT
>Ga0056114_1001296_pt1 | contig 11139 bp, 4 predicted proteins | sample WorMetHERISLAND1_FD_77005 | JGI IMG/M metagenome (GOLD analysis project Ga0056114, IMG submission 77005) | Marine gutless worms symbiont microbial communities from Max Planck institute for Marine Microbiology, Germany - Olavius loisae HERON... ...
CATTAAAACATTTAGAATGTCAGTACTCACTCACTCAAAACCAGAATATTACACCATGTTTCAAATGAGTCTACGTTATTTGCTGTACGTAGGACGTTGCGGCACATGAATCTTGTCCGGTTCATTGGCGTCATTCTTGGTGACACAAACTATATAGTCACTGAGTACATGTCGAAGGGTAGCCTCGTCGACTACCTGCGGACACGCGGCCGTGCCATCATCACCGCCAGTGATCAGATCAACTTCTCCAGGTTGGGAGATTACTCTTTCGATTGCGTTCCTTATCCTAGAATTGTTGTGAGACTGCCGGTGTGCACTCTGTGACCAGTCCTCATCCAGCTGAGTTTTTTTGCATAAATGCCATCCGAAGTCTGCCATTTAACGTGTTTGTTATCACAATACTGTTTAAGCGAGAAAAACTAAAACTAACTGCACGTATTACAGATATTTACTTATTGATGATGGGGCTCGATCAATGTACATTTCGTTACTTAACATCAGGCCTGATTAGTGGGTAACTGTCTGCAGTGACAATAGCCAGCCATTTAGGTTATCTCTGCTTTTAACATTCTGTGGAATGGTGAATTGAGTGAGTATCAGCCTTCAGACTGGACAGTAATAATAATTGAAATGACACAATCATAGCCTTTTACATTGGTGTAGCAGTCACGAAGTAGGGTGCCTAACGTTTGCCAATTTGTAAGCTCAAACTGTGGACATAGTTTAAATTAGCAAATGCAATGGAAAGTTGTAACTGCAGATGAATGGCCACCAGTTATAAATTCCGTTGGTGTGAATAGTTTGTCAGACCTTGATTTATAACTACAGCCATCTTGCATGGAATCCTCTGCTACAGCAGCAACCAGTGTGGAATCAGTTTAGTGTCACATCGTCTTCACAGTTAAAGGACGATATGAGATACATTCTTTTGCAGTCAGTTTCTATACGCTAGCAGTCAAAGTTTACCATTGGGTTGTGTCAGCCGTGATGTATGACCGATATATGATAGTTGAACAATGATATCTGTGGTATGCTTTCAAAGGAAAAGTAAAAACGTTAGTTGCAAAACTGTGTTAGCAATCTATCCGTGCTAGATCTTGCCATTAAATGCTGATAACACGCTGTTATGCACAAGAGCAGACTGGGTCAGACTTTCAGTCTTGCTCAGATAAAAACATCATTTCAAAAATGATGTACTGAATGTAATGTTAACCATGCTCGTTCAGTAAATCGGGAATTGACTGAATGTAGCTGACGTTGCATTTGCTGCTGTCGTCTGTAGTGATACGTGTAATGGAATGGCGTACCTTGAAAGCCGTAATGTCGTTCACCGTGATCTCGCCGCCCGCAATGTCCTCATTCACGAAGATGGAACGGCCAAAGTAAACAAACTGTCATTTGTTATTTAGTTGGATCCTCTTTTCTCTGTAAATAGCATTATATAAAGTTTCTAATTTTTGTGATGTGATGGGAGTCTGTTCCCAATGGCTGCAGCAGCAAGCAACGCAGATGACGGAGGTCAGCCGATCTGTGTCATGGGTTAACACTGAGACTGCTCAGTCAAGAGAGATTGGCTAGTGACGTTCATCGTGCATCAGTGAATTGAAGTTTTTGTCCATCATGTCAAAAACTGGAGAGCAAATGCCGGTGTAAAGTACCTGTTATGGTAATGTCGAAGGCTGTACTTACGTACATACAACTACCAGAAACTCAACTGCCAACTGCTTATAGCAGCAATAAAAAAACGCCGGAAGTGTTAGCAATTGCAGATGTACTTCTATATTTGGAATGTTAATTATTATTTGTTGTATGTCAATTTACAGGTGTCAGACTTTGGTTTAGCAACGGAAGCCGATTGTGCTCAGACTCAGCGGATGTTTCCAATCAAGTGGACAGCACCAGAAGCTCTAAAAGACAGCGTATGCATTTCACAGTAGTTTGCTAACTGACAACGAGGCTTGTAGTAGTTGTGGCACTAGCTTGTCTTTTTGTTTCTTTTCAGTTGTCGGTAGAACGTCAGTGTGTCTCATGTGCTGTGTTGTAGAAGCTGTTCACTAACAAGTCTGATATGTGGAGTTTCGGCATTTTGCTCTGGGAGATCTACTCGTTCGGTCGCGTTCCATATCCTAGAATTGTAAGACTCTATGTGTGGTCTGTGATCAGTAGTGGACCAGTTTTCATTCAGAGTTGAAATACCTTCTGAAGTCTGCCATTTAACATGTTCGCTGCCAGGCCACTTTTCCCTCCATGCCATCCTGGATACAATTTAGTGTTACCCATATGCCAGCACAGTGTCTGCTGTGGTAAAAGTAAAGGTTGAAGTACTTGCTATAGAGCTGCTTAGATGAGAAGACTCGTGAACAGCAGCGCTTTACAATCTTGGTATTGGCAGCGGATTGGCATGAGCTAGTGGTATCGAGGTGTATTATGCGGCCATCCACTGATGGTCGATGAAATCACATGACTGTGAGAGGTCAAGGTTGTGACTCCAATACACTTAGAGCCCAATATCTCGGAAACAGCTGGAAATAGAGGCTCAGTTCCAAAGGACCACCAATAGGAAATGGCCTATGGTGAATCGAATGGTCACGTGACCCTATGGCCAACTAGGCTTAGGGCCAAATATCTCCAAAACTGCTGGAGATGCTATTTAGCAACAATCGCTAATTACTAGATAGCCTGCTGTGAGGCAGTATGGTTGGCTATCTTAGCAAGAGCTTGGCTTCTTGTTTGCTTTCATTCCTGTTTCTGTACTTAATCTCATCCTAATTCTGCCCCTTCATCTTTGTCTTAGTTTCTTCCCCTTACTTTTATTTCAAGTCCCTGTTCCCTTATGCGGCCCTCTTCCACCTATTTTGAGATTTCGGTTTTTACCTAGACACAAAGGATGATTTTGATTTGTTGGTAACCCAGTCCAGCTGTAAGCCATGTTTGTATGAGGAAATACTGTACTCACTATCTCGTGATGTGTAAATATTTCAGTGTAATATAAGGTGTAACTGGAATTGCTAATACGTTGCTTTGTGTGTGAACTAGCCACTCGCCGACGTTCTTATGCACGTCGAGCGCGGATATCGGATGGAGTCGCCAGAAGGCTGTCCTCGCGAGGTTTACTCCATTATGAAAGAGGCTTGGGATGCGAACCGCCACCCGGCCCACGTTCGTTGCCGTCTCTGCTAGACTTAAAGCTCTGCGATCGCCGCCCACAGCTGGACCGACCGCATTCTAAGTGCTATTGTGCGTCCACTGGACTTGACCAGTTGTCGACTGTGTGTGAATTGAAATCACTGCTGGTCATTTGACTTAATGTTGCACGTGATTGAACTGAATCAAGGTACTGTGTCTGTCAAAACGTTGTTTATATGTCGTCGCCGCTTTCGGTGTACGCCGATGATGCCGCCGCCGCTAACCACTGTTTGCGAAAATAACCATTTGGACTCGTAGTCTGTTTCTAACATTGCAGGGAGACCACTCGTCTAGAAAAACCGGAACAGGAAACTCAAAGCTGGGTGTGAAGTAATGTTCAAAGTGTTGTGGAATTCTTGGCATGGCTTTCCCCCGTGGCGTTTAGGGCTGATGCCCTACGTAATGCCTCCATGGATACATAACAGGTCTGCATAAAGAACTGAAACCAGGCTTTGTGCTTTAAAATAACCACTACCAGCAGATTACAGCTGTACATCTGAAAAATTTGGCGCCAAAAATCTTGGTGCATACACAGTGGTCGTGCTGTGTCTACTAGAAGTAGGGCTGTACCGAATATTCTATTCGTATTCTGTTCGGTCCGAATGGTAGGCCGAATAGTGTATTCGTATTCGGCCGAATAGTTATGCAAAAAAACATCGAATACGAATAATAGTCGTCATGTGGCCGCTGCTCACTTGCTCCTGCATAAAGCCTCAAAATCAGACTCTACTGCGAGCCAGACATTCTAAACAGTTACTGTTTGTATGCCCCTCAGTGGAAGACAGTGGCCCACTGTTGTCAAATAATCATTAGAACTCGTAAACTAGTATGCTCGGACAAAAGAACATTTCTGATGGTCGATAATGTTGAAGGCTTGGTTATTCTTAAGGCGAATTTGAATAATTTCTGACATTAGTTAGAACTTAAAAGTATTTATCGTATATTGCTGAGTTGTGCATCAATTATTCGTATTCTATTCGTATTCGGCCAAATAGTAGTTCCAGTTATTGTTATTCAGCCGAATAATAAAATCTACTATTTGGTACAGCCCTAACTGGAAGTAATGATGTATCTCGGTGCCGACAGACCTTCTGTCTTTGTTTGAAGCTGGTTTTTATATGCAGATCCTTATCATACGTTGAGCTGTCAATGCTATTGTTGTAAATTTGTTTTGCTCACAAAGTCAAATTGACAACAAGCACTTTTCATCCCTACCAATAGCTCCAAGACTACAGTTTGCAACAAGAACAGCTCCCTGTGTCAAGGTGCATTCACACTGATACGAGTACGGGTAGCCGTATAAGTAAGTAAGTAAGAGATTTATATAGCGCCAAAGTCTCGGAAGAGAATCTGGGCGCATTGCAGGGGCCGCTAGGGGGCAAGATGGGCTGACAGAAAGTAGTACGTCTTAAGGGGACGTCTGAAGGAAGAGTATGTTTGGGAGTGGCGGATGTGAAGAGGTATGGAGTTCCAGTAAACACTAGTTTTCGTGTATTCCATTGGTGGCCGTTCCCATTGACACAGGTTCTGTACGAGTACAGGTTACCTGTCAAGCTTTTCTATTTCACTCGTACGAGCAGTTTCTGAGCAGGTTATGTTTTATCCAACCCGTATGATGTAAACAACACAAAATTTGTATTAATTTAATTTATACATGCCAGCCATGGCGCATATTTTGCATCATAAATTACCTCACTGTTAATTGTTCATTGGTAGGGTGCGCGATTAGTAAAATTATTAACGATGTAGCGAAATATTGTAACTTTTTTCGCTGAGCATTCTCTCGATTCGATTTAACTGGAGATTGTCGGTAGACACGCGTTGAGTTGTCCTTGTACAAGTGACCATGAATGCTCACTTGTACTGGTGAAGCTTGTACAAGCCGTAAACCGAAACCCGGACTGGGAACTCGTACTCGTATCAATGTGAACATAGCCTCAGACTGTCTTTTCAGACTGTCTTTTCAAACACACCATTTGTTTAATGATCGAGAAATCTCAAAATTGAAAGGCACTGGCATATAAAGCTTGTGACAAATCTGAAAGTTTATTAGCGGTGTGTATAACACATCTGAAAGTTTTCTTTCGAAAGCCACTTTTCAAAGAACACTTCATGGAAAACTTTGAGATGTGTCATGGGGTTTATGGTCTTGTGGTAGTGTTTTGGCTTTAGTGTTTGACACAGCTGGTGTAGATTGTTGTCTGTACTCTGCAGCTGAATGTCCATTCATGCACTTATTTTACACAGTTATTTTTGTATATGGTGTGGTCGATTTAATTTACAGTGTGCGTCCGAAGTACGTTTGTTGCCGTCGAACTTGAGTTGACGTTCATTAATATCAGTGCGTTTGCATATGCGTGTAATTATGGCGCTTGCCAAGGAGCTTGCATAGATGAACTACCGTCTTTGTATGGTGAATTGTGCGCGTTTTACAATAATTTGCATATGTATGAACCAAAGCAAGTGGGAGTGTGATATAATACTTTTTACCATCAACCCGGGATACACTTATTAACCAATTTAGTAGGGCTGCATTTTACAATTTAGCCAAATACTAACAATTTATTTCGCTGTTCGGCCAGTTACAAGTAGAATGAGACTGATTGACAGTGTGATGTGTTGTAGACTTTGACATTTTAGTGGCATCATATCATTGCTGCAGTGGTAAAAGGTCGTAAGTCCGGGTTTTTGAGTTAAGAACATCTATGAGTAGCTCACATTTTTTCCGGATTTTCTCGTATAAAAATTGTACAATAATATGCTGTATGTAATAGATTAAAATGCGAAAAACTGTTACAACATTTTGCATTTTGACACTGCTGCCGTGGAAGAACGTCGTAACTGGGCTGCGGTGTTCAGTTACGACCGTTTACCGTGTAATTTGCTATGGAATGCTGGGATGGAAGTGCGGCGTATGTAGTTACGACCTTTTACCGCGTAAAAGTTATAAGTCTTAATAATAACGACGACAAGCTCATAAAGCTACAAAGTAACTTTTAATTTCAGGCATTTTTACTTTCATTGCTACAAAAACAGGTTTTTGTCGTTAATTAGTTGTGGCCACTCTAGTTTGCGATGCCTACGACACACCTGAACATATTAATGCGCGCAAGTAGGTCGTATTACTTGCCATGTTCTTTCACGGCAGTGCCGCGTTGCTGCGATAGAAAGTTGTAACTAACACATACGACCTTGCGTGCATTAATACGTTGAGCTGTACACAGTAAAAGGTGGACGATTTTCGCATTTTAAGCTTTATACTACTACCAGCATACATTACATAATAAATATTTTTATCATAATAATTCATTATCCATTTGATAACATTAGTAAATATTATTACTTGCTTTCTGGCTTGCTTTGTATGTAAAACACGTTTTTCACGTTTTATCCATTTCCTGTAAACGGACTTATGACCTTTTACCACTGCAGTGACGATATATAGAATAGATGTGTGACAGTAGTTTATAAAATGTTATTTATAGCTGTCAGAAATATTACATTCATTTTTACATAAGAACTAATCCAAATCTGATGTTCGGTGACATGTATTAACACTTGCTGCAGTTGCTTATAATTATGCATATATTTGGTAACAAAAATGTTAGCAGTATTATTCAGATTAAACGGATCATTTGGTACAGCCGTGCTGTTTGGTGCCTTGACACTATTATTGGATGACAAGGCTGTATTTGTCTGTGACAGATGTCCAGATCGCTCAGTCTTGGAGGTAACATTTTGACTGGATTGGTTCGATATCTTCCTTCTGTACTTTGATACTGTTGGTTGGGTCTTTTGACCTGTAAAAACCGTCTCCCCGTATAACCTATACTGTGTTGGTGGGGACGTAAAACACTGCTCACTCACTGGTTCGATGTCTGCAACTGGGAACAAAGTGGCTTTTTAAATTAAAAAAAAATGAAAGTAGAAAGAGTAGCTTTAGTAGTCCGGGACCATTGCAGTAGTGTGCTTGATATGAAGTAGAATTGCAGCTGAATCTGATACTTGGGCAGTTAGTTCCACAACTTGAAGTGATGTTAATTGTACTCTGTTGGTAACATAAGCTGCTGTTGCTTGCCTGCAATTATTCCCATGCTGCTCTATATCACTAGGGCCCACAGTTTTCCGCGGGTCGCGGAATTTCGAGCCGAGCTGCAGAATTTTGTCATTTCCGCAGAATCTTGCAGAATTAGAGAAATGACCGGTGGTGATTAGTACGAATGCTGGCATGACGAGTGAAGACTGACTCATCAGTCGCTCATTTCAGTCGACTCATGTCATGAGTCGTGAGTTTCATTGCACTTTTGAAAAGAAAAAAATAATTTTTCTTTGTATGTTACTAACATAACATAAGGCCGATACGCACTAACCGCTGATGGCAGTGCTGACGGTTAGTGCATATCGGCCTTTAGTACAATGCCAGCCTTCAATAAATGAAGCTTTTGAACAGCTTTCTCAGTTTTCAGTCATAAATGTAAGGCTGTGGCCGAGCCGCGGAATTTTGCGACCTGGCCCACGGAATTTGGCAAAATTTTCCGCAGAAAGCTGTGGGCCCTATCTATCACTGCCCTCAGCCAGTAAATTAATAATATGTCTTATTAACCCAGCACTGTTATGTGATGGTGCTATGGCTGCGAATCAAAATTGTGACTGACCTTTCATGGGCTTTGTAGACTAACAATATTTCCTGTATAGAACTGCCACAGTGTTAGTAATGGTGTATGTGTCTTAGATTTAGATAGCACCATCCAGCATCGATTCTGATATTTGTTAGAGCCATACCATTCTTTCACAGCGTACTTTAAAATGACCGTTTTACTACACCATTTGGAAATGAAAGCTTTCAGCCACATGTACACGCTACATCAAAATAAAAAAAGAAGAAAGCTGCAAATATGCCAATGCACAGTAGGAAGACTATGGACTAGGAAAAGATTTGTGGACCAAATGTGTTTTGTATTTGTAATTCCAATGTTGATCAAAACTTTGGTCAGTTTTGAACCAACTGCAGAGCTGTAGCATAATGCAACATCGCAGGTTTCTTATTTATCACGTTTTTGTACTGGTAGACGATGCATTTCTGTGTGTTGGCTCGTGAGCAGTTGTATATTGTGTTTGCTGGTCCAGACACAACATATAGCACATCTGTAGAAGTGTCATCATTATTTTTTGTTTACATTCGTGAAAGTGTGTATCATAGATCCCTAAGCCGTCGAATTTAGCCGCTAAGCCGAATTTTTACAGCTGTAGCCATAAAACCGATGGAAAAAATCTGCTAGCCGAAAAACCGTCAGCAAGAAAACGTCATCTTAGACGCCGTAATTTTCGAATGATAACAGTATTTCTGTAAACGCATAGTGTGCTGTGCCGGTTACAGTCATTACGTGACGGATGATTTCATAGCTGTACCAGGCATATCAAACAGTATGAACAGTAAACTCGAAATGTTTGTCAACAATTTTCAGGTCAAAAATAACTTTGTCCCTCATAATTTTCCAGCTTAGCCGATAAACCGCCATAAATTTTAACAAGTTAGCCGTAAATGTGAAAAAATTCGGCTTGGGGGTCTAGTGTATCATCACTTCTAGCCAACAACCTCCAGATCGCTTTATGTTGAGCCATGTTGACTGTTTAAGTGAAGGTGAGATCATGGTCATCTTGGACTGATTTCAATCATGTAATCCTGTAATAATCATGTGGCATGATGTAACCCGCTATTTGTGAAACAAATCCGTCTATGATTTTTAGAAAACAATGAATCACTTTAACTTTTGACTTAGCCTTTCGCTAAGCCTTTTGCTGAGCTAAAGTTTGGTCTAAGTACAGACTTAAGTCAAAAAGTAAAGTGGTTTCGCTGAGCCAGTCACTCAGACCAAACTTCGCAAGTTTGGTCTGAGCGATTGCCTGAGTAAAAGATTTAGACCAAAGTTTCAGTCTAAGTACCTACTTAGACCGAAGTTAAGCCGAACTAACCTGACTTAAGTCGGTCGATTAGCATGGAAGAGATAGCTTAAGCCCTTAAGACTAAACTTGCACTAAACCTAAAGTCACTTTAACTTTTATCGCTGAGCGAAATGAAATGACGTCATTATGCGTCATATATAAACAAAGAACATGGCGAGGATTGGAGCTGCTGCAATGCACAGCGAGGAGTGAGGCGCAGAAATACAAATTTGTTGAGAACTGCGTGAGGATCAATGGAAGACGTGTACCTGTCGTAGCGGCTGCCGAAACAGCAATTTAATTCCAACATTGGCCCACGAATTCTCTAAATGGCAATGCCAGCGTTGAGTCAGAACCGGCTCAGCGAAAGTCTAAGTCCAAAATTAAGTTGAACTTTGGTCTAAGTCCGGACTTTAGCGTTCAGCTTAAGGTGCTAAGTCAAAAGTTAAAGTGACCCATTGAACTTAAAGTACTTGAGACAGCAGCTGTTGAGTTGCTTGCTAAGTTACAAAATTAATCTTTGTCCGTCAGTCAAAGCTCAGAATAGGGTTTTCAGTGTGGTGTTGCACGAAAGCAGACCAGTAAATTACAAAATACTGTTATTGTGCGAGATCCAGTAACTTTATCGCACTCATCACAGTGAGCTGTTAGTTTTTACACATGCTGTGGATAACTAGGATGTCTATATGTTTTTCATGTGATGTCCAATATCTGTCATTTTAGGTCTATGGTTCTAAATATAATTTGCATTTTGCCTCTATTTCAAAAGGGTTTTATAGGTGTGTATAATTTGTGCAAATGTGGAACATTTTTCGTGATGTATGCCATTATTGATTAATTTTAAAATGTTGTGTTTATGGGTTACATTTGCATATAGTGACTTCTCTTAAACTCGTTTAGTTTGTAGTTTTGTATAATCATGTAATTTTTCACAAGACATTTCGATCATGTTGCCTGTTTCCATCAGTTTTGAACGTGCAGTGTTGATTTTGTTTTTGCTAATTTCCCTGCTTCGAGTTTGTAGCAACGATCAACAGCTGTTAGTAACTTAGTACTGTGGATAAGCAGCCATAACATTCACTTTCCAGAGTTCTTGCACATTTATTTATGTTCCGTTTAATTGCACACCAGATTTATGAGACTTGTATCAGAAATGTATAACTGTCAGTAGATTTGTTGCACTGGAAGAGACAGACATCTAGTTTTATATGATATGTTTGTATTGTATTAGCTAAATATTATGTCCGTTAGCTGTTGATTTCAGCATCATTCAGGCAGACTTTGATCTTCTGTTAATACAAGGTTATGAATATTATCAATTAATTGTGTATTTCTATCATAGGCACCAATAGCAGACAGCAACACTTACGCCTTCCCTCCTGGCCCTCCTTTCTTCTTCCCATTCCCTTCCCTCCGACCCCTTCCTTCTCTTTCTTCCCCGTACTTCCGCCCCTGTACTTCCTCCCCTCTTTCCCCTCCCCGGGGGGTGGGGGCCGGGATGTGAGTGGACAGCCATAATGTCACAATTAATACTGACGACATTGTAAGAGATTGCTGACCTCATGGCCAACAGGCGATCTAAATGCAATAATAGTAAAATTAGTGTCAAATTTTTTAGACTCATTACAATAGAAAGGAGCAATAAAAATAACGATGAGTTGGGGCAGAATTTTGTATGGATTGCTGCCCCAACATTCACAGTGGGGATTGGGGAAGCAATTGTTGCCCTTGCTATGGATGTCGCCGCCGATGATTGCTGTGTAGTTTTACTTGTCTGTGTTTAACAAAAACGTTCATGCTTCTCTGTCACATAAATAACTCAAGGTCAAGACATTAAACTTGGACATTTTAATTTTTTGGCCTTTATTGCATTGCTGTACAAGAAAGCCCAAGCGCTGACAAACCCGCGCGACGCGAAAGCCTGCCAAAAATTGCTCCAATTCGACGTGCTTACAACGTTGTCGCTGACAATACTGGCCTATCTTCATTCGTTTAGCTGTTGTTGCGTCC
>Ga0056114_1001297_pt1 | contig 11138 bp, 9 predicted proteins | sample WorMetHERISLAND1_FD_77005 | JGI IMG/M metagenome (GOLD analysis project Ga0056114, IMG submission 77005) | Marine gutless worms symbiont microbial communities from Max Planck institute for Marine Microbiology, Germany - Olavius loisae HERON... ...
ATGTAATGCCCTCGTCGCGCAAGTGGGCGGGGGTATGCGCCTCTCAACACCTCAGTTTGCTACCTGGTGGCCTCTGGTCCCGATGTCCCTCCGCAGTCAATTAGTCAATCAAAACGCATTTCTGTATCGCCATACGTCGCAAGCGAGTCAGAGGCGCATAATGACGGAAACTATAGGCTGTGTGTCAGTCGCTGTATGCAGTATCAAAGAGTTCAGTTTTTGAATTACGCCTGGAACAGAACAGCTCAGCAGAGTCAGCTGAACGAGTTATACGACGATGAGTTTCAGACTGAAGGAGCGCTGGCGCTGAAGTTTTTAGCCGACAACGAAAGTGCCATCCGCGGTACAGACCGTAACAGTTTATCAGCGGATCGTAGTGTCCGTTCTGGATGGTAGTCCGGTCCCGAATCAGGTGAAAGAGGTAAGCAGTAGCAGTGTTATCTGGTCATTCTGGTGGTTCTCGTCTTATATGCAATGACGGCTATCTTGTATGCTATATTCGGTGGCGGATTTAGCAACGAGTGTAGTTGTCTGCTTAACAACGTGGCGCTGACAACGCGACATTTCGTCGAGGTGTGGGACAGACGACGCGCTGACCAGGCCGCGTCAGCAGCTCATCCAGCAGCTCGCTGAACTGTGACACACAGACTCGGTGCGTGGATGACGACGGCGGACGGTCCGGGTAGACGACGGTCACGTTGAGCACCAAGCACTCCACTGCAGTGACTGAGTGTTGTGCTGAGTGACCTGCAGCTGGTCGTCACCGCCGTCTCGTCGTCGTCATTGTCACCATGTAGCAAACGGCATCCACACGACGCTATCCGCACGGCGCTGTGCCGAGCATGACGACTGGCCTTCAAGCACGTCTCACGGTCAGCAGGTCAAGTCGCTGGTCAGTGATGATGTCGTCTTGTTCACCTGTTGCTGTTCAACAACTCGCACACTGAATGATCGCGAAACACATCAACGATGAAAGACATTTCGTACCTTGGTTTTACCATGACTATACACTGGACTGGCGCACTCCAGCCGGCACGCCGCCCGGAAGTTTAGCGTCTGCAGCAGCACACGCATGCGCACTGGAGTGTTGTGAAACGTCGGTCGCGATGCTCATCCTGCCACCAACTACGCCGTCTTGTAGCTTGACAGCAGCAGCAGTAGTAGTAGTAGTAGAAACTGGAGGTTCATTATGAGCCCTGCACCGTAAATACGACAATAATTCCAGCGACTTGTAATAGGACAAATACAACCTAACACGATAAGCAAGCACAGACGATTACCGCCTGTTCTGGGTCTGCGTTGTAGCAGCAACCCGTGGTGCATTGGTGTAGGCCTAATGAGCAGGGTGCAATCAGGATGTGACTGGATGTCACGTTAGGTCACAAAAACGCGACCGTCATAACTGCAACAGCAAGGAACACACGTACACTGTACGTCGTACACAAAGGGAGGCAGGCAGAAATAAAAACTTAAGATAAAGATAGACTGTTAGGCCTATACTTGCGGTTGCGGCGTAATAGAATTATTAATCGTATTGCATAAAAGCTAACGAACCTATTGTTCACACCCGCATTTCGATGCCACACATGCCGACATTAGCAGTTATTGATAGCCTTTAGGCTACTAATTCTCGGGGGAGGGATCCTTTTGAATCTGTACTGTCCATAGCGAATGATCCCAAATGAGGATTATTGTAGTGAGCATGATGCAAATTAAACAGTACATTTATACGTAAAATAAACGAGCAGGCTGAAAGAGAGAGGGGGGGGGTTGAAACTACAATACGGACTTTGTGGGATATTCAAGCCGTGTGCTGGATGTTGTCGTCACAGGCGGCTCGGAGGAGGATGCGCTTCGCGGACCTGGCGACTCGACGCCGGAATCCGCCTGGTCATCCAACGCTTCCGTCGCAGTCTTCGTACTTGCTAAATCACATCAAAACACTGAACGTCGTTATCAGTAGTTCATTGTTAATAACATCCGAGGCCTTGTGTTACTGCGATAATGCGTCATATAATTAAACCGCGTGGGGTTTGCAGTAAAGCAACAATAGGTTCGTACAACTAGCTACAGGTCCAACGGCTTTTGGAAACGAAGCGTTGCAAGAATTTTGATAACCGGGGTCGCTCTTTGTAGTGCGGTCGACCCATGAAATTCTTTGCCTGAGCATGTTCGCTGGAGAAGAAGAAGAAATTTATTTGACTCAAAAAAGGAATAATCACGGCAATTCAACACAAATAGTACAGAGCCAGGTTGCCAGAAAACCCGAAGGTCAACAATGCTGGCCACCCATAGAACATACAAACTGCTAACATATATCCAAAAAAGCAAAAAAAAACCGACGGAGAAATACGGTAGCCTAGCTGTAGCTTGAACGGCTTGACGTGGATATTGCGGGTGTGAAAAATTGCTTCCACGAGGACCCGCCCCTTGGATTGAAGGTGGGTTTTCCATGTGAATGTTCCCCTTGTACTTGCCATTATTTTGATAAATTTGGTACTATGCTATTAAGTCATCCAAGGTCTCATTTTCGACGGAAAATTTATTTTGCCCCTTTTGGGATCCTTTTCCAAATTTGTTTGTTTGAGTGAATGAACACAGACTAGCGACAAAAGTCTACCCTCTCTATAAATAGGCCTACAGTTACCGATCGAAGTCGGTTGTTGAAGTGGACTAATCCAGCCCTGAGCCGCTCGGTCCTTCCACTTCTGCTTGTTGATGACGAGGCAAGGCTCCCACGGCCTCTTCAACTCCAACTCTGTAATGCATCATTCGACTAAGTATATACAGAAAGTGTACGATAAGCATTCACGATTTATTCCTGTGAGTCGCATACACAACGAGAAAGCAACAGTTTCCCCTACCGCATACTGTAAGACTTTAGCTGTGCAAATTGACTAACTGACTATGTTGCTGTAGTACGGTCATTGGTGAAGCGGTATGCGACATAATATATTGACAGAGGAAACAACCGCTGTGGTGACAGATCAGTGAGGGGAGCGAGTACGGCAGCCCATTACAGCAATATAACTGCGACGCCTACTGCAGCAGAGAGGCGACACAGTGGACCACAAAGCTGTAGTGTTGATCCAAGAACAATCAGTTATATATTTAACATGCTAACATGTCGCAACGTCGATGTAACGACGACCACGCACTGTATATTATGTACCACAACAGCGCATGGCTCGTCACCTTACCAGTTAACCTGACAGCGCTAACGAGATTCCATAGTTAAACGGAAGATGAACGCAAACAAGCTCATGTCGCCGCCAGTAGCACGAATAAACGGAAAATAGCCGCAAATAAAACGTAGATAACTAGGTGCGTGCCTAGCAACTCTATTTTTCATTTGGTGCTTTGAGGAGCAAGGATTTTATCGAGTTGCAGTCTAATAAGCTGGCATACAATCTATGCCTCCAAAAATAACCAACCTATTTTAATAGCTGACGTCTTTAAACTACTGAACTGGAATGTGTATATTCCAAACAGTCTCTTCCATTAAAACATCTGTCTCTCATTTATATTCCACCTTTAGTTTACCTCTTCCAGAGCTCCATGATTTGGAAATTTTAAAATTTATTCATTCATTCATTCATTCATTCATTCATTCATTCATTCATTCATAAATTTATTCATCATCCGGCCAAATACCTTTAGCTTTCCATTTTACTTTAATGAAAAAATTCTTTCACTCTTGTAATATTCGTACAAAAATGACCTTCACACCCTGTCTTATTAGAACTTCCCTTGGTCAAAGATCTATTTCATAATTCATATACAGATGTTGCTTTTTGGAACTTGCTACCTGGTAAACTGAAAAGCATTGCTTCAACTCGTAAATTTGTCCATTGAGTTGGATATTGAACAGTTATTAGTTACAGTACTGTATCTAGCTATGCTCTAGCAATACCCAGTGATTACCATTTAACTGGATTGATATGTATTCAATACTCAGTAATGTGTTATGTTTTTTAGTTAGTATAATATTTGGATCAATTTTGCTGCTTTTCAAAACAGATTAAACTGTTCGACCAAAGTTAATCATTAGTGTGTAACTGTGTACAGGGGAAACAGTTTTATGGAGCATTAATTTATATGAGAAATAAATAAGGCGACGTTTCTAACAAACAACGGTAAACATTAATCGAAAAGATATAACCGAACTAGCAAACAACCTAAACGACACAACTCGATATATCGAATATACAGAGTGAATCACTTTACTTTTTTGGCTGAGACCGTGGCTGAGCCAGAGAATATATAGGCGGCGGCGGCCTTACTCTAACTCTTTACACTTATTTTTTTACCGTAAAACGATATATTGAACAAAAGTGTGTTAAAAATTTACAGTAAACAAAAAATTTGTCTGGTTTTGCTGTTTGATAGTATTTATCAGCACTTTTTGGAAAGGGCTACCTGTTTTACCTGTTTTTTGTTGATAGAAAATACGCTGTTCAGTACTGTTTAAATGTAAAGTGGTGTCACTTAATTTGGGCCACACTGTTTTAGCCGGAAACGTATTCGTACCAGGAAGTATCGGTGTCAGCGGATTACTGTTAGCGCCGCCGTTGGCTGCCGACGGAGCCAGCTCATCGGTGGGTTTGTGATCTGATGTGGCCGTCTGCTGAGGGACTGACGCTGTAGACTGTTGGGCTGACGTCTGGATAATCCGCTCCAACATATCACCCATCACTTGCATACTTGGATCAACAATATAGTCGATGAACCCTGCAACATATCTTTGTTCGATTACTTCATATTTTAATCATCATCATATTTTCAAAGTAACATTTTTCGTAATTATTGTGTAAGTTTTACATTATCATTGCAAATGTAATCTGCGTGTAATCTGTTTTCTATTAATTTATAAGACTAATATACAGAGTGCGCCAAAACTTTAAACCACCATAATCAACCTCCAAATTATTAATAATTACTGACGAAAAATCTATCAATAGAAAAATAGCATAAAATTACAAAGGGCAGTCACGTCACAAAAGCAGTATACAACTTTGTGCCATATAAAATAATGCACTTCGTAAATTCTCGCTATAAGTGAGGAGTTGTGACAGTTGTGTAAACTTATATATCAAACACGGTAATTCCGTATAGCTACACTTTAAACATCGTACAGATATTTTACCACCTGTTTCCAGCAGCCAACATTATTTCTATTTTCTAGATTGAACATTAGATGCGTTAAGCAGCGAGCATCAACGGAGCTGTAGTATTTACCAATCTGCGACTGCGCCACGTGTGTGTTTTTGCGATCACAGAGAGGCGATATCGGAAGACCAAGTGCTTGTTCGCGATCTCCCTGCAACAGCAGTTCAGTTACACGATCAGCCATCGCCTCAGGTTGTCTGTCTAGATATTCAACACGACAGTATTTCTGGCCAATTAGGCCTAAGTAGCGCTAGGCCTATATCGGTCTGAAATAAATCGCTTCCATGAAACTATTAAAACAGAACGGCTTAACTGATTGAGTGTGTTAGATTAAGCTAAATGGCAGCATACCGGTAACTAATAGCTTTAGAACGCACTATAAAATAATCTCATTTGCATTTTTTGAGACTGTCAAGGTTTAACGACAACATCTTCGTTTTAATGTGCTTCAACAATTAGCGATTACTACTGATTTTGGTCAATCGATTTTATACATTTTTTGCGTTTTGGTGCATTTTCTATACGCTATAAGCTGACCATATCGTCAGATTTTCAGTCTACGTTAAACTATTCTTATGTTGTCGTTAATCACTTCGTTCAAACTGGTGGACAGTCAGTCGCGTGATCGATGGTGCAGGTGCTTGCTGTCTACCTGCAGGAAGAACTCCTCGATGAGTCGTTCAGTCCAATAGTGATGCAGGTTCCACGCTTTCGACGGATGACTGATGTCAGCGCAGTGCACGATCAACGACAGCGCCTTCGTCTTGTCAATACTGCCAGCACACACACGTCAATCACTCATCGACGATTGTACCCGCTTTTATATGAAGAAGTCTGTTTTATCGCCTGAAAATTTAAGACTGGGTCCATCGCATTCAGACGATATAGTAATAGTTACAATAATGTGACTATGTGACCGCATACCTTTCGGGCGAGCTGAGATGTGACTTCATGTTTTTGATCTGCTGGAAGTGAAACGACATATCTGTAGCGAGAACAACGTCGATAACAGTACTCCGGAACTCTCTGAAACAAAGTGACAACAAATATTCGCGGAATATCGCACGGATTAAAAACCGTTTAATGCCGTTAGGCGACAGAAACAACTAAAGTGATCGTTGAAGGAGGCGCTGAATATTAAATTTAATAGTAAATCCTACTAGCCCGTTACAGACCCTAGAGACTGCAATGGGATATGACTGTAACCACGACTTTAGGCTCATCATCAGTTGTTTAGAACTCCGTAATGCTCAGTTTATTATCATTAAAAGCAACGACTGCCATAACTAAAGGACTTCGGATTTTCCACTTCAAGTTCAACCGGAATTATCTAAACAATTCTTGTGCCGAAATGATGCCAATTGCGACGTGACTGGTAAATTCTAATTTATCTGTTCTTAAAACGCGTCGAGAGAAGATCGTTTAATGAGCACACCTATATTCCTCAGTTTTCAACGCTGACGTGACGTTGTAGTCGTCTTCTTTGAGGAGGCGAAACGTAGCGCTGAGATGATGGCTCTCAAGCACCGACTTGTCGTTGTACAGCAGCGCAACGTCAGAGCTGTGTACAAGTACAGAGACACACACGCTATCAACAAGTCAGTCATATACTCGACGAGAAAGCAATGAACCCTTTGACTCCCACTGTTGTCATATGGGTACAGCTATAAAGCATCCTGTGCCAGACTGGGATAAGCCGTCATTTGTAATTTTTGACATCCGGGGCACTCTGACGCTCAGCCCTGAGCGTCAGAGTGCCCGGTCTGGCAGGTACATAATACTTTGTATAGCTGTACCCATTTGGCAACACTGGGCGTCAAAGGGTTAATTAATTAATTAATTAAGTAAGTAAGTAAGTAAGTAAGTAAGTAAAGTGCTGTTTTCACAGCACAATACTGCAGGAAAGAAGGAGCGTACTGTGACTACGACATTTTACAACAGATTTTACAACGTCGTTGCAGAGAGCGTATTAAATATTGATCGCGGAGTGTGAAATGTGAAAATATACCGGAACTGCGACTGCAGGCTTTTGGCTAAGTAATAATAAAATGAATTGCTATGTAGGCCTAAAAGTGATGTCGACCGACAAATCGAACGCGAGGTAAGTATTATTAAGAAGTCACAATAGTCAAATACTTCACCTCGCCCGGCATAGCAGGCCAAACCTGTGCCATTAATTCATACGCACAGACAGACATAAGAACACGGCTACTTCTTGAACTATCGTGTTCTGCTACGGCGCAGCAAATTTAGTAACGAAATAATTTCCGACAGAAGAACATCGCTGTCCGTTGCGTACCCCGTGTTGACGTGAAAAGTGTTGGTCGTTCCGGTGTGCTCGTAGTCGTGAATGAGGGCGGCGAAGATGGCAGCGAAGATTTCGAGATCAGTTAACCAAAGCTGCGATCACAACACATACATACAGTTAACTACTCACAGCCCATTCGTTTTATCATAACAACTGCAAATCGACGCAGTTCCTTACGTCCAGTTCTTCAGTGTTGGAATTAGACTAAAAGAACTGGGGTCAGATGTCGAAATGTGTGAAATTTTGCACATGGATTGAAATTTAAAGCCAATTTTCACTCAAAAAAGAGCGTCTATAGACATGAGTTGGAGGGTAGGGGTTGATCCCCAACCCCTGGCAATTCCAACACTGGAGTTCTCTCAGAAAAGTAAATTTGAACAATAAACGCATATCATTTACATATATATTTCACTACACTTTTTATATTATTGTGAAGGAGTGCCTCTCCACAATATTTAGCTAAGTCTTTAAATATACTCATAGGTTGAACGATAAACTAATTCAAAATGAAATTCTTAGACAGACCGTTCCGATGAAGGCTTCAGTCGAAGCCAAAACGCCAACAATAATCAATAGTTTTTTTTAAAGAATTTCATTTTGAATTAATTTAGCTGCTAAGTCGGTGGTTTAGCAATTGTCAAGGTTGCGACTCAGTCGCTTGGTAGTAGTGCGCAATGTCATGGCAACAGACATTTTTATTACTCGCGTACCCTGTGAGGATTACCGGAACCACTATCCTTCATTATATTCGTTAGTTCATCTATTATGCCATATCTATTCATTGTAAATGTGGACAATAAATGCACGGCACGTTTTAGCTGACAATTACGCAGTACTCTGCTCTTTTTGTCACAGTTCCGTCTGTCGTCTGTCTGTCTGTCTCTAACGCGCGTGCACTGGCGGAACTCTCTCCATCGTGACCAGGTATCGTATAATAGCTTACGGACTCCGGCAATTTGTGTGAATAACTAAAAAAAGCACCCGAGTGCGAGTGAAACGAAAGCAGATGGCTACTTTTTGTCGTAACGCTCCGCGTACTCAGCAACAGCTGCGCTTCTTTTCCAGCAATGCAGAACCAAACCGTTAACATCTAATAAACTCTTTGTCGTTCCAAGCAGAAAATCACTCTAAAGTTCTTTCATTTCGTCGTTTTTTCCTGATGCGCCATTTCAGTTTGGAACAACTGACTTGTTTCTGTTACCAGTTCAGCTACTTTTTAGCACGCGACAGCATATAGCTTATATGATTAGCGCGCTATATGCTATCGCCCGCCCGTCTGTCTGTCCGCCTGTCCGTCATACGGGTGGATAAAAAACGGTTAAAGTTAGGATTATGAAATCTTCGCCGTACGGTAGCAACATCCCTCTAGTTTTTGCAGGATAAGTTTCATCCCAAAATTCTAAAACCAGAGATAGGCCAAAGTTACTATTAATCACTAATAGTAAGTCGCATATGCGCTTTCGATTGACACCAAGATCGATGAGCGTGGATGACCGTGAACTGCTATAACTTCACATTTTCAGAGAATTTCGCGGGATTTCACAGATTTGGGATGCAACAACTGCTAAACGAATGAAGATAGACCCGTATTGTCAGCGACAGCGTTGTGACCCACTGAATATACTTTTCAGCATTATGTTCCTTGCGTTGATTTATCTCAGATTTCTTCACTAGGGGCCTTCATACACGCACTGCTGTCGCGCGTTTACCTTATCGTTAACTAGGCTTTCTTGTAGGTCACAGTTCAAAACTCACATGTTCGCGACGTCTGTAGACGGATACCGGCCTGCGTCTCTGATGTCTTCGGGTTTTCGGCGCATTATAAATCCGTTATTATTAACTTACTTTACATTAGCATCAGTGTTACCAACCGAGAGGCCACTGCGCGAGATGACGTAGTGGATGGTCTGTGTGACGTCAGCGGCGTGCACGTGGTTGTGATACGGGTTGGAGTACTTGCCATAGCCGCGCTGCAGGCGAACCAGGAAGTTCTCGAGTGTCGAAATACTGATCTTAACAAGGCCATAAAAACACAACAGGTCACACAGCTGCTGGCTTAGTTAGCGGACTTTGTTAACATAATGATAGAGTCGCAGAGTCGGTCACGGGAGTGGTCAGTGACAGCATCAGTCAATAACAATCAGCAGGTCTACAAGCGAGCACTGGTCTAGCCGGCTATGCCAGTCAGCCAATTTGTTATAGTTCAACGACCGCAGTGAGATGCTTGATAATAATAGTACTCGTAGTAGTGGGAGTAGCAGTAGCAGTAGCAGTAGCAGTAGGTCAAATGATATTTTAAATCCTCGTTAAAAATGATAGCCTACGTTACGTATTGTCCGTGCGTGCTACTTATCGTGTTGCTGATGTATGGATCAAAATATGCAGTGGCATCGCGCGGTTTCCCTGCGATAGCATCACGGTTCTTGTCTATTATTGTGCTTAACATTTTTGTATGACTGATTGGCAAAATAGATATTCATCTTCTCCTTTTTTCTTTCTTCTTCTTCTTCTTAGGCACTGCACTGGTATAGTTTCTATGCTTGTACTTGTACGTATAGTACAGTAAATAAAGCAGAACCGTAATTGTAGTAATTGTTATTAACAAAGCAAAAGTAAAACAAATCTAGAGTATATAACGTCGCAGCTCGAAGTACGTCCCAAATCACAGACTTTTCATTGGTTATAGTTTTATTAGGGTGCAAGCAAATCATAACTATCTATGTTGCCAGTTATTGTTGTAAACTACGGCAACGACTCTTCATGTAGTGAATGCATAGTTTTGCGTACTTTGAACTTGCTGACGAGGTCGTACTTTTGCAGTAGTTCATAAGCGACGAACTTCAACGCGTTGCCATCCGACGCCGTGTCGACAGCGAACACGTCAAAAGACCAATCATCAATCGACTGAAACGCACAAAAGCCAGTCACGTCACCGACTCGTTCTAAAGCGATCAGCTAGCGACGTTCAATCGACCTACGGCTCTTTTCACTGCTCCGGATTATCTATCACGTGACCAACGATGAGCTCACGTGAGCAAACTACGTTGGACATTTCCATCAGATTTCCGAAAAATATTCGTATTCGGTTTCAAAAACAACAAGACGTGTAAGTGGTTTAGTGAAATTGTTCTGTTCACTTTGATCGCGATCCGGAAAATGAAATCGTGAGATCGGATCACACGTTGTTTTTTGTCGGAACAGATCTGGTTGATTTCAGTTATAGGCTATCTCACCCATACTATTTTGATTCACCGCTGGCACTGCAGCAAAGTGTGGTGCAGCCAGTGGCGTAGCCAGAATTTTTTCACAGGGGGTGCGTAGGATACAGGGCAATTCGTCAACTGACCAATTCGGTGACAAGACGATTCGGTGACAAGGCAGGACGATTCGGTGAACGACTGGGACGATTCGGCAACACGATAGGACGATTCGGTGACAATTATACCAATTCGGTGACAAGACGATTCGTCAACAGACAACAGTTGCCTATAGGCTACACAGTGTACCGAAAAAAGGAAGCCACCAAACTTTTGGCAATAATTTTCTCAAGTCTTAACCGATTTTCAAAATTCTTTCACTGCTGAAAAGGGTATGAATATTTCCAACAAACTGCGTAATATTTTCCACCACACCTTAAGTATGTTGTTGCACTACCTTGGGA
>Ga0056114_1001298_pt1 | contig 11138 bp, 3 predicted proteins | sample WorMetHERISLAND1_FD_77005 | JGI IMG/M metagenome (GOLD analysis project Ga0056114, IMG submission 77005) | Marine gutless worms symbiont microbial communities from Max Planck institute for Marine Microbiology, Germany - Olavius loisae HERON... ...
CCCTCATCCCCTCCCCAGATCCCACCCCGTCGGCGCCTTCGGCGCCTCCATGCGAGTGCCGTCGGCACTCGACCGCCCAGACCACATTTCACGCCCCCTAACTTCAAATCCTGAATACGCCCCTGGCCGCAGTTCCGAGCGCGAACAACATCAGTACACAGTAGAAGTGTTAGAAGAACACTGAATACTAAGGTCACACTGGCACTGACGTTAACGTGGCAGAAATAGGAGAAAAAGAGATTTAAATCACACTAGTCTGTTTGCACTGCTTGGCAGATTACGGACGCGTTTAAAAGAAGGTTCTTGTTAGATACATTATTGGCATATTCCGGACACCATTCTCTATCCGCCGCACTATATGAGAAGATTCTCTTTAGTATGCAATCAGAAAAAGACTGGCCCAAGACGTTGTCTTCATAATTCGGCAATGTGATGATCTCTTTCTGTGCGTTTTTATGCCTACCAAAAGTTTACTGAATGATTGTCGTTTCATAACTACTGCTGGCTTATTACCCTTTCTATCTTTCATTTTTGCTCACGGCGAGCGTTATTTGTCTCTAAAGTCTGCTATTGGTCTGTCATGTCTGTCAATCATGACGTCGGTTCGTCCTGCATCCAGTGGAGAGCAAGCAATCGACAGAGTAGGCGTTGCCTGAAGCAGTTGTAGCAGCATGCAGGGATTGCAGGGCGAAGGTCGAGGCCTGCGCTATACAGTGGATAGGCGTGCTGCGACAGGCCGGCACGAAGAGCCGGAACAGTCCGTATATTATTAGGTGTTAAGGCATCACACTGTGTCTGTTTGCTGCAGATTGTTTACAGAAGCGGAAGTACAGGAGATTAATTCCACTACGATAAAGGACGTGATTCTAGCTGTTACTAACATCACCTCGGGTGACATCCAGGATAATCCGTTCTTCCTAGACGGTACGTGGAGCTTCTTTTCTTCAACAGACGCTAAAACATTCGTTCTATTTTACTGTCTGTTCTTATGAACCTGGGCATAATACTGGTCTATATCTGATATTCTTTGACGTTGTTCAAGTTACAATGCGCAAAATCAGGAATTTAGACCTATAGTCATAGCGCGAAGTCCAATATAAATTACCAAGTTGCACTGTCGCGGCAGATTGCACAGATGTATGAACTCTTTGTGTGCTTTCTGCAGTCTGTTTGTCTACCTTATGCCCCTAACACGACGAAGTGGTTTCATGCCGTGAAACTAAGCCGTTCAGATCAGTACTCTTTTGGGCTCATGATGTTGCATTTTGGGCGTCGCTGTGACCGCCTGTCGAGAGACTACCCGTTGATAAATCAGTACCGAGCTTTGCTGCTAACTATTGCAGCTCGAATGGCCGTTTATTGTCCATGATTTATTTCAGGTTAAAAATTCTAGATTTCTGTGGCTGAATTTGGAAGAGGCTTTGTTACTGTGTTGCGATTTCTGTGTAAATTATTGCGAATTGTCTAAGAGTTTTATGTAGAAATGGCCGCGGAATAAGCCAAGTGTCACCCCAAGAACAACAACAAAATGTCGGGCAGAGCCGTATGCTGGACATCTTCCTATAAGTGGTTGTACTGTTCACATCACTGAACTAAATATTAGCAATAAAGTATTATTAATACCAGGTTTTATTATATCGTCACACGTATGATTGACTTGATTCATTTACCAGGAGCTCCATGCGTGCCCGACTTTCCTCAGCTGAACGCTACCAACGGAGAAATGGAGGAGTGTACACGGGTGAAGAGCTTCGACTACTTCAGCGGCAGCGAGGCTGCCTACATCTTAACTGTATTCTTCATTCTTGGATCCATCATTCGTAAGCAGCTTGCTGTCTGCCTAACTCAGAGCAAACATGCGGGCTTTGCAAGTAAGTAAGTAAATAAAGGGTAAATTTATATAGTGCGGCATTGCATAACGACATCTAACGCACTAACGTATCCCTAATTTAATAACAACATTTAAGTTAAAATGACTGCTTCGCAATTTTGCAAGGTACTGTGACTAAAATTTAGAGGTGACAGAAATAATTATAATAAGCTTATATTAAGAGTTAAGGAAACTGGCTGTTTTACTGAAGTATTCAAAATATAAAAAGACAGGAATTTTGGGGGACACACATAGTGTACATTGAGCAGCATCGCCAAACTCTCTGTATACAAGAAACACGAAGGTGCATGTTTTCGAGCAAATGGGTAGCAGCACGGGACAGACAGACAGACGGACAGATAGGCAGAATGCAACGCTTAACGTGGCCTATCAGGGGCCTAGTGAAGGCCACATAACAATTTGTGTTAGCAGAAACGTTCGAATGGCGCTTTTTGCTGTTGAACGTGTACCCGTTGCGGCGCAAATGTTTCTATACGGCATTAGTTACTTACAGTTACACGACGTTAATAATCACTTAATTCGTTCAAGTAAAACTGCGTATTTTAGCGGAACAGAAATACTGAAGTACCCCTCCCTCCCATCTTGTGTAAAGCCAGCCCTGAGCGTCAGATTGCCCAAATGTCAAAAATTACAAATGACGGCTTAACTCGGTCTGGCACAGGATGCTTTATAGCTGTATCCATATGGCAGCAGTGGGCATGAAAGGGTTAAATTGACAGGGTGCAGGGGTTGGGAGCGGAGGCTCAAATAATGATAGAATTTACAGTATCTTTGTATCTTGTGACTTGGAATTGATGTCTGTGATTGAATTGATCTATGCAGCATTCACACTGATACTGCTGCTGTTGGCTCATCTGCACAAGAAAGCAACTCACAAAGAACGAGAGAAGCTGCAGCGCCAGTCGCGAAAGAAGAAGAAAGTTACGGACAAAACTACAGAATGGGTGGAAGGTAATTACGGCATTCTACGTGTCACTTAAGCACGCTAATAGTAGTGATAAACGGAGCCTACTTTCTTTGAGATTAGAAGCTGTAGACCTATAGAAATTTTGGCGAATGATGTCTAAATATTACGCAGTTGATCAGTAGGCCAGTTAACAAAGAATTACAAGGTATAGGCCTATGTACTGGAGGTACAAGACGTGAGAGTGGGTTCGACAAGTAGGCCTATGACATATTCTGAGACAATTATGAAGCATTTTTTCCCGGCGAAGTAGCAGTTTGTTCAGCTTTTTTCACTACTGTCATGCCAGTATTCATCAGAGTTGTTCTTATGTAGGTAATGTGTGGTGGTAAGTTTATGTAGCATTGTTGGTTGGTGTATTTGGAGGGGATTCAAGGGATTGTAGAGCAGAGAGTTGGTAAAAATAATGGATGTTTTAATGGAATATTTCATGAATAGAATATTGACTTGGTTATTGTAATACAGTAATACTATTTGTGAGCTGCGATATTAATTTTTTGGTCTGGGTGTGGTTATGAATTTATTTGCGTTACAATGAGATGGCAACTACATACGACCACCAGAACATGCAAATAAGATTCTAAAAATGTTAAGAAACTCGTAGATAGAGGATGTTAATTACAGATTAACGAAGCAGATACATTACACTGACACTAAACTAACGCCTTGTATGACACGCAGCTGTGGAGTGGCTTGGACACAAACAATCAACACGTTCAGTCGTTCTAACTCTCGATGAGACTCGTCAACGAATCGTTGTCTCTGAGAACGCAAAGGTCGTGCGTATCATGGACCTGTTCAACCTTGACAAGACCTCCACTGAACCTGTGACGTTCATTCTCTCAGCTGATGTCAACATGAAGCTGATGCTAGTTCGTGTGCCCAAAGAATACGACCTGGTACGTGGACGTGTATATTTACCGTCAGAGCCAGCCTGTTGTGCGAGTTAGATTAACGTATCGGTCGAGTGGCGCTCACACGCTAGATCTTACGATACGATACGATACGATAGAAGAGTTTAACGTGGACTCGAAAGCTGAGTATTCAGCATAGCTTGCAGGCTGCAGCCCGTATATCGTTTCTTTTATCAATGTCATTCCGCGCCGTGCCTCCGATTTTCTCGAAATATGAAAGCCGTAAAAACTTCTAATTTAGTGGAAACATAGCGCTTAGCCACAGTAACTAGAGGAGCAAACTTGAGGTCTGACCGTCTAAAGGTCAAAGGTCAAGGTCACTGGGAACGAAAACGTAAAAATCATTTTTTTCGCGCTTGTCTTCTTCAAAAGTGGACCGATTAACGTCAAACTAAGAGCAGCTCATTCTACACATTGCGCGTCGAATACAGTTTCTTTTTTGTGATATTTGTCTGTAATTATCGGGGGGGGGCACATGTCGCAGCAGCCATTTGGCCTTGCACCTACTTGACAAAGTTTCAATTAATTTATTCTCTGCTGTGAGAATTCGACCCTGTTTCGTCTGTGCGTATGTCACACACACATAGGTACTGGTTCTGGAGAACGGCAATGAGCGACAGATGATACTCGACAAGTTCATAGCGTTCTTCCGTACCATTGAGATGCCGCTGTCAGAGCCGGAGTCACAGACGGAGAAATTCATCAAACAACACGCCGTCACGAAGGACAAACGACAGAAAATACTCGACCGCTTCTTCTCAGCCATCTTTGCACAGGTTCATTTCATAAGATTTGTTAATCATTTGCAAATTTGTAAATATTATATAATATAGATAATCAGGCTACAGTTAACATAGTATAAATGCTTGTCGTTAAGTGACGCAGGCCTACTAGGAACTGGTCCAATTAGTCCAGTCTTCTGAGAAACAATATCACTCCAATTTTGTCCCTTGTTTCCACTGACGTCAGGCGCCTGTACCGAATTTACTATACGCAACTTTTAAGCCGAAACTTAATGGGTGGGTGAACTCCAGTCTCCTTCCCGTACTCCTTCTTTCGCCATCTCTTCCCTCTTTTTCTCCCTTTTCTTCCCCTCTCCATTCAGTCCCTTCCCCTATCCTTGAAGCGAGGTCCGGGTGTCACCCCCGGGAAAATTTCTTGAAATTCTACATTGCTGAGTTTAGCGCATTTTGAGATATGTAAAATTTATTTTTGTCAACGGTTTCGTCGTAAGAAAATATTACTAATTGTCTCCATTTTTCGCTAAATGTCATGAGTGGGTGGTCGATTTGCCTTGAGTGGATTGGTTTACATGTAGAAGTTGGTCTGTGACTGTCTGTAGGCTCTGAAGTACGACGAGGGATTCGCCCGCCAGTCTCTGTACAGCACTCGCGCCAGCTCGGCTGACTACATCCGCTGTGAGCTGACCAAGTCGGAGTTCGCCGACTCGCTCGGTCTCCAGCCGGACTCGACCTTCGTCACAAACATGTTCAAAATGGTCGACAAGAACGACAACGGATACATCTCGTTCAGAGAGTTTCTCGACTTCTTCGTCATTTTCAAGCGAGGTCAGTCGTGATCCAGACATCCAAACTGTATTCCTGCTGTGGACGAGGTGTGACCCACTCATAGTGTCTGGCAACGCCCACACTCGTTGTTGTTTTTGACAAAATTACTAGTGTTCTGGGAGTTGTGGAACGAGGTCCAACACAGAACGATAACTGTTTGCATTCTTTGGCCAGAAGAAAAAAAGTTAGAACAAAAAGGTCGTAAATCTCAGTTTTAGTGTTACCAAAAATTAAAGTCACCATGTTTACGCCCGTCCCAAATGAGGCACACATTGCGCATTGCACTCGACACACTTGTTTTCTACGTCCGTCCGTCCGTCCATTCGTCTTATGCCCGGCTGTGCGGTTCAAAAGCGATTCAACTGTATAGAGCTAGGAGCGTTTAGACAAAGGTTCAAGTTTGTTACCAGGGCTCGGTGACTTTGAGTGACACTGTTTACATTTGCTTGATCCCATAATTGACTGCACTTGTGGAAGTGCGATCCGTTTGATCGCGTTCTGGCGTTTGATAGATTTATTTATAGGCTACGATATTTGTCTGCGACAGGCACTGGTGAGGAGAAGGCACAGCTCATGTTCAACATGTATGACCTTGACAACTCAGGCTCACTTTCCAAGGACGAATTCAAGACGATGCTCAGGTCAGCTTATCTACGGTCTCTTGAAATATATCTGTGGCAATTCCGACAAAAAATTTCACGTGCTTTGAGCCTATTAATTGTTTATTTTGCCACTGAGGCAGGACATAATACAATACAAATACGGAATAAAAACTATTGCCAGAGATGTAAAAATGTCGATAAAAAGAAATTTTAAAACGTTAACAACGTAAAAACGTCGGGAAATAAATAACGTTTTGAAACTTGATTAAAAAACTCCAATCACTTTATCGCCAATAATGTTGATCGCCGCCTAAGTCACCACTGTCGGGCCCTACATTCTAGATGTCAGTGTAGGCCTACTCCAAAAGAAAATTCAACAGTGGCAACTGTGGCGTAGCTAGGACTTTATCTCAGAGGTTGTGTTTTGCAGTGTTTTCATACTCTTAGATTAAGAGTCCTATGCTGTACCGACAGGAGCTAGTCAGTGACTGTGTGTTCTACCTTTGACGCCCACTGTTGTCATATTTGTAATTTTGACATCTGGGCACTCTGAACGCTCAGCCCTGAGCATCAGAGTGCCCAGATGTCAAAAAATTACAGATGACGGCTTATCCCTGTCTGGCACAGGATGCTTTATAGCTGTGCCCATATGGTAACAGTGGGCGTCAAAGGGTTAATCTTTTCTTATATGACCCGTTAATGAAGAGTAGTTGCTCTCGTACGAGGTGGAGTTGATGTGGCGCTACACCGGAGTGATCTGTAGGTCGATGGTGGAGCTGGGAAACGAAAAGATTGAGGAGGACAAGATCGACGATTTGGTCAACAGCATGTTCCACGGATCCGGATTCGACAACAAGTCGGAGATTTCAGTGGACGAGTTCCAGACAGTGCTGAGAAACTACTCGGAGGAGCTGAGCTATATGTCGCTTGACATGCAGTGTGAGTAGTCGAGCCATTCAGCTTGTCAGTGCATCGTTCAAGTGTATTTTCACACGTTTATTTCACATCTGTACAGGCGTGTGTGAGAGACAGATTCATAGTTACTAGTGAATGTTCTATATCGAACCGTGTCTTTCCCGATGAACGTGAGTGATTATGAAGGTCACTTCAACTCCACAAAACCTTCGTGAATCCAATACTTAGTTGCTCTTACGTGATTATCAGCGTAGATTCTACTTTTAGTCGACTGTTGGATGTCACGGACGATGTGGTCACGTTAAGCGATAGGCAATAGCGATCGTGATATTATTACTGTCAAATAGCGTCAATAGCATTGACTTTGAATGACCTTGTATAGCTTACAACTATTTGAGACCCCAACATTGACTGCACGATAGCGATACCCTACCTTCACTACGCATCTACGAGCGCATACTGTTTGACAATATAAACAACGTATAGGCCTTTACTAATAATTTAATAAACCCTGCCGATCGCCATAGTCCCATCAGAGGTCCCATTACTCCTATTACCCAGCCTCTGCACCCAACAGAGAGTATAGTAGTTCAAAGGCGTGTTGTTTTCGGTGAAGTCTTCTTGGAGTACAATAAAGAACTAAAAAGTCAAGTACAAGGATGCAGGCGTTTTGAGCTTTTGACCACGGCACAGTGTTGTCTCAAACAGTTCGACAGTTAACGCTTTAACAAATTGACTACACTATCACTGTGCAGTTTGTGTAATTTAAAAAAAATCAGTAGTAATGACATAATACCGCAGAACGCATGAAATTAACAAAAATCACTCAGAATGACGTACCAGGAAGCCTATGTATTGTTGACCCTTGACAATAGTAAGTTCTTCTTCTCACACAGCGTGGTAGGACGCTGGAATAGTTTGGATCAAGAAATGATGGATGAACCTAGTGTCAATGCCTTCAAGGGGATACTAGATAAACTTAGACAAACAAGGGTGAGCTTTTTCATGGACTAATCTGCTAAGCCCTCGGTCCAACGGGATGATTGGCTCTCCTGTGAGGCCACACAAGGCAAGATAAGATACAAAGTAAGATGATCGTGTATACAGGAGTATGTGATATGTTTTGCTGTTCAGTTGGTAAGACGAAAGTTCAGAGTGCAGGTAGCAAGAGAGAGAACGCTGCAACTCGAGCCAGACGTACGCTGATGTTGGATGCTCCGTGAGTATATAAATGTTATTGCTTCTATTGCAATGCTCAGACTGTTCATGTAGTTAATACTAACATCACACGACGCGAAGCAGCAGGAGTTAGTCTTTGATTTTGTGCCAAAAGTTTGATATAGTCAGGGTGCATCGTCTTGGCATTCTGCCGTAGGCCCTATCAGATGTTTCATCGACACCGAATATTCTTTAGTAGGCCTAGTCCTTTAATATAGTACATAAATAATTATAGTTTTTGATCATTCTTTAAGGGACTAGCACTCTAGGATGTGAGCAGTTTCTTTTTATGATTTGTTTTTGCTTTGATTATCGATTGACTCGTCGCTCATACTTACCGGTACTTTTAACGTGCGTCTGACACAATCATTTCGTATTGATTACCTATAGTTACCTGCTGGCGATGCCGGTGTGTGCTGGTGTGTCACAGTCCGCCGAGGATGCAGGCAGATGATAATCCGAAAAATCGCTACTCCAAGTTCGCTGTTGGCCGTGTTGGGAGCTTATTGAACAACGTGAATACGGTGCAAAAGACGCAGCCGAAGTCGACCGCTGGCCTCTACTACCAGGCAGCCATTAGCTTCATCGAGAACTACCGACGACAGATCTTCTGGGCCACCCTGTACACTCTCGTTCTATTCGGAGTCTTCATTGAGAGAGGATACTGTAAGTGATAAATGAATGAATGAATGAATGAATTAAGTTATATTAAGTAAGTAAGTAAGTAATACGATCAGATACGATAACAGAGTTTAATGTTGCCTGAAAAGCTGAGTGTGATCAGCTTAATCTAGCATGCAAAGCCAAAAAAGAAGAAACTAAAAAGAAACAAATGTCCAGTGCCCACTTAGTTCGGTACAGGTTCAAGATCCATGAAGGCAGTCCGGAAGGAACGTGAAAAGAAATGAATTGTGAAAGAGATGAGTTTACGTCAGCAGTGAAAGGTGGAGGGAGTGATAGATGGTGAGAGCGAAGGTGGTGACTGTGATGAGGTGATATGCGCAGGATGAGGTGAACCAGGAGGAGAGTGAACACAATGAGGTTGACGGAATGAAGAATGGAGCTGATTCCACAGGTAAGGTGATGCATATGTAAAAGAGCGGTTGGTGATTTGTAACGAGGAAGATACAGATGGTCCAGCTATGGTAACAACAGATCAGGAGTGTAGAAAAATTTTCTCATATAACCCATAATATAACTTATAGCTTGTTTAGTGCGTGATTAACTCAACTCACATTTGCGGCAGCAGCAGCCAACGATACCACGGACGGACATTGCGTCATTACAGCGAGTTCCACGTTATTGACGCACGTTACATATCAGACTGCAGCTAAGTGCGCGTTATATTATCACATCACATCACAGTAAGTAAGTAAGCGTTGTTCAACGATTTTGTGTCTGAACTGGAGCTTGGCTTGTGTTGCGTCTAGTTTTCGCGATCGAGCGCGAGCAGGCTGGACTTCGTCGTATCTGTGGCTACGGAGTGACCATCACCCGTGGTGCTGCCAGCGCAATGATGTTCACCTATGCGTCTCTCCTGGTGACAATGTGTCGCAACCTTATCACCTTCCTTCGTGACACTTTCCTACACAACTACATCCCGTTTGACGACGCTGTCAGCATGCACAAATACATCGCCTTCCTTGCCGCCGTCTTCACACGTCAGTACTCGACCGGTTTTGTTTGTAACTAATTTACACGACGACAAGGCTTCTGTGACGATAGGGTGTAGTGGTGAGCGTCGTATGTATGACGTACTGGTCACGGATCAACTCATTCCCGTAGTGTGGGAATTTCCGGGGGATTGGGGAGTGGTGTGACCCTCCCAGTTCATGTCTTCATCCCCCTAGTTGGATTTATTCGTTTGTTTAGGGGTCAGAAAATACGAAAAAAAGAGTTAGAAACGGCTGCTGTTTACTGTTTAATGTGTTGTTTTTACGCACACAACACTCAGTCGCCAACTACGTCTCATCCTCTTTATCATATTCTGGACAGTACGTGTTCCTCAACAATCCTTCATAAAACAAGTACGGATTTAAACACTTTGACGTCTGACCCGCTCCAGTTCTGTTAAGCTATTTCCCACACTGCATTCCCAGTCAGTGATTGGCTATGTAACCAGGACGAATTTAGTAGGCGCAGGAGGCCATCCCCAACTGCATTCTGGGTAATCATAGGAGGAGAAGAGTCGGGAACTAAGGGAAACAGAGGAGATAAAGACGGGGACAAGGCAGGAAAGGTGAGTATAAGGGATTGGCGCTCTGGATTCGCCCCTGTGAGTAACAACTCTGCACACCCGTGCCTATGCCAAAGAGCAGTCCAGTTTGGTACCAGACAAATGGTATTAATGCTCTTCGGCTATGTAGAAAGTAACTTATTGTCTTACTTACCTGCATATCGTGAATTTGTTTGTTAATTTGTATGTTAATATTTGTATTGACTTTGCTGTTGTTAACTTATGTTGTAATTTCCACTTTGTATTCTTAGCTAAAATTGGCTGTACAACTTTATATAAACACACTTTACCTGTTTCTGGACAAATTAAGCAAAATTATGAATAGTGTTATTCATCATTGTTGATGTTTGCTTTCGATATTCAGAGATAAAAGCTATAGCTAAGTAGCAGATGTTTTCATGGGTTGACATATGTTTTATTTTTGATGTTTTAGTGGTTCACATTGTCGGACATTGCTTCAACATCTATCACATTTCATCTCAGACTGCCAACGACCTCGCATGTCTATTCCGCAACTACTATCATCCGTACGTATTGACCGTAGACCGTCGTCTTACTTGCTAATTGCCTATCCGCACAAATCTCCAATATTGAACCCAATTAGTTCCGACGGTCTGATGGTTAGCGTTCGCGACTCGCGATCGGAAGGTCGCGAGTTCGATCCCCGGCCGAGGCATACCGCGTAACAACCTTGGGTAAGTTGTTCTCACACATGTACCCCTGCCCACCAAGCAGCAAAGTTGGGACCAGCTTCGGCTGGGACAAGTGCACCACAGGGGCGGTGTTGGCTGTAGGCTGCCTGCAGGCTGGACCTTGCGGTTGGCAGCCGA
>Ga0056114_1001299_pt1 | contig 11135 bp, 6 predicted proteins | sample WorMetHERISLAND1_FD_77005 | JGI IMG/M metagenome (GOLD analysis project Ga0056114, IMG submission 77005) | Marine gutless worms symbiont microbial communities from Max Planck institute for Marine Microbiology, Germany - Olavius loisae HERON... ...
AAGCCCGCCAATAATTTTTCACACCGCAGTTTCGGATTTCACGAAATATGCCTGGTCGCAACCGACGGACTACTGCAAGTAATCAGTCAATCGTCAGTCAATCAAGCAAGCAGCAGCAGCAGCAGCAGGCCTAGTAGTTGATTTGTAAAGCGAATTACGAGACGCCTCTGATGTGCTGCGTGTCCCGTTGCAAGGCAAGTCTTCAGCGCCGATCGAAAGCTGCCGATACTCTGTGTGTGTTGGACCCCGTAGAATTGGCGGTAACGAGTTCCAGGTCATCAGACCCGCGACAGAGAACGCTTGATGACCAAACTTGCTGCGACGATGACGTGGTGTGATCAGCTGACTGCAGTGAGCGCAGACGCTGACGACTGGGAACATCCAATGAGTGATGTTAAACGAGGCCAAAACCTCGAGGCCGAGGCCACAGCTACGAGGACGATGCCGAGGCCAATTTCTGGAGGTTGAGGCCAAGGCCGAGACGAAAAATAATTATGAAAAAAGTACCAAATAATGATTAACAACATACGATTTCAGATTATTGCCGGAAAAATTAACAATATTCCCGAATTTTACACGATTTTTGCTGCAAAATGCCCGATTACATAATAAGACAACGAGATCGACGCCAGGCCGAAGCCAAATGTTTGAAGCCGAGACCGAGGCCGAGGCCAAAATGTTGGCCTCGAGGCCACTTTGGCCTCGAGGACTTACCATCACTGGGAACATCACTGTTGTGCGAACCCAGTATAGGCCTAGTCCGTCTGGTAGCGTGGAGCCGGACCCTGAAGGTACCGATACATCGCGATTCTGAGCCATTGGACATGCTAGGAACGCCCAGCCTCTGAAGTTCGGGATGGAGTAGGTGAGATGGTCACGATCAAAGGTCCGCGCGCTGCCGCGTCCATCACACGTTGAAGTTTGTCGATACCCCACTCATACTTCTGTCCAGTAAGTAAGCAAGTAAGATGATTTACGATCGCCCATTCTTATAGCTAGGCTATCACGAACGTGCTACAGCGAGTTAACGTTATAAGCCGTGGTAAATTATTCAGTCTTGACACGGCTGTAGAAACAAGATGGTGATGAAGACAGGTCGTGAGTGGATGCTGGTAGAGAGTTCCAAGCTGCAGGACTGCAGACAGCGACACTGCGTGATCCGTACGAATGTGACAGTCGGGAGCGAGGAATTACCAGATCACAAACGTGAGCACGAACGTAGACATGAGCGAGCAGTTATCACCGATACTGGAATACACAGATCTATGGTGTAGCACGGTGGAGACACTTGCCGACTAACGTACATAGTATATACAAGATACGTTGTCGCACTGGAAGCCAATGAAGGTCGTCACGTATGATGCTTATCTTGCTCAACTTTGCAGACCACGCACACACGGCACGATAATAACAGGATTTGAAGGAAAAGACAGATGTGATTTTGATCAGAGAAGGTAAGCTGTTAACCCTTTGACGTCCACTGTTGCCATATGGCTTCAGCTATAGGCCTAAAGCCATCCGGTGCCAGACCGTCATTTGTAATTTTTGACATCCGGGCACTCTGACGCTCAGCCCCGAGCGTCAGAGTGCCCGGATGTCAAAAATTACAAATGACGGCTTAACCCGATCTGTCACAGAATGCTTAATAGCTGTATCCATATGGCGACAGTGGACGTCAGAGGGTTAATCGAAGACAAAGGCAAGGTTGCAAGCTGAGTGGGTAGTAATGACCGAGGATTTTTGCGTGAATAAAACTGAACATCCTACGCAAGCACATAACACACTGATGGCTATTTTAGAGATAAGACAGCGCTATTAGGGAAATCGTATTAAAGAGTATCGGCCTTCGGTCCATACGACCTTTCCATTGTCCAACCACCAGGCACCGAAATGCCTTATCGGTCAGTCTGCGATGGATAATTTAATTTTTCAGCCCGCGGCATCATACACTAATGGGCTGCATAAACGTGGATGGATTCACTTTACTAAACATAGCAGAGTCTTTCGAGTTTTCTCGAAGGCCACGAAGGCAGCGACGTAATCCCAACAAAGTAGCCCCCTGAACGTTGCCATCGATAGGAACGGTAGGACGGTGGAAAAAGAAAGACCAGCTATCGATGACAAACCTGCGCATTGCTTCGGCATGTCGACCCAACCCGCCAGTGATGCTAAGTCCTCGAGGCCAAAGTGGCCTCGAGGCCAAAATTTTGGCCTCGGTCTCAAAGATTTGGCCTACCTCGATCTCGTTGTCTTATTATGTAATCGGGCATTTTTCGGGCAAAAATCGTGCAAAATTGGGGAATTTTGTTAAATTTTTCGGCAATAATCTTAAATCGTATGTTGTTCATCATTATTTGGTACTTATTTCATAATTATTTTTGGCCTCGGCCTTGGCCTCAACCTCCAGAAATTGGCATCGGCCTCGTAGCTCTGGCCTCGGCTTCGGCCTCGAGGTTTTGGCCTCGTTTAACATCACTGCAACCCGCCCACTAAAAGTGAAAATTTTTGACCCAACCCGACTTGACCTATGGACGAATCTGACCCACGACCATATCTGGTCGCGCTGTATCTGGGAAACGATAAACAGACGAACAGATGCATTGTGGGAAGGCACCTGAGTGAGGTCATCTGACGGCCTGGTGCCAGCACGGTCCAGAGTTCGCGACAGACGCTGGCGTAGGCGAACGTCATGGCAACGAGAGGAAATACCAGGATGAGAAGACACATGTAGAGCTCGTAGAAGAGACCCAATATGGCGGGCTGCCAGTCCTTGAGACACCAGTAACCGATCCGCTTTACTCCGACCTGTTGCAGCACCTACACAACAGAACAAATATGTCGTCCGACTTGACCCCTGAACACGGGAATTTTATGATCGTGAAATGCGTAACATTTACATGCTGAGAGAGTTCTTACATGGTCACAAACTTTTTTACAGATTCAGCATTTCTGCCTACATTGTGCGCTTGAAAATGGTTGCACTATGTTGCCTGATATTCAATTACTGAACACGTCAATAATAAGAATAATACCAAACTGCATCTTTTAAACTACTAAAAATAGTAAGTAAGTAAATAAATTTAACTTATTTAGTAAGTGAGTAGACCGCACGCTCTACGCCTTGGTACCTCGTTGATCAGCACATCATTCTCTGATGCTGCTCCTCGCCGTCATTCCGTCGCCCGTATAACCTATAATGTGTTGGTGGAGACGTTAAACCCTGCTCAATCAATCAACCTCGCCGTCTTCGTCTACGATCCTCTAACCTGAATCGTCTCACTGTTCCTCGCTGTCGACCTAGCATGTACGGCTGTCGGGCTTTTTATCGTGCTGGCCCGCCAGTCTGGAACTCGTTGCCAGATTAACTTAGAAATTCTGACAGTTTTGATGGTTTTAAACGATTCTTGAAAACATTTTCAGCCGTTACTAGTGTTACCAGCGCATTAGAGGTTTTCTAACGAGATGCGCTGTACAAATCTACGTTTTACTTACTTACTTACTTATACCTCAGACTACGGATCCTTCACCTGTCCTTTGAGGATGGGAAGAGCGAGTATGAACGATGCCAGCCACAGCAACACAACGAGCTTCTTGGCGTGTGACAGCGTACACATGTAACGCGCTTTCATCGGTTTAACAATGGCGTAATATCTGCACCACAGACACACGTGTTGACACACACATTAGCGACCGTTTACACCAGATATTATTTTGACCCCCGTTACGGTATCAGATTCGACCGGGGGGGGGGTACATTTACACTGCGTCAATGTGACCCAGTCTGTGTCATTTTAATGTAGACTGCCGAAATTATTGGTTAACTAACACTAACCTAAACCTAAGTCTCTAGGGACCCACGAACGGTCAAATTAATATGATGTGGGTCAGTCACACACTAGTTCCGCGATAGCGTACGTGTGGTGTGCTTAAAGGATCCACACGGATAGTTGATCCGGGTTCCAGTTTCCGAATACGGCGACTTTGAAGATTGTGTCAACACGAGTTTGACGTCATAGATCACGTGACATCATCGATGACGTCATCAATCGACGCTCCGTAGGCACTTTCCTATAGGGTCCCTATTGGAACGAACCCCTAAATCGCTTAGTTTCCGAGATATTTAGCATCAAAGTTGCGGACACACAGACACAGACAGACAGACACGTCGACTGACAATAAGGGTCGCTTAGAGCTTGCAGCAACGCGAGCCAATAACTATATTGTCCGGGAAGAGGGGGCGTGTGTGCGTACGACGCCTAAGATTGTAATGTTGCGATGCTGTAGATACTAAATAGCGGTGGCAGCAGAGTATGCAGAACATTGTTGGCATTGGAAACACGGAAGTGTCATTGGGTCCTGAAGTCCTCGTGACGAAAGTAAATCGTAAGAGTGAAACTAAGAATTCTAATAATGAAACACATCACTGCCGGTGTAATATGATATTTTGACACCCGTGTCAGATCGACCGAGGGGGTCATCTGACTATTACGTTAAAAATCGGCTCATTTGACTAAGAACTCTCAGAGAAGAAGCCTTTGATATAACTCACCCAAGTGAAAATTGCGAATAATCGTCACAGTTGCAGTTCGATGGCGACGACTGGGTCGCTTAAAACTTAGCAGAGCATGAGCCAATTCGACTACCGGCTTGCAATACTAATAATACTTCACCGAGTTTACAAAGTAACAGTACTGCGAACTAATTTTTCCAAAACGGCTACTACAGGTTTCCTGGGTCGTGAAACTGCCAACTAAAACACCTCGGCATCACAGGAGCCACGTTTGAAGGCGCACCGACCTTTCAAGACTCATAGTTGTCAGCGTGAGAACAGAGCAGATGACAGACATGTTCTGGACGTAATGAACGCCTTTGCACAGCAGTCGACCGAACGTCCAGGTAAACGTGAACCATTTGGCAAACTGCGACAGCATTATCAACACCAATAACATCAGCGTCAGATTTTACTCGCTTTCACGGAGATTATTACAAGGCCTGATAGTTGGTTTTAATGTTTTTTATTCTACTTTTTCTATGTTTTGTTTCTTACCCGCACCATACACACGCGATGCTACGCAGTAGGCTTATTATATTTTACTGCTGTAGAGGCCTACTCATTAAACGATGAGTCTGAGAAAGTCTGGCTCCGTCTGTTACAGTTCCAGCAACCCATTATCGTTTCTGGAAATGTCGTATTTTGTGACGATATTTCCGTTGTTTTCGCTGCAAAAAGACATTTTGAAAAGATTCAATGCTCGTCACATCATTACAGCACCGCAGAACACTGCGAACAGAATGTTCACTGAAACTGTATCAATATTACTTCAGGGTTACAATAAAAAAACAGCCTGAAGTAATTCAGGCGAAGTTTATTTAATTCTGTCATCGGGTATATGCATTTGTCCTTGCATGTATCGTCGCGTATGCATGACTTTTGATTCGATAGTTAGAGTGCTTGTATTGTACATTAAAGTTGTGGGTCATGGCTCACAAACAATGGGTCATGGGTCACAGTTCAGAGGGTCACTGTTCTGTTGCCAATTGCCATTTCTTCATCACAGCTGACCAATAAACTCGCAGAAACAAAGCGGTAGTTCTCAATTCTGTGATGACTTGGTGTACACTGGAGTACATTACAGATAAATGGGTTTTGATTGGGTTTTGATATAGGAAGGTTGTAGTAGACAGAATTACAGTAGTCAAGCTTGGAAAGCACAACGGAGGCAGCGACGTTCACAAACGTGAGGTGTCACAGGCTCACAGCATCGTGCAAAAACAGTCATTCTGACCCTAACCCAACCGGACTAAAGGTTACTTTTTTGGACCCGACCCGATCCGATACAATCAGACCTGACCCACGGGTCAACCCGACCCGTTTACAACTCTGCTCGAGAGACGTGCAGATTATTCCGGATGTTTCCTCTCACTTTCAGTTAGCAATAATTCTGTTATAGCGCCTATCTATCGTACCGGTCATCTGGGCCGCACAACTTTTTTACTGTGATTACTCACAGGAGCCTCCTAGCTGTTCTTAGATAAGCCGCGTGACGCGTGCTGATGAAGCATCATGCTGGGTTGTTAGTGACAGCCAGGCTTCCTTGTTATCTCCGGTGCTTTCTAGAAAAATGCGCAGAAGAGCCGACTTGAAGTGAAGGACGGAGTTTATGCCTGGAGGAAGATAAGATGAGTGAGAGTGATACCCTGGCTGGCTTCATGGTGGGCACCAGGCCGCTCACGGCGTTAACCCTTTGACGCCCACTGTTGCCATATGGTAGCTATATTATAGCATCCTGTTACAGACCGGATTGAGCCGTCATTTGTAATTTTTGACATCAGGGCACTCTGACGCTCAGGGCTGAGCGTCAGCGTGCCCGGATGTCAAAAATTACAAATGACGGCTCATCCCGGTCTGGCGTAGGATGCTATAAAGCTGTACCCATGTGGCAACAGTGGGCGTCAAAGGGTTAATGACCACGCCGCACACCGATTGCGATCCTTTGCTCAAGGTGACACGTTTACGTAGGCCTGCTGCACTTTTCGGTCAGCGCATTTTCCGTTCTTCGGCACCAACTGTGTGGAACAACCTTTCGTCTGAACTGAGGGACAGTCACATTAGCGATACGATACGATACGATAGAAGAGAGTTTAACGTGTACTCGAAAGCTGAGTATACTGTACAGCTTAATCTAGCACACGTAGCCAGACACTAAAACAAACAACGCCAGTGCCCCTTTGATACAGTACAGGTTAAGATCCATGAAGTCAGTCCAGAAGGAATAAGAGTGACTATGGAGGAAAGGATTTGTGAAAGAGATGTCGCCTGAAGTCATGGTTTTTCTAATGTGCCTATCGCACCAGGTGCCTCTAAGAACTTTAAAGGACGCCATCTAAAAAGACCGCTATAAAACGATTAAAAACTTAAATTGCAGTTAAAATTTAAAACACAATCCATGATTGAAGAATGCCACAAAATATTACTACATTTTAACACGGAAAATACCAGTCGATAACACTAACTTTACAAGAAAGCCTAGCTAACGCCATGTAAGCGCGCGACCGCCGTGTGTGTATGAAGACAGTTTTTGCCATCTCACTGTTGTTTGACGCCATCTAGCTGAGGAACGCCTTGCGATATCAACGCAATCTATACATCAAATTTAGTGGGCTACAATTCCGTCGCTGACAATACGGGTCTATCTTCATTAGTTTAGCTGTTATTGCCTCCGAAACACGAGAAATGTCGCGAAATTCCAAGATAATTTGACCTTACATCAGTTCGAGGTCATCTAAAGTCATCGATCTTGGTGCCAATGGAAAGCCCACATGTGACTTCCTATTAGTCATTAGTTGTAACTTTAGCCGTATCTGCTACCATTTTCGAAATATTCACGCTAAAAGATAGAAAACTGCTGATTTTACCCACCCCTCCCCTGTTTGACGCCTCCGCTCGGGGAACCCTTTAGAATTTCTGGATGAAACTTACCTCGCAAAAACTAGAGGGATGGGGCTACCGTATGGTAAAAGTTCATAATCCTAACTTCAAACGTTTTTCTATGATACCACCGTCTGACAGACAGACAGACAGACAGACGGACGGGCGATAGCATATTATAGCGCGCTAAGCATATGCTGTCGCGCGCTAAAAACAGTTTAGGAAAAACCCAAATTCCAAATGTGGAATTCCAAACCAAACCATGGTGAACGATGGGTAATTAGGTATCACGGTTATTGGTGTCGAAAGTACCAAAAACGTCCAGAAGGCAGAGACGTGATAACTTCTGTGATGATGTGATCAGCTGGCTATAAGGACATCATCATGAAAGGATGTTTCAGTCGAATGCTGCTTGCAGTACTTACTCAAACTGATAAGCTGCGCTGTAATCATCAATCATTCACAGTTCGTGACATTTTGCCTGACATTAGCTACAGTAAGTCCAGAAGTCCACCGAGTACGCTGACACTAATACGATGAAAACTGCCTGCGTATGTCTCAAGGTGATTCTGGCCACGTCAACGCGTCCCACGTTCGACTAGCCTGACAAAATGTCAACGGTGTTGGTCCGTGGAAAATGACCTTCAACATATAAGTCGATTAATTTATTTAGGTGTGTAAATTACAAACGTGATTAATTGCTATATTCCTATCTTTACACATAGAGATACGAGAAGCGACTTTGTAGTTGCTAAATTATTAAAGGCCGGTGTACAAGAGATCCGTACGTACGGGCCGGAGTCGCTGGACGTACAAGCGTGTACCGGTTTTAAATCGGAACTGCAGATCGGATTGTATGAGGGTGATATGACGTCATTTCCGACTTTTGACTTAGAGTGGTTAGTGCTTATTAAAGCAAAACATTGATTAATGCAGATTGTTGACATAATAAAATGAAATGTCGCTGAATTGTGAATACAGTTATTCCACTGTCACACTCGTACTGCCTATCTCTACTATAGTGTCTGGAGTGGTATAACGTGCCGCTAACTCCACAGCTGTGTGTGAACAACAGCTGGACATTACACTATCGATCATCTGCCACAACTCACGCGAGAGTGGAATAAGTGCGTTAAACACTGTCTGGAGTGGGATAGTTCGTTACTACTCTCGCCGTGAGACAAATGAAAACACGACACTCCATTGTTCGTCATAACTTTGGCGAATATGTACTGCTTTTCGATTTTTTCACCAGAAGACTTCTGAGAAAACTTTTTATGTATATCACAAGAATGCATGAATAATGAACTTCGGTCTTAGTACAGAAATAAGCGTATAATAGCCGACTAGAGGCGCCTGGTCCAGTGGTCCCAGAGAAAGCGCTAAACGTTTGCGCAAGCATTGCGCGTTTTGTCAGCGATAGCCGTACTTCTTGTTACAAAAAAACAATATCGTAGTATGTTAAAATATCGACCACAGTTTGTTAACTTCACTGACATCAACGTTTCAACGAACCAAAGCAACAGTATAACAGCGTGACTGAGCGATGCCTTACAATTTCTTTGTTTATTGACGCAGTAACCTATTATTGCACAGATCCAATTAAGCCATAAACTCATGAACTCATACCTAAAGGACATTATTTACCAAATTCCAAACTATTCTACAGAACTACATAGACATTCCTTCGTCGCACATTGCTTGTTCCAATATTATTAACCTCAGATCAATTTTATTGTGTTTTGCGTTTATTTCTGTGTGTTTAATTCTTTGTTTCATTATTTTACTTGCTTACATTTTAGACCGCTTTTTTAATAATCGTGTACGTTTGCTACATGTTTTTGTAAAGTAAATGTTAAAAGTTGAAAAACACCATACCTTGATTGGCACGCAGATACATATCAGGAGTAGATCGGCCGTAGCGAGGCTGACCAGAACAAGGACATGTCTTCAGTAAGTAAGTAAGTAAGTAAGTAGTCTTTTAATGGAATGAGGAGGATGAAGTACAAGAGGAAAAACAAGAGAACGGAGAAAAAGAAGAGGAAGAAATGGGTAGGAGACGTGAAGATGGTGTTGATGTTGACAATGAGGTGGACTTATGACCAGAATAAGGACATGTCTTCATTTGACGTTTGAAAAGAATCAACAGAAAAACTAGAATAAGAAGTATGAAGTGGATGTGGAAGAACAAGAGGAAGGAGAACTAGTAGAGGAAGAAATGGGAAGGAGGCGTGAAGATGGTGTTGATGCCGACAGTGAGATTGACTGGTGACCAGAATAAGGACATGTCTTCAGTGGACGTTTGAAGAGAAAGAGCAGAAGAACTGGAATGAGGAGAATGCAGTGGAAGAGGAAAAGCATCGAAAACACGAACTTGGATTAATGTCGGTAGCGAGGCTGACCAGAAAGATATTTGTGACGCTCTGAAGACGACGGAACCGACAGATGGACACTATGACGAGAAGGTTTCCGACAGCACCGAGTACCAGCGTCAGACCGTACACGAGGCTGACGGGAACCAGCTCAGCCAGCGGAACAGCAGCCAGTGAAGTGTCATACTGGAGGTCAAGCTGGAAGACGAGGTCATCACTGGACGAGAGGACGGAGACATGGAAAACAATGAGGATTGAAGTTCAGAGAATACGAAATGCAGCAAGGACAAAAGAACGAGGAGAAAAGGGGAACAGAAGAAGAACAATGTAAACCAAAGAGCACAGTCCAGCCAGTGGCGTGTCATATTGGAGGTGGTCCAGCCAGAGGTCGAAATCATCACTGGACGAGAGGAAACAGACAGACATAACGACGAAAAATGAAGTCGTCACAGAAATATCATGTTCTTCGTCGCAGTAGAAGACGAACATATAGAAATACAGCAAGGGCAAAAGAACGAGGAGAAAAGGAAACCAGAAGAAGAACAAGGTAAACCAGAGCGCATAGTGGAGCCAGTGAAGTGTCATACTCGTAATCGTATTCGTCGCCGAAGGTCCAGTTACAGACGCTGTGGTTGAGCGTGGTGGTGTTGTTGGAGCAGAGGAAATCCCACTCAAACGAACCAATAAGAAAGTTATACGGTATCGTCAGGTTGTCGTCCATCACCGTGTTTGTTCGTTCGGATTCAGCAGCTGGGTGTGATGTCAGCTAACACAATGACAGGATACATCGTCAGAAAAGTCAATGGGCTTGCTTCGTAACGTGCCATCCATCCTGCGAAACTCGCAAGAATAACACATCAAGGCTCAATAACCAGTAACCATACATGTAAAAACGTTTTTTTTACGTTTTTGACGTATTTTTACTTTTGTTAACTTTTTTATTTGAAAAACGTTCATTGAAAATTCCATCAAGAACTTCAAGCAGTACTTTGGAAACCACAGAAACTAATAGCATGCCTAGATTTTGTTATGAAAGTGGCTGGGTGCAGAGCAGCTCTGTAGTACCCATTGCCTATAGCTGTGACGATATATCGGCTGATACCGTCAGGGGCGAAACCAGGATTTAGCAAGGCGAGGAGCGGACTACGGCGAGCGCGTGGAGCGAAAGCATACAAGGGGGTCTTGGGGCGGAGCCCTCAGCGGGGTTCAGGGGAATTCCCCCTCAAGCGGAAAGCGTTTTTGTACACTTTTGTACAAAGCACAGGCCGAAAGTTAATTTATTCAACGTTTTGTGGGGTTTCTGTTGCGCATGTTGTGCATGGCGGCGTCAATTG
>Ga0056114_1001300_pt1 | contig 11134 bp, 5 predicted proteins | sample WorMetHERISLAND1_FD_77005 | JGI IMG/M metagenome (GOLD analysis project Ga0056114, IMG submission 77005) | Marine gutless worms symbiont microbial communities from Max Planck institute for Marine Microbiology, Germany - Olavius loisae HERON... ...
GGGGGGGGGTCTTTCTAGTCCTCACTGCATTGAAAACGGTCTAAGTCAATGACGACTTGGTGTGTTCAGCACTGCGGCAACGCGTGGACGTCGATGAAGGGCCGGGTGATCTTCTGGATCCAGTTCAACACCGAGCAGCAGACTGGCATCGTCTACTTCAAACTGTTCGGTCAACAGTGCCAGAAATGTATGCCGGGCACCTTCGAACACTCCATGTGGTACCCAGAAGAAGTGGTCAAGGTGAGACAAAACAGTTGCGTTATCAACCCTTTCACGCCCAATGTTGCCATATGGGTACAGCTATAGAGCATCCTGTCTCAGACCGGGTTAAGCCGTCATTTGTAATTTTTTGACATCCGGGCACTCTGACGCTCACGGATGAGCGCTAGAGTGTCCGGATGTCAAAAATTACAATGGGTTAACTGTCTTCGCACACTTCGACGAGACACAGAAGCATCAATGAAAGACGGAACTACGGCTGAATCTGCAGGGTCTTTCTTCGATGTTAGACGTTCATGCTTATCAGTTTATTTTTGATTTCGCTCTCCTTTAATCATTAATCTAACCCGGTCTGGTGCTTTGAGAGCTTATTGGAAGGAAAGCTTGACTCTATACTTCGAGCGATGATTGTGTGACTTTATAATACCCTATTCATACTGGGGACGGACGATATACATACTCTCCGGGGTGTGTGGGCATGCATACTGTATAGCATCTAGCTGTAGTTCCTTATAAGCATTAACAGTTGTTGATACTAATTTCCATGATGTGAGAATAAAATACGATTGTTCGTTAACAGTCGTTCACTAGACTTTCGATCAGTATAAGCGCACTTAGCCTACAGCATAAGACTACAATCGACTGCTAGACATTGAAGAACGACTGACCACTCACACAAATCAGCACAGCCACGTATGACGCCTTGTCATTGACAAGGCGCGACCTTTCGCATTGTATGTATAACGTCCGGATACCCGAGCGATGACACAGCAGATGGCGCAATGGATACGTCATGCTGTGCTGCGGCTTTGTCTGACGCATCTTAGCTTAACCTTCGGCGTATGTTCAGCCGGCTGTCATTATTGTCAAAGTCAGTTTCATTGATTACAGTCATTGCGCTGTGCGTGCAATCGTGGTATCAATCTTCATTGCGTTTGCTTGTTGTCATTGCGTCGTAAATAAAGATGCATTTCTTGTATTTTAATTCAGCGCCTCGTCTGTATCGAGTCGACCTCACACAGGGCGAATTTGTCGTCTACAATTCTGCTTAGTTGGCTTTCTGTTCGCACTGTGTTGTGTACGTCAAAATGAAGTAAATTTCTTTCCTGGGACACTTGAGTCCATACGTTATCAGCAATAATATAGCCCTCTGCTTATGTACCGAGGTGGTTTACCGACTCGCAACAGCAGCAGACTGGCATTGTGCGTCAGCCTTCATTTCCTTCGGAGATTCTACGTCGACTTGCATTTCCTTATAGTCATTAAGTTTTTTGGGAGGCGAGTGGAGATGAATAATAAAAGTTTTTATGACGAGGGTTTCTTTTACTTTGTCTGCTTTTGGATCAACTCGTTAAATTTCCTGTTTATTGCATAACAGTCTAGACACGGCGATAAGTTCGTTTCCGCTGTAAAAGCCGTCGACTGTAATCGTATGACGCAAGATTTCCTCATAGTGTAAACAGGTGATGAGATGTCGGGTATATTCCTGGTGGCGGAAGATTAGACGGGCTGTTCAGAATTGGCAGCAGAGGAAAATCCACACGGGGGTTCACTGTTTCTTTGAAACTGAAAGCAGGCCGCCGTGATGTGTTCAGTGTCGTAGGCCTATCGTATAGAGAATATGCACACCAATACACTGTAATATTCTAACAATAGCTTTACTTTCACTTTCGCTTTCAGTTAGAGGGAAGTTATCCAGCAATCTGTTGTATGAACGGTTAAACAGTAACCAATGGCGCCCTCGCAATCCGTGTCAGCATTCAGCCGCTGCCGCTGGTATTTATTTTTTGACGCCGCGATATCAACGCAACACTAACTTAGGAGTAGGACACGGCGGCGACCGACATAGCCTATATTTCGTTATCTCTTGGCTTATCTGATAGTATTATTTGGTGTCATCACTATTAATTCTATGGTCATGTTTGTGTACAATGTTTAGTATAAAATACGTTAACTAGGCCGACCGGCGTTGTAACTTACTATGCGTCTATTGCTTTGACCTAACGCCAGTCTCTGTATAGAGGGTCTATCAGACATTCAGACTACTGATTGGGCATGCGCTGTAGAAGGCTTGTATAGGCATAGTTGTGTGATATATGCATGACCTGTAGGCCTATCCTATATGGGCTAATAATAGCGAGTTGTGTCATACAGCAAGAATGCACAAGAAGGAGGAGTGGCTGCTGAATAGTGTAAACAAGACAAGTAGCATCGACTTATGAAAATTATTAGGGCCTACTTACCGTTATTGCAGAAACATTGAAGACGCGAAAACATGAATACAGTTTGCTGTGGCCAACTGTGTGATTGAATCATTGTTTGATTGATTGATTGATCGTATCGAACGATACATCTCCGAGCTGCTGTTACACATGGTTGTTTGACTGCAGGTGGTCGAGAACGTGTTCAACCGTGTCGGTCAGCTGTTCTACGGGTTCCGTGCCCCCGTCATGTCACTGTCAAGACGTACTGGGCGGCCCCGTACCCAGCACAACTCCAAGCTATGCCAGGCGTGTGCCATGAACATCTGCCGTGAGGCATTCAACGTCGCACCGGTCGTTGCTCGAGCTTAGCTGTCCACCGACATATTTCAAAGGCATTAGGCTCCACGCACACTTTTTTGACCAAAAACTACTCCGTGATCACCATTTTAATTCCAAAAACACATCACAATAAGAGAACAAAGCAACAGTAGGATCAAGTAAAGAAACGTGCTCTGAGGGCAGAAAGGCTATTAGTAATAACACTGATAGCTGCCCTAAAGTTACTGGTTAAACCAAATATAAAACATTTAAACACGGCAAAAAAATAATATCACAATTAGACCTATAAACTGGATAGCACGTCCTCGAAATTTAAAAAGCAATTTTAATATATGTTGTTATTCGCACATTATGTGCGTATTATTTTAAAACCTTCGTGAAAAGCGATGGTTAGACGAAAAATTATGATAGTAGGCCTATATGAAATGCCGTATGAGATATATTTCAACTTTCTCTTTCTTAAAAACACCCGTACTCATAGACTGCTGTTTCCGCTGTACAATGCTATGCATTATCAGTTTTGTCGTGATGTTGATCGAAGAACATTTGCACGATCATCTTTAATGTTGCTACTGCTGCTGCTGATGCTGTAGTGTGTAAAAAGCCAAGCCTAATTGTTCACGTGATCGGTCTGTTACATGGCTGAAGTTGTACGTTAATCAATCAGCTATTTGTCAATAAGAAAATATAGTGTTCGAAAAGTTTTCAAAGACTCAGGCCTTTCAGACTATGAAGCCGTAAGCTACAGCTTACTTTGATTGTGTCGAATATTGACCTGGTTCGTATGTGGCAAAACTGTGTCAAAACATGTAACGAATGACGGACAATATTAGGGCATCGACGATCGAACGTTAGGCTACTGTTTAGCGGTCAACTATTGAATATAGCCGTGTAACATTTCCCGTTGTAATTTTTTTATATAAATTCAGTGCAATGAAACTAAGTCTACACATAGTCTAGACGAAGAGCAACGCGTGTGTGAGCGAAATGTGCAATAAAGCTACTGTACTAACCGTAGGCCTAATCTTCCAATATAATATAATATTTTGTTAGTGATTTTTTACTGATTTGTTTGTTTTCCGGTGAATAGTTGTTATTCTTTGTTGCGTTGTGTTAACGTTGTCGTGTTTATTGCAAACGAGTGCAGTGATTAGTAAAATGTAGCGTGCATGTTGAGTAATTTATAGTAATCAGAGACAGTTTATTACCAACATTACGGCAGTAGGTTGACGTAGTTTTAGATCTCAGTGGCAAAACCACATTCCCCTGGCCTTTTATGGATGTCGATGTGCGTAATGAAAGAAATATAATCAGATTACAGACGTAAAATGTTATTTGTCGATCACGTTTTAGAGAATTGCGGACCGGGTGATATTAGTGTTAGTTCCACTAATGTCACAGTAGAGTAGGCCACTGTGTAGCCTACCGTAGTTTTCTCGGCCGCAGCTGCAGCTATTTGCAGTTCACTGTTACTGAGTGACGTCTTGTTTGTTTTATAGACTGCTTGCTTGTAGGTTAAGCTACTAAAATATGTAGTTTTAATCGTCGCGGTAATTATTGTAATTTGTGACCCACTCAAAGAGTACAAACCTGTGCCAATGGCACTACACCATTGTACCTGCTGATAATAATCTCCTTTTTGTTGAGTTTAAATTTTATTCCTATTCGCCAGATGTCACCACCAGGAGTTTTTGTGGTTGACCATGGACAAAAATTTCCGTAAATTCGTAAAGTTTCTTAGTAATTTTGCTGAGACATAAACCAACAACAAACCTTGTGACAGAACATGATTCTATGGGCAGAGGTATATTTTCGTTGATTATTCCTTATGCCGCCTATCATTTTGTATAATCGATAATATAAATATGCCTATTTTTATACATTGTGCAATATAACAAATGCAGATATTGCCAACGAGCTGAGTCTTGGTTTGCTTATTCTCATTTTTAGCCCGACCGTACTAATGGTCGCGCTTATGCTACAGTGTTGCATCTGTCGTCTGTCTGTCGACTGTCTATAACGTATGTATTGTGGCTAAACAGTGCTTCCTACAGCAACAGTTACTATTGACAGCCTATAGAAAGTCATATTATGAGGAATCGATTGGTACCAAAATGAATGACCTTGGCCTTTGTTATTTTGTTTAAAGGTCGTAACCATTGCGTCACATTCGCCACTGAATATCTCGGAAACCGTTAGAGATAGTGGCTTGGTTCCGAAGGACCACCAATAGGAAATGGCATATGGGTATCAAATGGTCACGAGACCGATGACATCACGTGACCCGAAAGGTCGAACTCGTGAACCCAATACCCTTAGAGCGCAGTATCTCGAAAACAGCTGGAGATGGTAGTTAGCAACAATCGCTAATTACTAGGTAGTCTGCTGTGATGCAGTATACGGACGGCTAGCCTAGCGACAGCTTGGCTTCTTGTTTTGGTTCACGGCAACTTAAACACTCGTAGCTTGGGTGATAGAACTGAAATATATGAGGCCTATTTGCACTCAGACTGCTCTTCTTTCTGAGAAGTACCGACTACCGTATTGATTATGATGGTGATGATTGGATGACTGTATCCAGTCAACAATAACATGCAGATGAAGCGGCGATGTTGCGGAAACAGACTGCTATTTCGACTGACGACGTTCGAATGTTCGACCTACTGAAGTCGTTGTCACCGACTAATTTACGACATGAAATACCAGCAATGTATGTAATGAAACAGTGAAATACAGTAATACACGCTCGCAGTGAAATGATACAAAACGATATTCACGGAAGATACAGCGCCGTCTGTCTCTTTGATTTTATATCCCTATTCGTGTTCGCAGTAAGAGCTCTCCTTTGTTCTTTCCCAGAATTATCTTTTACCATACAACAGTTTTAGTCAACATTATTGTTCGATGTGCTACATTCTAAGCTACGTCAGGTTCACGTATGCCAAGCCACCTTAATGTTGACGTCCCTCGACTCCCTCGCACTCACTCCTAGGCTCCGTTCCAAAAGTCAATCACTTCTAGTGAGAAACAACATACCAAGTGTCGTCGATATCCAACTTTTGAGTTATCCTGCGCTGAAGCAGACATGCAGACAAACTTTTTTATTTTTAAAAATGTTTTTAAAAAACAAGAACGATGCCAATACTGAGATTATTGCTATATCATGCATGCAGTGCACCACACCGTAATACCAAAAAGTCTAGTGATAAATACGACCGTGACATGTTTAGGCTATTACAGTAGGCCCCTATACAGTTAGATAAACGCTAGGTGGAGACCTTGTCAGAGGGTCTAAAAATCTTCTTCTTCTTCATCTTCGTGAAGTTTATTACCTGCTGCTCTGTCACTCAGCCATGCAAGTCTTACCTTTCTTGTGATTTGATTAAATCAAATCAAATCAAATCAAGGATTACGTATAACATAACGTCTATGAATGTGTGTACATATGACCTGTACTAAGTACTAAGTAGGCCTATGTTTATATTTTTCCGAAAGCGGAGATGTCTTTAGGTCATCGCACTGCAGTCCGAGGTCTCTGAACTCGCGATGATTTTTTTTTGTAGCAGCCACAACAACTAGACGATCGATGATGTCGTCACTCGGACGCGCGTATATTATATTACAGTCGCCGGTCGCTATGTGCTCTGCTCACTGCTGTTGCTTCCCGTTGCATCGAGACTTGATCGCTGTTCGAAAGTCGGCTGTCAAACTGCAACTGAACGACTTTCTGAGCAACAATCAAAACCCAAGCGACGGCATACTGGCGCACAGGCGTTGTGTATGTACTTTGTCTTGATATTAACGCTGTAGATAATAATGTAGAACAGAAATATCTCTTCGATCAACAAGTTATCCGCAAATTACGCTGCGCAGTGCCTTTCTGTCTCTGAGGCTGAGAACGGCAGTGGATCAGGAAGGCTCAAAGCTGTGGATGGTGACAGTGTTTTTCATCGATGACGATCGATTGATATATACGAAAGTGAAATTTTTAGACATCTACATCCGTCACAATTACAGCCTCATACTCTCAGCATGAACTGGATCAACAACGAGCGACAATATTTAAACAATAGTCACGTAGACGTCATGTCTGACAATGGAGAAGAAGATGCCGAACTATTAAACAGATGAACTAGAAAATGCCAAACAAACTGATTGCAATACTTTACTGTATTTTCTCACGTAAAGTTTGTTAATTTGTATCGCATTCTGTCGCGTTTTCAGACAGTTTCCTTTGTCGTATTTTCTTTCTTTTCCTATATATGAGTTTCGACGAATACACCAGCTGTCGTACGTCGACTTTGTCTCTTCTCTAGCTGTGATGATGACAAACCCGCCGCTGTGTAGCACGGCTCGCCCGCGGGCGGCTGCTGCTGTAGACTCACACACGTGGGACGACATGACGACCCGTTGACTCATCTCACCTGGGCTGCTGAGACAAGGTGCGCACAGGTGTTTCTGATGACGCCGAAGCTGGCGGTCGATGAAAATCGATATTCAACGTCGGCGATATAATACACAGTGCGCGCAGAGCTCGAGTTCATTGTAGGCACGCACAATGGTTCATGATTACAAACATTCTCATTCCGTGATTTGAATTTGTTTTAACTTTTAGCCAATTTGATCAAACATTTTACAATCTTGTGACTTTGATGATTTTTGTCTACACGTTAGTTAAGCGATTCTATGTTTTAACTGTAGTGCAAAAATCAAAAGTTTGTCACTAAAATATTACGCATCGATGACTGTAGGCCACTACAGCGCCACTAAATCGAATAACTTGGTTACAATAGCGACATAGAACATTGTACGATTACACATGGTAGAATACCATTATGATATCACGCGACAATGCATATAAAATGCTAAAAAAAGCTTAAGTTACTGCTCGTAACGAAAAAAGAAAAAGTACGAAAATAACTAAAATGAAAAAATAATATAATAACATTATGTAAATTAGGTAATTGTGACACAGTTATCGAGGTTGTCGATTCCTTTGTCTACGTAGGATTCTATATCGATGCAGCCGAAGGTAGTAAGCCCGATATCGAACAGACACGTCACACTTGTGAAGGCACTTGATGGTGATATCAACAGACTAAAGCTCACTCTACACAGTCTGTACATCATGAGTTTGTGATTGTTCTAAACAACGCTGACTCAGCTGACACGTGGAGTATGACAGCACCTTCACACTGCGTTGATTACCAGCCGTGTGGCATTGCTTGCGGCTGCGTACGGCCGGGTGCGACCAATAAAGAAGCAAGACACAAGACAAGACAATCCCCGTCATATTATACCTTTGACACACACTCTTGCCATATGGATACAGCTGTGCCAGACCGGGTTGAGCCGTCGTTTGTAATTTTTGACATCCGGGCACTCTGACGCTCAGCCCTGAGCGTCAGAGTGTCCCGGATGTCAAAAATTACAAACGACGGCTTAACCCGATCTGGAGCAGGATGCTTTATAGCTGTACCCATATGTCAGCAGTGGTTGTCAAAGGGTTAAAACAAGTTGACTGCATTTTCTTGGTCATCTGAGTCAACATAAGACCATGCAAACCAGTCAAGCAACTATCCAATGGACTGGCGGTGTCTGGCGGAGTCTTTGCACGGTTGAATTCATCTCCAACCTCACTAACCAACCTTGGTCTTAGCAGTGATGTTAAGTCCTTGAGACCAAAGTTGCCTCTGCCTCGGCCTCAAACATTTGGCCTCGGCCAGGCCTCGATCTCGTTGTCTTATTATGTAATCGGGCATTTTTCGGGCAAAAATCGTGTAAAATCCTGGAATTTTGTTAATTTTCCGGCAGTAATTTTAAATCGTATGTTGTTAATCATATTTGGTACTTTTTCATAATTATTTTTGGCCTCGGCCTTGGCCTCAACCTCAAGAAAATTGGCCTCGTCCTCGGCCTCGGCCTCGTAGCTCTGACCTCAGCCTCGAGGTTTTGGCCTCGTTTAACATCACTGGGTCTTAGTCATGGTGCATCTAAGACAAAAGCGATCGACAAATCGAAATTGCGTTATGATAATTTAAAGACTGCTATGATCTAGGGAGGTGCACGACCCATCATTTGTTCAGCTGCCTGAAGAGCTGAGTTGGTATATAGTCTCACATACAGCCAACTCAGCTAACGCTGACAAAACGCGCGATGCTTGAGAAGCGTTCTGTGATTTCCGTACCACAACGAAACCTTTGGTCATTATCCTGTGTTATCTCGGCAGTGGCTGTGAAGTTTACAGTTACGTACAATACAAAATAACCTACACGCGGCAGATGAAACGCTTTCGATCATTGCAAAGGAGAGTAATAGGCGGCACATGCAATATTGAGATAGTGGTTATCAAGAACTGGAATAACTCTCAACGCCATACCACGTGGTATAATCACTGGTAGGCTAATGGCCGTATTCGATGTAGTCCATATATGCTTTTCTGTTGGTTGTCCATTGCAACTATTACTCAGTCTTGTACCCTTTACAAATATATTAGCACTTTTATAGCACACGTGACTCTCTGTGACCTCTATTAATAGTCCTTCAATTCCGTTGATCACTTAGAATCATAATCTCATGTTCGTTGATAATCATGGCGTGTAGCGAAAAATACTATAAATTTTGCAAGATACTGAACTCAGGAAAATTTCGAATAGCTGAAATAATTTTCATGCAAAATCCAGAAATGTCAATATTCGATAGAGAACACTTTTCATATTAGTATAGTTAGCAAAATTACCAGATAAATAAATATTACGGGTTAAATATTATCAGACGAATATTACCAGACAAAAGCATTCGCTGGTGAGCGATGAAAGTCGTCGACAGTCGTGCTTTTCTGGCATCATATGACTGTGTCCCGATGCGACGACTGGTCGATCGTTTATATAACGTGCGTCGAGTGAAGATGATGGAGTGAACTTTGCGGTTGCGGAGACAGCGACGCAGCAGCCGCCGCCGATGACATTTCCACATCGATCGCGGCGTCACGAAGATGAGATCGAATCAACACACCAAACGCTAACGTTCCCAACAAGTTACCAGTTCGTCGTCCGACGTCGACGTCGACGGCGGCGGTCGTGTCGCGCCATCGATCGACGGCGCCATCTGCGCGGCGGGAGGGGCGCAGCGTCTCGGCCAAGTACTCGCGACGCGAAACGGACTGCGATCCGCATCTGAATATCTGCCAACCGTATAGGTGTATAAAAGGTGGTTAAAGTTACTTAAACCATCGGCACTTGTAATGATGATTAATATTATTCATCTACACAGCGTACTTGAGCTTTGCTGTGTATACAGCATTGCATGCCATGTATGAAGTATCTCGATTAGTTGCCTTCTTCCAGGCCTTGGCATTACCATTCATTTCATTTTCATTTAAGTTTTAATATAAAATAACAGAAAGTCATGGCACGGAGTCAAAAGTCGGAGATTGCAGAGCAGGTCTTCCTTCAGGTCTTCCTTAGCCGTTCCCCGTCGCCCGTATAACCTATACTGTGTTGGTGGAGACGTTAAACCCTGCTCAACCAACCAATCCTTAGCCGTTCCAAGCAATATGTGATTTGGTCTTTCTGGTGGTCGTCTGCAGTCGGTAGGTGCACTGTTACTGGTTTTCACATGGTGACGGTAGTGGGACTGAACGCCAATGAAACCAGCAAGAGGTCGATCAGTACCCACAGCTGTCTGTCTGTCCGCGAAGATACTGGCTTCACATCGACGAACGACAACAGAGGTGAAAGTCGCAGGCTGGAAGCTGACCTTCATGGTCTCAGCTGATATCTCAGAGGTGATGTGATTACCGGTGTGTGTCTCATAAAGAGGCAACGACAGTTCAGCATTTTAATTCACTGTTAAATAAATCGGAATACGAATTTACACACGCGGATTTTCATACACCGTGACTCCAAAAAAATTTCGTCGATATGTTTAGCCGTTTTGACACCAATACCAGCGTGTGACGGACCGACAGACAAAATTCATTTATCATAGCGTGAATACTTATTGTAGCTATATGCAACTAACATGAATATTATTAAATGTATAATGTAATAAATTACAACTCACGACGTGTCTGTTACACGACTGTCTTGCTAGTAGACAAGAAGCCAAGCTGTCGCTAGGATAGCCGACCGTACTGCCAAAAATTGTAGAGGTCACGTGACCTAGGCCACGCCCACTTTTAGGGAAAATTTTTGTGCGCCTGCTTGTCATGCACTCTCCATACAAAGCCGTGTACCAAATTTGGCCAAGCCCACTTTAGGGGAAATTTTTGTGCGCCCGCTCGGCATTCCCCATACAAAGCTGCATACCAAATTTGAAGTCTCTAGCTCAAGTAGTTTTCGAGATATTGCGCTTTAAGTGAATTGGGGTCA
>Ga0056114_1001301_pt1 | contig 11134 bp, 9 predicted proteins | sample WorMetHERISLAND1_FD_77005 | JGI IMG/M metagenome (GOLD analysis project Ga0056114, IMG submission 77005) | Marine gutless worms symbiont microbial communities from Max Planck institute for Marine Microbiology, Germany - Olavius loisae HERON... ...
AAATGGATCACTGAGCGACTCCAGCTGTCGAATCAATGAGGATCTAGAAGTACCACTGTACCATGCACATAAATTGCTCACCATTATACTTATCGACAAACTATTGCCAGAAAGTTTTCAGACCACGGCTAAAATTTCCAGAGTGGGCAATGCACACCCTGATTTTTTCCAGGGTGGGCGCTTCCTCCGCTCACCCTGCCCACCCCGTGCTGGCGCCCCTGCCGCGATGAGATGTGGCTCATTGTCGGTGGGTACGAAGAACCACTTTGAACTACATACACACAGCTAGACACCGTTAGACAGTGCTAGTTTTATCACAACATGATATGAATCAAACAAGTGTGAACGACAAATTGCTTCAGTAGATAATCAACAATTTGATTCACAAATACAATTATGAAAACATTGCTCTGTCTACATGACATGTACTTTAAAAGACAAAGCAGTAATAATACTAATCTGGCACATCATGATAAGATGTGGCTCATTGTCCACTAGTGGGTACAATGATGACTTTAAACTACATCGAGTTTACCATACTCCGTTTGGAGCGTGGGAGGCAGAAGGTATGATGTAGATGTAAACTGAGGCTCACCCTGTCACCTCCCTGCTCTCAACACTGCCATCAAACACTCATCAACCTAGCCTCGAGCAACTGAGCACATCCTACCAAATATACTAGGTATACCTGTGTTTCTATGTGTGTTGCCAGTGCTAGTTGATGGTACTGGCTGGTCTGTAGAGCTGTGCTCTGTAGCTGACTGGCTGGAACTGGCTGCCAACTCTATTGCTCCATTGCCTGTCTGTCGGCTGGTCATTGCCATTTGTTCAGAACTCACTGTGTCAACTTGTAATCAAACAGCAGCTCGTCGCCGACATTGATTGACCGCGATGTCATTATGATGAGCTATGGGTCGTTGTCGGTGGGTACGATGGCGAATTTCAACTACATCGAGTTTATCGTACTCCATTTATAGCGTAGGAGGCTGAACGAACGATCTGTCGGTACTGAACTCAGTCCTTGGTGTCTCGAACCAACTCCGGTAGTGTCAGCCGGTCTATTGAGTAAGGTCGTCCAACCAGTGACACCGCTGCTTGCCTTGGCGCCTCGTGCTCAGCATGGGACCCAACTTGATAGCCATTTTCAGAGAGGCATGGCGTACAGTATGGCGGATGTAAGCCAGTTTGCATGCCTTGACAAGTTCACATGGGCGAGTAGTTTCCGTTGCTGGCCCATTATCTTAAGCACAGCATCATTGGTAACACGATCTGTGTATTGGATCTGTATCGACTTTCTGTTGATGTGCATCTCAAATGCTTTGATGTTCCCCCTCACTTCCTGGTTTAATGTCCAAGCTTCGGACCTGTATGACATTAACAGCCAGACGAGTGCCTGAATCAGCCTTGCCTTTATTCCTGAACTGATTACTTGTCTCCTCCATAAAGGACCAAGTTTTCCCAGCCGCTCTGTTGCCATCGACAGGCGGTTGTGCACATCCTCATCACATCGGGCGTCAGAGTTGAACATCGCCTCGAGATACTTGAAGGAGTTCACCTCATGCAGAGCTACGCCCTTCACTGTTACTCGCACTGGGGTCTGGTCATCGCAAACCTTCATCACTTCGGTCTTACCCGCGTTTACCCTTATCCCGCATTCTTGGGCAGCGACATTGGCTCATTCGACCAGCTCATCCTGCTCAGTTTCCGTTCTGGCCAATAAGACAATGTTGTATATTTACTTATTAATGCCAATATAGCACATAAACAGTAAAAGTTCCATAGGCACACAAAGCCATGCACTACTTATTGACAATTAGTTGGCGAGTCAGTCCATTCACACTGTCAACAACTTATGTGGCATCTTTGTGATCTTAATTGACTGCGATGTCATGATTATGACACTCATTGATGCAGGAAAAACTGAAAAATTAAGCTTATATGAACGTAATACTGACATAAAACAGTAATAAACCGCAGTAGTTGGACTTATTAAGTTTGTCTGTCACCAAACCTTAATTATCCTTGAACTTTTGAGCCAAGTTTGCAGCTGTTGTGTGACCCAGAAAGACGGTGAATATCGTGTTGTTATAGCATTGATGGCTACTTCCCATTCAAAACCGAAGTACTATGTCCATTTCCTGTGTCTGTGAAACTTGGTTTAGGGCTTTATAGAAGTGGGCAGCATAGCTTTGTTTTTACCTTTTAATCATTCGTTTATGTAATCTTATTCTTATGGTATATAATGTTAATTATACATATTTTTCACAACTACCAACCTGCTTGGCACTGTATAGCCTTATTGTGCTGATGTGCCGTTAAGAAACTACCCACTGACTCACTCCTATCCCGGAAACACAGATTACAGCACACGTATTGAATAAATGTCACACTGTTAGGTATCACTTTTATGTAGGGCCTAGATATACATGTCAGCTAGTGTTACTGTCAGTCACAGTGTGGTAAAGTTCAAAGCACGAGGATGGATAGAGTTCAGGTTTTCTGTTACACGTCTTGCAGTGCAAGACAGTACGTTCATTTACGAAATGAGTCCATTGTCTTCTGCTGCTGGGCGTGGTAACTTTCTCGATGCGATAACACATGGCGTTCGCTGCAGCAGGTGACTAATGTTGTCGCCTGTGATGCCGGGCGTCCAACCTTCGAGGGTTAATCTTGTCACACTGGTCGGCTGCAGGCAACTCTCATCCATTGCCTCGTAGAGTTTTCCGCGCTCCTGCTTGCCGAGGTTGGATGCCGTGGCAAGCTGGTGAATGTCGTCGTCTTCCGGATCTTCTTCGGAGGCGGCACAACAGTCTGGCTGGCCTCAGACGTGCGGCTCCAGTGCAAGACAGCCAGTCGACGTCCAGCAAGCCAATGTCGTCTCCGACCGCCAACGTCGCCTGCATTACACAGCTCATCTATGTAACGAGCTCTTGACAACCGTATAAAGACAACAAAAATCACCAAAAGTGACGTATAACAAAATGTATACCCAGGCTTCACATATTATAACAAATGTACTTACTGCCGGCTGGTCATCGCAGATCGGGCATTTATTTACAAATGCAATCGTCGACTGTCAGGCATTGTAATCGAAAGGAGGTTCGTCACCGAAGTCGGTTGGCTACGATGCCACCATTATCAGATTGGCTCGTTTATATTGAGCTTCCAATCATTCGTGACGTTACACGTAGACTGACACGGTTGATAAGCTGACCAACAGTTGGCTTATCGTCGGTAGCGTCCCACCAGTAAGACGCTCCTCGATACTTTAAGGCATGGCGTTCTCGGGGTGTGTTCGCGTCTGAGACATCACTTGTATATCTGGCAAGTATGGCGGTGGACGTCTGCACGTCCAGTCCGCCGCAGACATAATCTGGTAATAATCCATGATTTGGCAGTGAAACACACACACAGAGACAGAGAATATTGTCACCATAATGTCTAGCAAACTAACGCTAACTCTTAACATATAACGCCTAACCGCCATCTATAACTGCAGACAGACTGACTAAATAACTGTCAAACTAAAGCTAACCCTAACCCATATATAACCCATATACCTCATTTGTTTCGTTGTTTTGTTATCCTCACCTGTATCCCGCAACTACAACTGATCGACAGACTGGCAGAGAGAAAACCCGTGAAGTGGAAAGACGACGACAAGAGAAACCAATGAACGTATGTAGGCTGGACAATGACGTACGTTCATTTGCGGAATGACTCGAGTATCTTCTGCTGCCGGGCGCATGCTCCTTTCTCCATTCGACGGCACATCGCGTTCGCTGCCTCCTGGTTGCGCCTCAGCAGCCGGTGACTGATGTTGTCTGATGAGATGCCGGGCATCCAACCTTCGAGCGTTGATCTCGTCACGGTGGTGGGCTGCGGAAAACTCCTGACCATTGCCTCGTAGAGTTTTCCACGTTCCTCCTTGCTGAGGTTGGATGCCGCAGCAAGCTGCTCTATGTCGTCGTCTTTCCGGCTTTTCTTTGAAGGCGGCGCGACGGTCTGGCTGGTCTCCGGCTTGCTACACGTCAGCGAGATTTCTTCCGCTGCAGCCGCACGTTTGTGTGGTCTCTGACCGCCAACGTCGCCTGTATTGCACACCTTGTCTACGTAACGTTCATGTAACGTAACCTATGTAACGAGCTCTGGACACCCAACCACGACCCCAGTGCTAAGAATCACCACAGCTAGGGACACTTTATAGAGTGTTTTGTCTATAGCTATAGACAACAAATACAGCTGTGAATCACTACAACTAAACACAACTATACAATGCTGTGAAGCAACACAGCCAGAGTCAACTAAAGAGTGTTGTGTATTCACACAGCCATAGACAATAAAAGACAACAAAAACAGTAGAAGTGACGTCTGACAAGTATATACCTAGCCTGCAATATTGTAACAAATGTACTATACCTGTGTCTCTGTGTGTCTTTGTTGACGGTTATGTGAGCTGGGCTCCGCAGCTGGCTGGCTCGTACTGGCTGCCAGAGCTTCCTGTCTGTCTGTCGGCTGGTCATCGCAGACCGGGCATTTCTTCAAGAATGCCATCGTCGACTGCCGGTCATTGTAGTCGAAGAGATGTTCCTCACCGACGTCGATTGGCCGCGATGCCACCATTACCAGATGTGGCTTGTTTTCCGCTGGTACAACGACGACCTTCAACTGTATACACACAACTAGATACAATAAGGAGGTGTTAAAACGATCACAACAGCAACTGAATCAGGCAACTGTGAACGACAAATTACTTCAGTAGAAATTCAACAACAGAGTCACAAACAAAAACATTGCACCAGTATAAGATAGTGTAACGCAGGTCTAAAGAGGACGACTATGCAGGTAGTTGGCGATAGAGAAAAAAAATTTAAACTAATTTGCTGTAAACTGTCTAATACAGGCACATAGTTTACTTACGTTCGGATGGCACCGAGAGTGGTTGATAAGCCGACCGACAGTCGGCTTATCCTTGGTGGCGTCCCGCCAGTATAACACTTCTCGGTACTTAAAGGCGAACATGAAGCCCATTGCGTTCTCGGTCGAAGTTTCGTTCTTGGCCTTGCCTTTAGATCAGATGTTGACGGTTGTGGTTGGTCTGTGCTGGGCTTTGTAGCTGACTCGCTTATACTGGCTTCCGGAGCTTCCTGTCTGTCTGCTGGCTGGTCATCGCAGATCGGGCATTTATTTAGAAATGCAATCATTAACTGTCGGGCTGTTTGTAATCGAAAAGAAGTTTGTCACCTAAGTCGGTTGGCTACGATGCCACCATTATCAGATGTGGCTTGTTTTCCACGGGTACGATGACGACGACCTTCAACTGCATACACACAACTAGATACAATAAGGCAGTGTTAATACGATCACAACAGCAGCTGAATCAGGCAACTGTGAACGACAAATTACTTTAACGCAGGTCTAAAGAGGACGACTATGCAGGTGGTTGGCGCTAGAGAAAAAAAGGTTAAACTAATTTGCTATAAACTGTCTAATACAGGCACGTAGTTAACTTAGTTCGGATGGCACCGAGAATGCTTGATAAGCCGACCGACAGTCGCCACATCCTCGGTTGCGTCCCGCCAGTATGACGCTCCTCGGTACATCAGACTCCTTAACCTTGACACGTGAACTGTCCGGCTTGTCCGCCGTGCTGCCATGTTCTTCATCAAAAAGGCGAACATGAAGCCCATTGCGCTCTCCGGAGAACTTTCGTACTTGGCCTTGCCTTCAGATCAAACAGTCAAACAAGTCATTAATAAAACAATAAAACGAGCAAATCAAACAGTTGATCAATCAATCAATCAATCAAATCGGTTTCAATAGTTTGGGGACTTGTTCACGGATGTAGACTTTGATTTATTGACTGTGACTGTTTCATGAGGATGAAACAAACTAAACCCCTAAATCAGACGGTCAGTCAGTCAGTCTATCAAGCAATCAGGCAAGTATTTATGATGTACCTGTGTGGCAGCAGTGACATTATAACACTGAGCGAAAGCGCGAAATTACATACTCTAGGCACAGGGAATTAATAAGAAGCTAAGTTGCAGGTAATGATTTAAAGTAACCATGTCAATTATGTCAAGTAATGTAGTAACCTTCTTTGTGATTCAGCAGCTGCCCGTTGTAGTCACAGACTACCTCATGCTGCTGAAAGGCCCTTGTGGTCTTGACGCCCCTTCCTCGGCCTGGCAACCCGTCCACTGCTTCGACTCCGTCCCACGCCTGGTCGTTGATTCGCCCGGCTATGCGATCGACGTCGTCAGCTGTCATCATTGTGTTGACTTGATTACGTTTCGTTGGGGTTGCGTACTTTGTCATCGCCCGTTTGGCGATTTCTGGAGCTGCATTCCATCCTGCGAATACACATAAGTGAATAAGTAAGTAAGTAAGTAAGTCAGTAAGTAAGTAGGCAAGTGTAATGGTTGCACTCCATCCTGAGAAAACACATTAGTAAGTAAGCAAGCAAGTAAGCAAGTAAGTAGGCAAGTGTACTGGCGCAGTGCATTGTTGAATATAAGGTCACCATGCGCCGCGTCTCAGCGAAACATGAACCTCTCATGTAGTCGCCTAAAGTGTCCTGTTGACAAAATTCGACGGCTCCATGTAGATATGGCCATCTGCAAAATTCCTAGAAACGCTAGAAACTATCGCATATTAACCGCAAGACGCTCACTGTCGCATGCAGATACAGCTGTAAAGCATCCTGTGCCAGACCGGGTTAAGCCGGAATTTTTAATTTTTGACATCCGGGCACTCTGACGTTCAGCCCTGAGCGCCACTGTTGCTTTACTGGTGCAGCTATAAAACATCCTGTGCTAGACCTGGTTAAGCCGTTATTTGAAATTTTTGACATCAGGGCACTCTCACCCTTAGGGCTGAGCCTCAGTGTCTGGATGTCAAAAATAAGAAATCATGGCTTAACCCGGTGTGACACGGGATGTTTTATAGCTGTACCGATACGTCAACAGTAAGCGTCAATGGGTTAATAACTTATAATGGAAAAAAACGCAGCTGACCATATTCGCTTTCAATGGATTTCGTCAGAACGTCCAGTGATGTCGGCCGCGACCTCAGCGACGTGAGCACGTGATCAGCTCTTGTGCGAAGTTGGTCTTCCCGCCATCTACATATTAAAACACATGAGTCATATCTTAGCATTGTCTACAACATTAACAGCATTATTTTACAAATTTACTTTAATTAAACATCAAGAATGGCCTCGACACCATTTGTCACAATTTACACGTCTATATTGACGGAACATAGCTAGCAGTGCATATACAGTGAAATTTCCATAAGCACAGAAACGGCGTCTTACCGACGACTCGCGCAAGTGTTGACAGGTGTGACGGCGAGCAGCCGAGCGAACTGCTCTGAATGCCGCAACGTCTCGCTGCACTAATTACTGATAATTAGTCGGCGAGTCAGTCCATACACGCAGGCACCGACAGATACGACATTCCGATTATAACGCTCTTTGATCTTTGATGCAGGAATAGAATGAAATTAAAGTAAAACATCACTATATTTGAACGCAAATGAATTTATGGACACGGTGTGGACCGATATACGTGAGACAATTATTAAACTCCACATTTGAATCGTTACATTTGTCTCTCGCTGAAATTGAAAAGTAATCGAAATTACACCAACGGCGTAATTACTAATTAGATATTTGGCACAATAATCAGCGATGGCACATGAACGCCAGTCCCCACGCCATAGCATAGACCGCGCCAGCAGGGATCTAAACTCGCAGAAATTTAATCAAATTTGTAGAATTACGATAAACTATACCTGGACACAACTTTCTTTGGCGCGGTCCCTTTCCATAAGTCGTTGGCAGCGACAAAGTCAACCGCGATCACCGCGCGTACGTCGTCCAACGTCGGTACCTTCGCTGAAATGCTTACAGGGCGATGCTGCAGAACGTGACAGAACAGCTTCTTCGTCAGTTCGACCTCGGTCATCTTGTCCAGCCCTTCTTCCGCGTCATACGTTGAATTAGAAGCTGTCTCCACATCTGGCTCCTTGGATCCTAGATCACGACACATATTATTGTTGTGAGTACACTGTTTTAAAACATACGTACACAACTATAAGGCATCTTGTGCCAGACCTGGTTAAGCCGTAATTTGGAATTTGTGACATCCGGGCACTCTGACAGTCAGGGCTGAGAGGCCACTGTTGTCATATGGCTACAGCTATAAAGCATCCTGCACCAGACGCTCTGGTGCTCTTCACGCCTCTTCTCACTCCGGTAACCCGTCGACGGCTTGACTCCGTCCCACACCTGGTTCCTTATCTTCTCCGTGATGCGATCGACGTCGTCCGACTATCAGCATAGTATTGACGTCGCCACGTTTCTTCGGCGTTGCATACTTCGTCATCTCCCGTTTAGCGATATCTTGAGCTGCATTCCATCCTGAGAATACACATAAGTACGTAGGCAAGTGTAATGATACAGTGCATTCTTAAATAAAACATCACCATGCGCCGCGTCTCAGCGAAACAAGAAGCTATCATGTAGTCGCCTAATCTGTCCCGCTGACAAAATTCTACGTTTCCATGTAGATATGTTAGCTTTTGGCAAGCAGCAAAACTCCTACACGCTAGAAATATCGCATATAACCACTCTTGCCGTATGTATACAGCTGTAAAACATCCTATGCCAGAGCGGGTTAAGCCGTCATTTGTAATTTTTGACATCCGGGCACTCTGACGCTCAGAGGTGAGCGCCCAGCGTCAGAGTGTCCGGATGTCAAAAATTAGAAATCATGGTTCAACCCGGTATGGCACAAGATGTTTTATAGCTGTACCCATATAGCAACAGTAGGCGTTAAAAGGTTAACAACTTATAACGTAATACAGCAGCTAACCATATTCGGCTTGAATCGGCTTTGTCAATGCGTCGAGTGACTTCGGCCGCGACTTCAGCGACGTCAGGACGTGGCCAGTTCTCGACCGAAGTTGGTCTTCCCTCCATCTACAAGTTAAAACACATAATTCATATCTTAGCATAACCGCATTATTTTATATCTTCACAGTCATATCTTAGTCTACCACATTAACACTATCATTGTGGAAATTAAGTTGAATTAAACATCAAGCATGGCCATGACGCCATTTGTCACAATATAAACGTCTATATTGATGGAATTTAGCTAGCAGGGCATATACAGTAAAATGTCCATAGGCACAAAAATTGCGTCTTACCAACGACTCACGCAGGTGTTGACAGGTGCGACGGCAGTCGGCCGAGCAAACTGCACGGAATGCCGCTACGCCTCAATGCACTAATTACTGATAATTAGTCGGCGAGCCCGTCCACACACACAGTCGCCGACAGGTGCGTCGTCTTAACAATCTTAATTGTCTGCGACATCCCGATCATAACGCTCTTTGATGCAGGAATAGAATGAAATTAAACTAAAAATCTATAAATTTGAACATAAATGAATTTGCGGGACACTATGTGGATCGATTTTCGTGACAAAATAATCAAACGCCGCATTTGGACTCCTTACATTTGTCTGCCGCTGAAATTGAAATTAATCTAAATTACACCAACGGCGTATTTCATCGAAATTGTACAAATACGACAAACTATACCTGGAGACAACATTCTTTGGAGCGGTCACCTTCCAAAGATCGTTGGCAGCGCTGAAATCCACAGCGATCACCGCTCTCACGTCGTCCAGAGTTGGAACCTTGGCGGATATTGTCACAGGCCGCTGTTCAAGAAGATGGCGCTACAGCTTTGTCGTCAGCTCGTCGGTCAGGCTTCCGAGCCCTTCTTCGGCTTCTTGTGTTGAATCGCTTGCCGTATCAACCTCAGGCTCCTTGGATCCTATATCACAACACATAAGTCATTTTTGTCAGTGCAATGTTTATGAACATATGGGCACAACTATACAGCATCCTGGTTAAGCCGTCATTTGGAATTTTTGACATCCGGGCACTCTGACGGTCAGGCTGAGCGGCCACCGTTGCCATATGGGCACAGCTATAAAGTGTGATGTGCCAGACCTAGTGAAGCCGTCATTTCAGTCAATCAATCCATCAAGCAATCAATCAAAGAAACACGTTTAGGTGGCGACCTAAGTAGCAGAACTATTGCTAGTTATACCGGAGACAGTCAGTTGATGTCCAGCAAGTATTCAGGAAAAGCGCCGAGTGTGCAGTAATGATTATAAGACGATACTTACTTACTTACTTACTTACTTAATTACTTGTTTAATTAATTACTTACTTACAAAGAGCATGTCTAATATGCAACAGTAATGGATTATTCATCGTAAAATACCGGCGCTTGCTGTTGCCTCGAGTCCGGCAGTTCCCTTCAGCGTCTCCACGACGTGACGCGCGTTGGAACTGCAACATAAATATGTGGCAGCAGAAGTTCTGCTATTAACGGCAAATGCTATATCTATATTTGTGTTTACCTCTTGGCGTACAAGCTAAACAGCTTGTGATGGCTGCTTTCCAAGGCCAGCTGCGCAGGTCCTTGGGCGCCCGTCTTGTGTTCAGAGACCAGGACTACTATCCTGCCGTCCGAGTCAGCCCTGGCCCTGACGAACTCTTGAATAGTCATATTTGTCGCAACTGACGGTCGCTGAAATCACACACTAATCAGGTACCTGCATCACAAAGCCACCTCATTGTCAAGATCTATTGTTGTATATTGTATACTTATGAATTTATAATTACTAAGCTCTTTGATGCAGGAAGTGACTGTAGTTTAACTGAAAATAAAGTTTATATAGACCAGCAGAGATTGCCGTGTTGTAATTACACAAATCCATGCATAGTTAAACTGAAAATTAACTTTGTGTGAACGAAAAAGATATCAGTTAACAGCCTTTAAACCCACATACGCAACATAGGTCTTAACGTTTCTGGTACCCTTACCAGGTCTTTCGAGCATTATAAATTCATTAATCACTAACTCAGTTACTTACTGAAATGAATGCAATGCTACAACGAAAGCGAATGAAACTGAAATTTGAGTGAAAATTGAACATAAACCGTTACAGAGACGCGTCTGACTTGCTCAATGTTAGTATTACACTATACTCATTGTAAAAAGCGGCCAATAAATAATACGACTGACCTTCTCCTTCTTGCGGTC
>Ga0056114_1001302_pt1 | contig 11130 bp, 5 predicted proteins | sample WorMetHERISLAND1_FD_77005 | JGI IMG/M metagenome (GOLD analysis project Ga0056114, IMG submission 77005) | Marine gutless worms symbiont microbial communities from Max Planck institute for Marine Microbiology, Germany - Olavius loisae HERON... ...
CACCTACTCGGGATGTAAAAATTATAAATTTATTTAAAATTTAAACGCATCTTTTGACTAATTGACAATTAGTCAAAAGATGCGTTTAAATTTTAAATAAATTTATAATTTTTACATCCCCGAGTTCAGCAGAAATCATAACATCATTTCTTACGTAATTTGTGTACTGTAGTACGCATCAAAATTTCATGATAGTATAACAAAAATCAGATATAATTTCATGCAACATTATGATTTATTTTCCCTCGTATTTTCCTCGAGCCAAAGTCCTCTGGAAATATAACAATTTTGGTAGTCATTTATGGCCAAAGGAACATGATGTGAACCTAGGGCAATATATCACAATGTTGCCCACTATAGCAGTCGATATTTGTATAATGCACCATGCTCCAACATCGACTGACATCAACTAGACAGTTTGTCAAGTTGTCGATAACATTCATTTCTTATATTATTTTCACTCATCAAAGTTAAAAAAAAGTTAAAGCCATGATAAGTTCATGATGGGAAATCCCATGACAGAACTATAGGGTGTCGCGTGTCGTATGGGATCACACAATGTTACTTGCGCAACTTGCCACCGACACAAGTGAACGCACACCGGCGTAACCCCAGCCAGCGAAAGCTGGTACTCGGTTTACCTACCGAGTTGAGGCTGAGTTGCGTTAGTAACCACGGTGTCTACAAATTTAACTGAACAAATTTCCAGGAGATTCCAGGAGGGATTTCAAGAAAAATCCAGGACATGTTTGCATTGCTTCAGCCTGCAATGTAATGTACCGAATCTACTAGTTTGCCTAAATATATAACAAAAACATGATATGCACAACACAGAACCGTGGCAAAGATAAAAAAGGGCGACCAGTTTCTTAACGAAGCAATCAGGTACCCAGTTTTATCATGATTGGAAACCATCGACATCAACATTTTACACAAAATTTTCAGGAGGACCATACAAATTCAAGGAGATTTCCGGGATTTCCAGGAGTTGTAGACACCCTGATTACACTTCGGCCGGATATCGAACCCATGACCGCTAGGTCGGCAGTCCAACGCCCCAACTGCTGCGCCACCAAGACACCCAAGTATCAAGTCAGGTGACCTTGACTTTTGAACTCTGACACTCAAATCTCGGGGAAGGAAGAAGAATGGCTATTTGCATTAGTCATGTGTAGATATGTTCAATGATGTCTTCGAAGACACTCATAAGTTAAACGATAAACTCATTAGATAATAAAATTCATTAAAAACAACCTTTTTAAGATTAATGTTGACGTTTCGGCCTCGACTGAAGCCTTCTTCGAAACGGTCACATTAATCTTAAAAAGGTTGTTTTTAATGAATTTCATTATCTAATATGTTCAATGATAATTGATCAACCTGCGTCGCTGTCGGCTGCTGCCGCCAGCGTCCTCAGTGATGCGGATTGTTCGACCATTCAGCTCTGTGTTGTTCAGCTTCGTCATTGCATTCTTCATGTCGCCGAGGGTAGCAAACTCCGCAACCCTGTCAATCGCCCATCGCAACAAACCGCCTTTAGTTGTCGCCGAGGCAGGCTGCCGACAGAATAGTAATGAAAGTTAGGCTAGCGGTTGTCACACAAGGGAACTAGTTTATCAATGGTACGGTGATCATATGTGAACAGCACTGTGAGTTGAGGTCGAATGACATATGCTTTTCTATTATATTATGCTGTCAACGTCTGTTGGCTTTCTTTGTTGGTGTCACATCAATGCCTCTTCAGCGTTTGTGAAAGTGTGATAATTTCGCTCTAACTACTAATGATAATCTCAGAGTTTGCACGGGATAATGAAAATAGTTTTCCACGACTTTCCACGACCATCTGTGTCCGTTTTCCATGACTTTCCAGTACCATTTAATTGAATGGATATCAAACCAGTCAAACTCATACACATACAGGGTGGCCCAAAAAATTTGGCACAGTTTTTGTTGAACGCCTTAACTTTGTCAAATATTAACCGATTTTCAAAATCCTTTCACAGTCAGAATCAGGAGAAAATCTGTTATAACACTATCACTAAAGATCCCACCACACCTCAAGTGTGTCGCTACACTACCTTGTGAAATGCCGGTGTCTTAAAAGCAACAATTGCCAAATTGTTTGGGCCACTCTATATGCTCATTAATCACCTTTTGTATTTGTATGTAACGATGACGCTTCAAACGACAATTATAAAAAACAGAATAGTCAATCGCCCATCACAACAAGCTGTTTATCTACGTACCAGAATTAGTCACTCGTTGGAATTTTGACGCTACAGTAGTCAAACTGGCATAACTTCACATGCAGGCTTTGAGAGAAGATTTTCTGCGGTTAACTAAAATTCAAGAGGAAACCTCAGAGGAGAAGGAGAAAGAGGGGAAAACCCAACATCAGCGTTCCGACAGCTGCCGGCCCACTGATGGCAGGCTGAGGCTGACCTGCCAAGTGTAAACAAACAATATGACGCCAATCTCACCCTTCATTTAAGTGTTCCTTGTGTGCATCGGCAAATGTTACTTCACCGACACGGTTCAGGTAGTCCTTCAACTCCTATATTATTACACACACACACACGCAGCGACCGACAGACAGTTAACACAATATTATACCCACGGATGTATATATTCTTCTGGATACCGTACTGGCCATCTGACCATCACTACAAAGCTTGTGGACCAATTGAATCTATATTTAGGTGTAGACTACTGGAGGTCTTGTACTAAACCAATCACAACACAGGCATCGAGACTGGCCAGCCAGTCAGCCAATCACTGCATATGTCGGCCATATTTGTTGGCAGCGGCCGGTGGGTATCACTTGCTGAGGCTAGTGATAAACGTGTGATTACACCTGTGAAATAACATCAGCACTACATCTATCCATTGATGCCTTCACTGGCACGCCTCCTGCCTCTGACTGGAAGTGCCCGCGGAGAACTTGGCTTCAACAGGTGGAAGAAGATATGGGTCTACCCATCAGTGCCTGTCAATTCATAACCCTGGACCGCTCGTTGTGGATATCGCTACGACCCTCGGCCGGTCAAACGCAGCAGTGAGTGAGTGAGTGAGTGAAATACCATGTGTGCTGGGATAAGTCATACTCGCCGAATGAATCGAATCACTTTTGTGAGCACACAGTACAACTCAATGGTCGACCTTACCAATCCCACTAACTGCATGGACTCGCGTTTACGCAACTATCTAAATAAACTCATACTGTCAGTGCCGGGCAACGTTGCTCATTTTGCCAACTGCTAAATACACTCATTTCAAAATGGTGGATGTTCTCATGATAAAATCTGTACCCAAACGTTTCCCGCGGCAGATTGCACTAGGATTTATGGACGTTTTGCCCCTTTGTCAGTTCACCCCCTGGACATTTTCACCCCCTGCTAACATAACATAACATAGCGGATGTTATGGGCGTAAGCGAAGTGCTTCTATGACTAAGTGACTAACTATTTAATTCAGCATGACATATGCACACCGTGATATGAGTAGTTAAAGACATACAAACCATGGTGCTTGGGTTTAAATGAATAAGCAGGAATCGTTGAATATGTCCATAAGGCGAAACGTCTTGGGGCAAACTGATACCAGGGGCAAAACGAGTTACCTGCATAAGCATTAACTGTTTATGTGTGCAGCTGCTGGGAACAATTTTAAAATGACGACGACGTTTCCCAAGACACAACGAGTGGCTTTAGATGCAGCATATGTCATGGCCACACCATCTGTCCTCCAGTTAGACACACACATAACACTGCTCATCATTCATCATCAGTATTCGGCATGCACCATCAGTGCGTAGCTCCGCTTGCTGCCAATAGTCTCCACAGCGGCTTATTCAGAGCCAGTTCGCTAGCATCCTCCAAGGTAAGGTTGAGCTGAGCTAGGTCTTTCTTCAGTGGCCATCCAGGAGGTGTAGGGTCGCCCAACTGGCCTTCTCCACTCACTCTGGGGAACTGCAGTCAGAATTCTCTTAATCTCCTGGCGTCTGTCGACTCGTCCATTCTGACCAGATGACCAAACAGCGTGAGTCTTCTTTTCTGTATGATCGAAATAAGAGGACACTGCTAGAGACAGTCAATGGTCATCAGACAAGTCATGTCTAATAATACTGACAGCTCATCTCTCTACCTGCCAACTAGTTCGTGACGAGATGTTCTCGACGATGACTCGGTACGGAGTACGCAGCGGAGGCATAACACTACACAATACACATCACAACTAGTGCTGTGCGAATATTCGAAACCTCGAATCAAATAGTTAGTTACTTCAGTATTCCATTCGATTCGAGTACAATTATTCGAAATTTTTAAATACTTACCATCACCAATTTCTTACTCAAACAAGCTTAAGAAAGCTTCTTTTTTAACAGAATGACGCAGATTTTTCAAACTTTTCTGTAACCATGCCTAGCAATCAACAAAATCAATGTTATATTGGCCCATTATGGGCCACCAAGTACTGAAACTCCTACAACAGAAACCACAACAGTGCGGTGCCATAAAAACAGTTGAATTTATTTAACAAATACTTACTACTCATGACTTTTCAGACCGACGATAACTATTTGATTTGATTTGATTCGAAATGAAAAAACACTATTCGCACAGCGCTAATCACAACAAACACAGACACATCCAACCTACCAATCACTGCTAGTCCTTAGACACACCATCGTGACCAAGGTCAACGATAAACAGCTGCCAACTAACTAAATAATTCTACTCTAAATCATGAATAACTAATTCACAGCCAGTTGAACATCAGTACAGTTACACACACTGTTCCCACAGAGTTTTACTGATGACAAATAACTTGCACAGTTCAATTCTTTTTAGTTCCGCGACTTTAATTCCTGTTTATCACACACCTTCCCCGACCAATCAAATAACTCGCTCTAGATATATTGTAGCATTAATATGCATCTTTCAGGCAAGCCTTTACACAAATTCCTACGATCATATCACAGGCAGTATCTCCTAAGAGGTCCGCAGATGCAGACTGTAGGCTGGATGAGTGATTGAGCAGGGTTTAACGTCTCCACCAACACAGTATAGGTTATCTGCGAGAGTTTTACAGGTCAAAAGACCCAACCAACAGTATCGAAGTACTGAAGGAAAAAACGCTTCAAAAACTAAAGACAACCCAGCAATTAGCAAACAACACAAAATACAGCAAAACAAAACTAGCCTGGTTCCGTCGCCTCATACGACCCTCGGCCAGGAAACGACTTTATTCTACAACACTACAGAGCCCACATGGGGCATGTCGGCTGGATGAGCGTCCAGAGTAGTGCGTACAACACTATATATGAATAGTCAACGCAAATCATGAGGCAGGAGTTATCCCTGAATGCTCAGTATTTTTTGTAGTCTACTTTCATTCAGTCGATCGGAGCCCACCGTTTCTGTAGTCAACTGCTTGTTCATGACACAGCAAAGAATAATTATAAGAATCCGCCACGCGACTTGCAGCAGAACGACAGAAAGCTCGGAACGTACCGATCATTCTGTACAGGACGCCGGTCGTAGGACGCAGCAGTTCTGGAGCCTGGAGAACGGGCGTGTTCAACGATGATCCTAGCAACCAGATCAGACTGCTCTACACTCAATCAGCGGCGTACACTTGTCTCACCCATGATCAGACCAATCATATATTATTTAACCCTTTGATGCCCTCTGTTGCTATGGGTACAGCTACAAGTGCCAGACCTGGTTCCTGTGCCAGAGCGGGTTAAGCCGTCATTTGTAATCTTTGACATCTGGGCACTCTGACACTTGGCCCCGAGCGTCAGAGTGCCTGGATGTCGAAAATTACAAATGACGGCTTAACCCGGTCTGGCACAGGATGCTTTACAGCTGTATCCATATGGCAACAGTGGGCGTCAAGGGGTTGAATTCATTAATTCAGAAGAATGCCTTCTCAAAGCCACAAACATGTTTCTGGCTCTGAGAAGGCATTCTTTTGTGGCAGCCACAAGCTTTATTATAATATTCCAACACACACACACAGCAGACATCTACTCTCTTTCCATTATCTCTCTAAGTCTCTCATTGCTCTCCACTAAACCCAATGCTCGCCCTTTCATTGTAATGTTCCCTTCCTCATTCTCAGCAGTTACCATATCTAAGCCGCTGCAGGGCTTTAGCAATGAGATGCTGTATAACAAATGTGACTCACCGAGTCGCATCTAACATCATACTATAAATCCGTTTCAATGGTCACTGGTTTTCCTCGGTTATTTCACCATCATGTGTGAGTTTGGTAAACGAAGTCTCACAGACTTGTCTGCATTCTCGATGATGTTAAGAAAGGGTCTGCAAAAACCTGGAAAACAACACGCTGAAAAGTGACTTTGAACAGTCAGCAATTACCTCTCTCCACAGAGCACTTTTCCGTTAAGGTCATACACCGCATCGTCGGCATCTCGAGCATCCTCAAATTCCTGCAAACCGCACGGCAATGCATTCCACAGATCAACGACATACCATAGGGTGCCATAGAAATTTATTAACACAAAGAACAATTTCACTTTCACTACAACTTGTATTTACAAGCATAAACTTCAGACATTTTGAACATCCTTATTCCGGATCAAGCTGCTGTTACCGCCATTAAAACGACTCCAAAGCAATTCTTTTTCATAGATTTCAATGCTACATAAACCACTTACAGGTTTTAAATCACTATGCACATTGCCATCTGGCTTGTCAGTTGAAATACAGCGCTTACTAATACTAAATCACTTGAAGAAACAAGCTATAATATTTATCATACCACAAATCCATATCCATTCTTCAAGAGTATTTCCCGGATACGACCGTAACCTTTGAAGAACTTTACAACATCAGCGTCTCTTGCAACGTCAGGCAATCTTCCTATATAGACGCGAGTGTTCATGGTCCTATAATGAACACATTTTCAACAAAGGTTAATTGCTCTATTTACAAACAGAATACATAAACACGTTTATTTGTAGTAAGTAGCCAATAACATCGAAATTATACAATGAAAAATTAATAAGAAAAACACAGTCAACTACTGAGTAAATAACCGATTTTAAACTACAGAACTAAATCAAAATAACATAAGCAGAAAACAGAGACCTAGACAAACAGAGAGTGAGCACAGTAAACAGCGCATCTACCAGCTGCGCGCAGAAAGACTGTAACAATGCAAAATTAATTAAATTTCTTATTTTTTTACTGACTTCTAAAAGTTTAACATAACAACTGAATTTTGAGGGGATAAATGGCTAACAATTCAAGAGAAGAAGCTACGGATACTAACAATGAAATGCAAAATTTAATTGTGACAATAATGTCTTAACTTCACATGGACAGTACAGGCATATTTAGACCTTTCTGCTGGTACACAAGAATAAATGCTGACAATTTCTATCGCACCGTAACATGACAATCATTACATACAAGGGCATAGCGACCCTTATTGTCAGTGGACGTGTCTGTCTTTCGTTCTGTCTGTCTGTCCACATTTTCAGAATGCTGCTTCCCAGGCAGTTCTTTCTGGAATAAGCTGATGTTTTAACACAATATTTTAATATGTGGAGTGTCTTAAAGTGGTCTTTACGGATAGTGGATCCATACCTTATGATAATAATAACGACACTGAGAAACATTTTTCTAACGTGCCAGAACATGATGCAGTCATTACAAGGGCGATGTTAGTAATGACGTCATGCAACCTGCCATCTGATCTGAAAAATCTCAAAAGTCGTCCAATCAACTTTGTGTTTGATTCTAGGGTACAGTTTTCCATAACGGCAGATCGAATGGGCCCATTTCCGGTTAGATCAGATCCAAGATGGTGGCCGGCCGCCATCTTGAAAATTTCAAATGACAGTATCTCTGCAACAGGTCGTATGACTTACAATCAACTTTGTGCTTGATTGTAGGTGCCTACGGTCAGCGGCGAGCGAACTACATCACCAAACGGCTTGTCTGATTTAAGAACCACATCAATAATTTCTTTTAAGGAAAATTACGAATGCCTCAATTTTCTCGTTTAGATGGTCAGTATTACGAGATACACCTCAGAGATGGCCAACTAATTGAACTAATTCTAATTAATTAGCTAATTAGTTAGACTTAGTGCTAATTCTAATGCTAATTAATTGGCAACTGAGACTTTCTAATTCTAATTCTAATTAATTAGAAGTCTTCCTAATTACCAATTGAATTTTTAATCAGATATTAATTAGCTTTGCTCTTGCCACTGTCTCTCCACTCCAGTGTAGTGTCCATATGGATCCAACAATTTCAATTCAATTTAACAGTACTGAGGTGTTTTGCGCATCACTAGAATTATTAGCTAATAAGTGACACTGAGAGAGATGCATATTATATCTGAAAGATGTTGAATAATGTGTTGCGTTTTACATACTTCCAGTTCCAGCTGAAACTAATTCTAATGCTAATTAATTAGGAAGCAACTAATGCTAATTCTAATTAATCAGCTATAATATTGTGCTAATTCTAATTAATTAGAAAAAGTGCCAATTGGTCCCATCTCTCATAAAACTAAACTACAAATACAATGTATTGTTATCATAATAAAACTGCTGTCTTTCTTCGAGTGGACTTGTAAAGAGACTAAAGTCTGTGCATCAGTTAACTACCAACTACACCCATGAAAGCCACTATGTCAGTCGTTCCTCAAGCCTCCGTCAGTCATATGAATACCAACCTTTCCAACCCAAAGGTTTGTTGACCGACACATGTTGTGCGGTCGAACCGATCTCGATGGTGAACTGAAGGCAGCCAAGGTTGAGTGATGGGGTCGGGTTGACGACATAGGGACTGATGAGGTACAATCGAACAGTAGACGACCGAACCGTACAGTCATGTTACTGCAGCAGTGGACCAGCACGTTTTCGCATCTCATCATCTTATTGTCATTTGCAGCCATCGGCCACAAACAACTAACTGCTGTTATGTGCATTTTTGAGCCCCAACAAAAAAGTAACACAAACAACCGTTACGTCTTAAACTTACAATATTCAACACAAAAACGAACTGAATATTCTCTTAAAACAAACTTCTGTGCGGTGTCTCAAGAAATGAGCTAGCATTTATGCACAGGTTTATCAGTGGTACAACACTGGTACAAATATTTTGATTAGAAAAAGTGCAATCGCTAGAAAGGGGATGTGACGAAAATCTGACCAGGTCACCAGGAGCCGTGTGTTAGTCCACAAAAGAAGAAACTGGACCTGACCTTAGCAGACACTGAGAAGTGATGAATATACTGTCATCAATCACCATAGTGAGCAACACAGGGAGGCAAGAGGACGATCAGAGAAGGTCTGTCTTGAAGAGGGATTTGGAGAAATAAGTGTGGAGAACAGACTTCTAGTACACTAAGGGGGAGACGGCAATGAAAGTGCAAGACATACGGTCAAGTTTATCACTTACAGACACATTCCTGTATGTGTATCCTGTTTTTTCAGCAGTAAACAGACGCCAGAAACATTTATATAAGGCAAGTTTCGGTCCTGATTTGTGAAAACAACCACAAATGACACCTGGGCAGCAGTTACTTACGCAACTACCACACAGCAGGCTTCAAAATATTAACCATTAACCAAAAATCACAAATGCTGATAATCTGCAGATTACCACACTAATCTCTAATCTGGCAATGCAGTAAAATGCAGACCAGCAGTGTGGAAATGGCAGCAATTAAGCCAGAATCCGTTTTTTGACCATGAATCCAGTCCGTCCTATTTTGCTAAATGTTTTATCCACTTAAATATGGATTGATGTGTGTGTGTGTGTGTTGCAACATGTATGTAGATGAATGCTGTGCAGATGACACAATTTTTGAACTGTTACGTTTAGGCCTTAAACTTCATTACAATTAAACTTCAGTTGGTTCACTTAATTGTTGTCTTATTCTTTAGGCACACTTTCATTATGACATTCAATACGAACCACAGGGAACATACTGTCATTGGCCTGCCCTGTATATTTGGAAATCATAGGTCTGTACGTTTACACACAAAACGTTCAGTGTTGGCCTATTTATATTAAACACTCCCAGATAACTAGCATGCACCTACGTTATAGGTGATGCTAAATTATGCAGTCAATACCTGCGATGCAGGCGACCTAGCTATTGGTCCGCGGCGATAGCACTGCACTCCCACAGACGAATGTCGCACTGATCAAATGGTGCATATCACGAGCAACTCGCGTTTTGACGGCCGACATCAAACAAACAATGTTAATCAACTCAGTGTCTTGTACTTGAGCTGAATTCCCAGTTACTCTAACGACTCTAATGACAATTAAGATTGTGGGTCATAAATTTTGCACGTAAACTGGCCCAAGAAAAACAACTAACCTTGGCAAGAGCAGATTAACAATAGGCCATGCAGAGACACCCCCAGTCTGTATATTATGTATGGAGACAGAAATGTTCTTTTGTATTATTGTGTACATTAAATTTATTCGCTGCTTATGGTGTTTTTGTATAAATGACAGAACATTTTCACTCAACATGCCTAGATTTTTTTCCAGCTTTAATAACACTGCAGCATTTTGTGCATATGATATTTAGGCTTACACTGCATAGTTTGAAATACATTAAAGTCTTATGTAGCAGCTCAGATTTGTAAACCTCAATGTCAACACATTATTTAAGATCGTGGGCCCACAACACTCTTACACGTCGGTAGTGTATTGCGCAGAGCTACATTAAACGGATTACCAACACTAATTACATACATCACCACTGCCGCCAGAGCATATGACCAACGGTGGCCTTTACCTTTTCGGTCTATTCTTTTCTTTGTCATGTTTATTATAAAACTGTTACATGGGCAGCCAGCTTGTTGAGTTGTTGACTTGTCTGGCAGCCCGTTGCAGTGTCTGCTTACTATCTTTGCTCTATTGTATTTTGTTTATTGTACACTGTGAGTCAAAAAAAACTGGGCCACTTTTTTACGGCCTATAACTTTAGAAACATTCAACTGATCTTTACCAAATTGGGCATAAATCACGTTCTCTTCATGCTGAACATCACGCCATAATTTATTTGAATCAACCTTGGAAAATAGTGGCGCCATCTGGCGAATAACATTAACCGTAAATAAAA
>Ga0056114_1001303_pt1 | contig 11122 bp, 5 predicted proteins | sample WorMetHERISLAND1_FD_77005 | JGI IMG/M metagenome (GOLD analysis project Ga0056114, IMG submission 77005) | Marine gutless worms symbiont microbial communities from Max Planck institute for Marine Microbiology, Germany - Olavius loisae HERON... ...
AGGTCATTCATTTTGGTACCAATCGATTTCTCATATACGACTTCCTATAGGCTCTCCATAGTAACTTTTGCTCTAGGACGCACCGTTTAGCCACAATACATAACGCCACAGACGACAGACGACAGACGACGACAGACGCAACAGTGTAGCAATAGCGCGACCGTTAGTACGGTCGGCTAAAAAGAAGAAGAAGAAGCATGGTTCGCTTACGAAATACGTTACTTATTTATTTACTTCGTTTTTCCCCAGCAAATGAGCAGGAAGTTGTTTTTGTTGTTGTTTACTTTTCGTAATTTCATAATTAAAAATGTGTTTGTCCGATTACTGTAATATGTAATACGGTAGTTAAAGTAAATCTTGCTTTTTACTCAACCGTGATTCTAGACTGCTTGTTTACAATGTTATCGCCGTCCAGATTACTTTCAGAGATGGTACCGCCCCATGTGCCGCTTCGTCGTCTCTAGGTACAATGGTCGTTTTGTAATGAGTTTCTGGTTGCAGAGTCGCCTAATGATAAGCCTCGTTATATAACTCGAATAACGAACTCAGTGAGATTCCGTGATGTGGTACTGACTTATTCAGGAGACTTGACTAATCATGCTGTCATATGCAGCTATGGTAAATAAATTATTTGGTTTTGAGCCTTAGAGTAGACGTCTTGCAATTCCTGTATCCGGTTCCTTTTGACTGTACTCGTATATTTGTTGCGAATAGTGTTTGACTTATTCGATGGTACGCATGCAGCGGAGAGTGTTGAGCTGACAAGACGACAGTCACGCCAGAGATCAATCAGCTGCATGTCTGATGGAGTCGGCGTTGACTCAACGTGATCCAAAACAAATGACATCGGCGCTGCGTCGGTGTGTGTTGAATGCCGAACGATGCGTACAGCGAATGCGTTTGTCTGACGTCGTCCTGTCGGTGTCAGCCAGTCATCACAGTCCAAACACCACGTCAGATGGACCCAGTGACCCACAGGCAGCATGGAAGCCTGCTACTGGTAATGAAATCGCACCAGTATTTGTTGTATTTTCAATACTGTTGTCATTGTTACTCTCAAGTTTCAAAGTCTGACTATTTTAAATGACACTAATTGAAAAATATTTCACCGGAAAAATTGCCGACTGCATATGTGGGGCTATTGCTTACATTGCTTTGTCAGTATATGCAATTATGCATGTGCCTGCATTTCTGGATGTCACCGCAATGACTTGTAACTTTGCGTAATAGTACTCCTTTTGTAGCTTTTTGGTTTGTGTTCATAGGGTTGTCTTACTGAGTTGTCAAGTACAGAAGTATTTTATTACGTTGGCGTAGAACTGCATCTCCAATGAGTGCACGTTCCTTTCAGTTAAGTTAGCTTCTGATTGGCCGACTATTGTTTATGGCTATCATGTCTTAACGAAAGATGACTGGTATATGCGTGTATACTTGGATTATGACAATGAAGCTGTTGAACCTGGAGGCACGTAACACAGACTGTCAGACACCCTGGGTATTTGACACATCTGCACAGACTTCCGGTTGCATCTGATGAGTTGCTGTGAGTGGTGATATTCATGATGCTACATGTTGTACTGTTACAGCTAGTGCCAGAGATGTGGCAGTGAATGGCACAGAGGCATCATCACCGCTATTATCAGTGAGGCCGAGCAGACTACATGTCATTACTGACCTGAATACTGAGGTCCTCAAGTCTGGTGCCTGCATCTGTCCAGGTCTTCTTTCTTACTTTCTTTCTTTGTGTTTGTTCATAATCCTTTGTTATGTTCATGAGCTGCATATGGCTGTTGTTGTTTGTATAATTTGTTAGGTCATGTTTCACTATATGTCGATGATAGTGACAAAAATCAATTCATGTGACTTTGGTGCCTATTGTTCTGGGAAGTATTTGTGAAGTTTTGCTTGCCTTGCCTGCCAGTCTGGTGAATGAGAAGATAGGTTAGCTGTCTGCAGATGCCAGCTGCGACTACAACTAGTAACAGAAAAAGAGTACTTTGCAGTTGTGTTTGTCGGTAAACCATTCAACTTGAAAATGATTTGGAAATTTTCTAGGAAATAAACATCGAGAAGACTTTGATAAATGAGTATGATTCCCTGTCAATAAAAGAAAAGTGGATATAGCACTCTGCTGACTACTTTTTAATTACTACTGTCCTTACTATTTGTTTCTTGGTCATTTTCTAGATGTTTTCTCTGTCTAGAAACTTTCAGTCCATATCATTCTACAGGCACTAAGACCAGTCCATGTGTATGGTTTGTCTGTTACCTCTTGGACCGTGCCAACTTTGGCACAGTAGAGTGTTTCTAATGCCCACAGTTCTTGTGACATTTGACCAAATTTGGAATTTGTGAATCCTTAGTGAATTCTCGACAGTGAGTGTGACATAGGTATTTCACATATGCATGGTCTTGCTGTAGACAGTGTAGCGTTGGACAGATACCGAGCTTAAGAGAATGTGCTGTTTAATATAAACATCCACACGAATGATTGTGTATGATGCAGGTAGACGTGACGTGGCTGGTCGGACACTGATACTGCTGCGTTGCAGTAGTCCAGTGTGGACTGCAATCAATGCAGCTCATCTCAGCGATCTCCTCGTCTATTGCTTCGCTTCTTCCCTTTCACTCTCGTCAGTCTTCATGTTTTCAACTATCTTATATGTCATTTTTTACATTCTGTTTGTTTTTTTTTGGTTTGGCATGATACCTGTTTGGACATGAGATCCATGACGGGTTCAAAGGATTCCAGAGTGCTCTGTCTGTTTGAATGTCTTATACCTGGCGTGCAGTGCCAGGATATTCCAAGTTGGATATTCCATTTGCAGTGGTCACTGCAACAACAGTGGTGATGCTGGGAAATGCATTTAAGCTGCAGTGTACAAGCGGCAGCTGGCTGATGGTGGGACTTTACCGCTGCTGCCACTGCGTCATTGCATGTTTTCATATACTGGGGATTTCCACCAAGTGGATTTAGGTCCTACATCAGGCTATGCTTGCACTCTGATCTTGTGTGTATTAATAGCATGCTTATTGTTGTCCTTTTGGCTGCAACAGTTTTTTATCGCGAGCTGAACAAATTGCCAGTTTGTCTGTAAAGCGAGATCCGAGATACGATCCTTTATTTGTGAAAATTGTCATGACTTTTGATTTGCTGTACATTTTGTTTGTAGTTTGTAAATTACAAGTTTAAAGTTCTCTTATGTTACTTACTATATTTCAGTTCGGTGTGTCGTTTATTAGTCAGTATCGTACTGTTGTTTTTCTGGCATACTATGTTGACTTTGTGTTACACCGGTACATTGTATTTTGCTTTTTTACCTTTATTGTTCTGGATGTTGCCTGCATTTTATTGGTTATTTCAGTTTAACGTTGATTGGTGGACATGCTGGGCATGCTGTTCTGATGTCTTGTGTGATTGCAGCAGCTTTACGGTGCTCGTAGATTCTAGGACGGCGACCGTTGAAGCTCTGAATGTATTACGTAGTGCCTTACATGTTGTGGAGGTCGGTGTCTGACTGCTTCGTGAATGTCTCTTGATGCTGTGTTTTGCCTTGTATCAGTGTTCGCTAGTCTCTGATCCTGGAAAACCTTGAAAGTCTAGAGAGTAGAATAAAGAAAGTAAGTTGGGGGAGAACTGTTGGCTCGGGAAAACAACTGAGTCTTCTTTGTGTATTATTGCAGTCACATGCATTGAAGTGTGTTATACCTCTGTGGAGATATTTCTTCTTTCCCTTACTGCACTTCTCTCTCCCTATCTCTTTGTCTCATTCCTTCTCCTATAGATGCTACACTCCTTGCATTTGTTCTACATCTTTGTATGTTTCTGTCGCATTTTTGGTTTGGTTTTAGTGTCATCTCCCAGCTACTGAGTGGATTTCTGCATTTGTTGTATGTGCATGCATGTTGTATTATTGTAACATGGTGAGTCTGATGAGATTGAGAGCTATCTGTATTAAGTCAAATTGGACGTTAAACCTGACTCAACCACCAGTCTAGCTGGTGCACTGGTGCTGCATTGCAATCATATTTTGCAGTTGTGTTTTTGCCAGTAAAGCTCCATCCACACTAGCTGACATTGTGGATGGTTTGACGGTCAACGTTGTTGATTGACATGTGGCGGCACCTTTGATCACTGTTAACTACTGGTGATGTTTTACAAGTTTTGCTGTTTTAATCTTCGTCCAACTTCACCAGTGTCTACAATTTGCAACAAGCAATCTGTTTAATACTTTACCCTGCAGCTGTACCTGTATAGCTCGTTTTTTTCTTCCATTGCTATGTACGATGATGTCCCGTGATCATCTTGTCGTTGTCCTCTGACATGCCTGCTTGCTCACGTCCTCCTGTTAGCCTTACACATTTCCTTGTCTTTGCAATAATCAATCAACTCTCTCAATCACATTGCAGCTCTGATTTCAACTGAAGTGCAGTGATGGACTTTGGAAGTTAATATTTTGAATGGTTTGCTCTTTGAGCTGTATTTAGTTTATGTAGTTTCTTGTACTGTTTGTTTGCAGTATCAGTCAAGTGATTGGCTGTGAAGACCGCCTCCGAAATGGCCTAGATTCTGACAGGTGGGGTGTTAAACTCTGCTCCAACCAACCAACTTTAGAAGCTTCAGATATAAGGAAGGCTACTGCTTGTGGCAGTTATTTGGCTACCCTTCTTTGCTAGTTAATGTTTAGTAATACTTGTACATATGTAACTGATTCGCTGCAGGATCGTCTGTTGGATCCGTTTGGTTGTCTGTGCGTGCTAACTGATGCTCATTCAGCAATGCCGTCAGTGCCAGAGTCGGCAGCCAACGTCAGGGTATTGTTATAGCTCCACTTTACGCAGTTCTTTAACAATGGTAAGGTCTGTGCTACGAGAGGATGACGGTGAAGAAATGTTTGTTGAATTTATTGGTTGTTGATATTAGTTGCACATGTAGACTGAAATGAATGCAAAGGAAACAGTTGAAGAGTCTGAATTAAAGCAAGGAAGCTATGTGCTGATGAATGAAGATAGCTGACTAGACTAGTTGGTATGGAGGAGGATGTTGATAGTGGGAGTTAATGTGTAGGATTGTTGTTCTCGTTCCACCTCACCTGGGTTATCGCAGGTAAAACAGTTATAGAATGTGATTATTACAGGTAAATACACTCCAGTTCAATGGTGTAATGGCATCACTATGTCTAATATTATACAACATTCATTAAGAATGAATATTGTTGAAGTGTTATTTTGCTAACATACTTACAGATACTGACAAAGTATTGATGTGCCCAGCACAGTTGACATTTCACGTTATATTGATTGTACTGTGTGTCACAGGTGGTACATAGCATTGATGAGTTACACACACTGCTGGGTCGACACTGTCTGCCTGGTGAGCTCTGTGGCTTGCTGCAGTATGACCATGATGCGTGGATTGACCGCTGTAAGGTGAGTGCATTTGTTCTCAATTGATCTTGTCCTGCTCTCGTGCTTCAGAAGCCTCAGGTAGGCTCGAGAGCATTGTAGAGTATTCTCACCTTGTTTCCTGGCTGAGTGTCTTAAGCGGTGACTAAACCAGGCTAGTTTTGTTTTGCTTTTTTGTTTTTTTTTCTGGGTTGTGTTTAGTTTTTGCGTTATCTGTATATATTTAATTTGTTTTTTTGTACTATACTGTCCTGTATTTTCCAACGTGAATGGCACTGTATAGCCTAATTGTGCTGATGAGTCATTAAAAATCTACTCACTCACTCACTCATGATGTCTGTCCTCTCACTGCTGTTAACAGCTCATAGTGACGTTGGCTGTTGGTTACAGTTGATTGATGGCTGCATATCAGCCTGCTACCAGCCGGCCAGCACTCTGGCAGCTGTGGCCGCGGAGTTGACCAGTAGTCGAGGGTTGCGTCTGTCGGCGACCGAGTGTGCCGAGTTGCTACGTCGACATCGTGAACACATCACCGATGTACTGGATGAGCTGTCTGTGACGCGGTGGAAACCATCCCTTAACGACCTGTTGTCACTGGACGTTGTCGACTCGTGCGGCTTCAGTCTTCTGTTAGTCATCAGTGCTTCATTTCTTTTGTTTGCTGTTACAGATTTTCTCAATGAAGCTGAGTTTAAATAAATTTATATTTTTTTTATTTAGTAACTTTATCTAGTCATCTCTTTTTATTTTAAATAGATCAGACATCTTACACTTTTTACCGTGCATCATTTTTGCTATGCGTGTTAATACGCTATATCTCAGAAATGGTGCAAGCTAACACCATAGTTACTATGAATATGAATATGAAATCTATTGAATTATGTCATTTCCAGTGACTTCTAGTCCAGGTTTCAAGGTCGTGGTACTTTTCAAAGGCGAATGCTTCAAAATATTTGATTATTACAAGAACTGTGGTTTGGTATCGACAAAAGCTGTGGGTAAGATCATAGTCATCCTGTCAATGATATTGCAGCATTGGATGGAGGTGTACAACAACATTATTACTGACGTATGATTTTTGTAGTTCACAATGAAAGAGTTTACAAACTGTGACTGACCTCTTTGGGTGGTTGTATTTGTAAGAAGATGCTGTTAATGTTGTGCGTGTAGCACAGATTTGGAAGATCTGTGTCGTCAGATGGACGATGCCTTGCAGCGGTTGAAACGTGTCGCTGAAGAACGACGGACGAAATTACAACAGTGTGCTCAGCTGCGCGAGCTGGAAACTACAGCTTCAGAAGTAAGGAAAACAAATAACTGATCAGAAATAAAAATTTTAAAAATAAAGTTTTTTATTGTACCAATACTAGCCATCTTCAGTAGCTTTACCCTTTGACGCCCACTGTTGCCATATTGGTACAGCTATAAAGCATTCTGTGCCAGACCGGGTTAAGCTGTCTTTTGTAATTTTTGACACCCCGGCACTCTGATGCTCAGGGCTTAGCGCCAGAGTGCCCAGATGTCAAAAATTACAAATGACGAATGACGACGGCTTAACCCGGTCTGGCACAGGATGCTTTATAGCTGTGCCTATATGACAACAGTTGGTGTCAAAGGGTTAATACTTTTCTTTAATCATTAATTTTTTCTTACACCTACCGAGGGTCAAACAATGATGGTGATGATGTATTTGACAGGTGTTGAGGTGGTTGAACCTTGAGGCCGAGGCATCGATCAGTGAGTTTGAGGTGTCGACTGATGATGGCAGATCTGTCTCTGTACAACAGACTTCATGTGGCGAGCTTCGTTGTATGGCCGAGGTAATGTCATGTATGTGTGTGATTTAATGATTCACTGTGCATTGTAGTTGTAGGTGCTTCGACCGGCTATTATCCCCAACATAGTCAGAGGATTATACGATTGTTTTGTTTATTTATTCGTTTGTCCATCCATTTCTTCGTTTGTTTGTGCACAGGATAACTCAAAAATTGTGGGTGGATTATGGTGAAATTTTCAGAATAATCTTATATTGTGCCTATTGATTGATTGATTGAGCAGGGTTTAACGTCTCCTCCAACACAGTATATGTTATACGGGCGACGACGGTATTGTGCCTACTTAGAACTGAAGTTTTGGTAGATGATTCAGCAACGGGTGACATTGCAGCAGGCAGAGCCACCAAATTAGCACAAAAACATTCAGGATTAGGGAAAGGTTTTTACCTTTGTCAAACCAATCCGTACCCCCAAGTGGTTCAAATTTTTTATACTTGCGATCTCTACTGTCGAGGCATTGTAGCTAGTGCTGATAAACATGGTAGCATACAGTGACCAGACGAAGAATTTCAGGGGTTGATCCTACCCCGCCCCAGGAGTGGGTACCCTAGAACCCAATTTTTTTAAACTTTCCATTCCTGTGCAAAAACTGTAGAACTTAGAGTCACAAAATTTGCCACGTTGATTCATGAGACAGCCAATAAGCATTATGTACCTCACCCCCACCCCTAAGGGTATGGCGCCCCAAAACCCATAATTGTTGCAGATATAATATTGTTCCAACTGTTTGGCCGAGTTCTACAATATTTGTCAGGTTGAGTGGCAACAACTAGTGTCATCCCACTCTGGTTTCATTTAATTGAGGATGTGTTAGGGGTCCTTTATCAGGGATATAAAGTAAGTAGATTTATATAGCGCATAATGTGCAATACCTCTAATGCTACCATATGTTAAGGGCCTTTCTAGTCATATTTTAGCCACATCAGTGTTTCAGTGGTTTGCCTCAGTACTGGGAATAACTGATCAAAGATCTGCATCCTGTTGATTTTGGTTCTGTAAGCAGAGCCAAAATTATAGGTAACGTACGAGGGACATACATGTAACTGTTACTTTATATGGTTTGTTTCAAAGAGTGACGTTGAAATGTGAAAATTGAAGTGACCTTCAATTGTCGTTGGAGCCAGGAAATTTTGTCAGATTTTCGACTGAGTTGTACCAGAACAGACGAATGCATTGCCATTGATGAATGAATGTCGATATCTGATAGCACATCTATACTTAGTTGTGGACACAGCTGGCGTTATGCCATATCAGGCCCTCTGCTATGGTATATCAGCCCTGTGGCAAGCGACTTATCAGGGCTGATATATTATGATAAGTGATGATAACACTGAAGCCCAGTCATTGGACACAAGGCTGTGAGTGTGCGTGTGTATTGGTATGAATGTCAGACTCAGCAGCAGAGGTTGTCTGAGGTGATGGAGAAGACATGTGTCGTTGCCGGCAGTGGTCCGGCAGCTGACGTGACTGGAGTGATGAGGGTCTGTACCAGTCTGCAGTCTAGACTTGATGACTTCATGCATCGTGTTGACAACGTCTCTCACACTCACGAATGCTCTCAGCTCATTGACAAGGTAAGTGTTGTTTTAGTTTGAGCTACCGGTAATGTTGTTCTAGTTACAGTTTATATTGATGTAGGTTTTAGTTAACATAGTTTATAGGTATGTTTTGATGACACTACACACAGTTTCTAAATGGTAAAATTTAACTGGAGTTTTAATCTACTAGGAATTTGTGTTTTGTTAACAACTAATTATACAGATTGGCACAGAAAGCAAGTGGAACACAACATACATGCATGTAACATTTGTTTTATTTTTTACGTGCCATCCTGTGTACTTATAATACCGGCTGATTTAGCGATGCAGTTTTACAGAAAACAACTCCATCCATCCTTACATGCATGCATGCATCTGTCCACCTGCATGCATAGAGGCAACTAGGTGAGAACTGAGCGCCATCCCCGTGGATGTGATTATAATGCAGACATTTGTGTGATGTTTGCAATGTTTGGCATATAACTAGTGTCAGTCTAGCTCTGTGTATGAATTTTTACCACACTATGCAGACGTAGAACAGTGCTGCAATATGCTTGCTAATAATTCTACAGAAATGTTTACTTACTGAAATTACTCGTATTATACAGAAATATCTGCTTATTGAATTTTTGAATATTACACAACGAGCTCCACTGGCTGAATGTCCATCAGAGGATTGAGTACAAGCTTGGTGTGATGATGTACCAGTGTCTGCATGACAGGGCGCCTTGGTACCTCGCTGATCACCTCATCCCAGCCTCTGATGCTGCTCCTTGCCGTCTTCATCTACGATCCGCTAACCTGAATCGTCTCACTGTTCCTCGCTGCCGACTTAGCACATATGGCTGTCGGGCTTTTTATCACGCTGGCCCGACAGGCATCACAGGAACTCAATGCCAGACGAACTTAGAAATTCCGACTTTGATGGCTTTGAGGCGATTCTTGAAAACTATTCTGTTGAGTTGTTACCAGTTTGACCAGTGCATTAGAGGTTTTCTAACGAGATGTGCTATTTAAATCTATATTTTAATTAGTTACTTAGTTCTCTTGTGTGTATTTTGATAGATCACTGGTTGGACCATTGAGTCGACAAAGAGGCTCGGAGACATGAAGCTTGGTCCTGACACAGACCACAGTGACATTCATTTGATGTTAGAGCAGCTGGAGAGTCTGAGGTCGAGCATCGCTGAAGGTGGTCCTCCGTTTACGAGTATAACAGACCGCATGAATACTGCACTGAGTAAACTGCCGTCGGACAGTCCGCTTCACAGCCGCTGGCAGAAGACCCGGTCACGGTATGATGAGGTCGTCGCGCTGATAAATCTCCATCGATCTGATCTATCTGAGGCCCACACTCCGTCGGCCTTGGATGAGAGGGATTCCCGTGAGAAAACAGACATTCCCGCCTGCCGTCGGCCGGCCAACGTCTCCAGTAGATCATCGACGCGGACACAGTCGGGTGCTGGTGTTCAGTCGGTGCCAGTCTGCCACGTCAAACCGACCCAGGTCTCGAATGAGTCAAATTCCACTCCGTCGACGACGCCTTTCAATCTTCGCAATTACCTGATTGATAAGAATGTGCCAGTTACCGAGCCAGTATTTCGACCTCAGGTGAGTTCCGTCGTCCAAGACAGAGTAGTGAAGTCGTCGTCGGAAGTCTTGCGGAAGGGCTCTGCAGACGAGGGGGCTCTGTGGAGGGGTTCTGCCAAGGAGGGGCCTCTGCGGAGGGGCAGCGCATTGCGGTCCACACAGCCCGCTGTCAAGTCATCCGTTCCGCTGACGACAGCCACACAGCTGCCAATGCGTTCACGCTTGAAGGCGTGGAAGAAGAAGGCGGTGGGTCTGTTGACCGACGGACCTCGGGCTGTACATTCACCATCACAGGCTGATCGTGGCACTGCCAGGTCATCTGCTGCCAACAGTCTAACAAGGTCGGAATATTATTATTGTTTTTATTTTTTAGCCTATCAGTATTCAATTCCAGCTGCCTGTATTTGGCTTGCTTATTACTCGTCGCCTTGTCAGCTGCCGCCCCTGCTGTGGTTGCCATGTCAGCGATATGTGAGGCAGAAAAGGTGCACAAGATTACTGTGACGCTGTCACGAACAAAACGTTACAGGTGGCACTTTACATTGTCTGCAGATATGCCTTTGGGAAGCTTGTTACTGCTCTAGTACTTAGCCGGCTGGACTACGGTAACGGAACGCTGATCGGCCTGCCGATCCACCTTATCTGCCGCCTTCAGTCTGTGCAGAATGCCGCGGCACGACTGATATTTCGTCTCCGCCGATCCGACCACATCACGGACGCGCTCATCAGCTTACATTGGTCACGAGTGCCGGA
>Ga0056114_1001304_pt1 | contig 11121 bp, 9 predicted proteins | sample WorMetHERISLAND1_FD_77005 | JGI IMG/M metagenome (GOLD analysis project Ga0056114, IMG submission 77005) | Marine gutless worms symbiont microbial communities from Max Planck institute for Marine Microbiology, Germany - Olavius loisae HERON... ...
AACGGGACGGGTACGGGTTTCATATTTGCGGGAACGGGTGGATATGGGTGTGATGGACTGCACCCGTGCAGCTCTCTAAACTGAACCATGGTAGTTTTGTGTTGCTGTATTTTGCCTTGTTTGCTTTTTCTGAGTTGTGCTTGCTTAAAATGCCGTTAAACCCTAACCATCCATCCATCCATCCTTCTGAGTTGTATTTAGTTTGTGTATTTTCCTGTACTGTTTTGTTTGTCAGTATTAGTTAAGTGATTGGCTGTGAAGACCGCCTCCGAAGTGACCTTGATTGTGTTGGGTGGGGCTCCACTCCACTTTACTGACACGCTAGTTGCTTAGTAGTTTGACTAATGTGATTGATTGACGTAACTGTTTGTATGGTGTTTCAGATGTTTCTCTTGTGTGGATCACACTCGGATCGGTGGATGAGTACTTATCAGTGAGTCTGGTGAGTGGTGGTCAGCTGCTGGTGGATCGGAATGGAATGTGGCAGACTGTCATTGGCAACAGTGTAAAGATGACACTGAATGATGCCGAGTGGCATCAGCTTGATGTCGCGCTTGCCGCTGGTTCTGTTTCGGTCGATCTTCGTCACGACCGCTGTTCAAATTGCTCTGCTGTGGTCCCCGTCAATGCTTCGGCCGTGATGACATCCCTTGGTGCGACTGTTACACACACGCAGTGGCAGCACAGTCGCAACGGCTTTGTTGGCTGCATGCGGGACATTCGTGTCAACTCCGACTGGTTGACGCGACGCTGGCTGGCAGCTAACCCAAGTGCTACAGCCAACATGACGCTCAGCTGTGAATGGAGAGACAACTGCAAGCCTGATCCATGCAGTGGCCGCGGTGTTTGCACTGACGTGTGGACTCGTTCAACATGTGACTGTAGACGTCCATTCTACGGCCCAGCCTGCACCAGAGGTATAGATGTATATGGTGCACAGAGGTATATGTGATGTTTGCTGATCGTTGCACTTATATTAGGGGTGTGTGAAAAATTAAAATTCTGCCCTGTATCATTTTTTAAACTGCACTGATCCAAGCTAAAGTTTCATATCTGTGTCGTCAGTTTTCCGTAATAAACTTGAGTAGGGTACAGTCCACAAAGCTGTGCTTTTTCTGCAATACCTATTGAAGGAGTAGATTTTTGTAGATAACTTCACTATTGGGGGACGAAAAATATTTTCTGAGTTCAAATATACGCGTGTGACATAGTGTGGTTTAGTGCTAACTTACGAACAAATACAGACACCAGAAACTAGAAAATGAATTTTCTACATTTTATTCTTCATTGTGCAATCTATCATGTGCATAACTGTCAAATAATGAAAAATAATCTTTAAATCTGAACAGAACTATGCTTTTTGAAGCAGAAGGAAACTACTCTTTCTATCTGAATTCGAAATGAAATGAAAACGGAATCCACAATTTAATCAAAAAATCAACTGTGCACATCTTTAATGTTTTGTGTACCTTGTTTAATATTACTTATAGCACGTTCCAATTTTTTTGCTGTTAGGAATTACTTTAATACATCCATACCTTAGACATTACGGTGTTGGTGAAAACTTATTTCCATCAGCATAGTGTAATAGTTATGATTTCTATTTTATTGTGAAATGTTGACTTTGTGGCCCAATTTGCAATCTTATCCTTTCACTGTGACTGTGGATTTGCATTTCAGAATACGTGGCTGGTACGTTTGGCAGGGATGGAGTTACTCCTAGTTATTCACGATTTGCTGTTCCCGAGTCCATGCATGACGTTCTTGCGTACCACATCAATGTTTCATTTCTTGTTCGTACGCACAGGCAGTCTGGTATCCTATTCTACATTGGCACCGATCCGTCTGCGGCTGGGTCCAATAAGACATTTATTACGATAGAACTGTCTGAAGTTGGAATTGTATCAAGAGTCAAACTTGGAGATGAAGTTCAGACAAACGTGTTACCTGCCTCCGTTGCTGATGGCTTACAACACATTGTACATCTCTTTCGTAACTATTCTTTGCTCCAGCTTCAGGTTGATAACACGTTAAAGGTTTTTAGCATTAACTTTTCTGTGCCACTTGTTCCTGATGTCTTGTACCTTGGTTGGATTCCATCGGAGAGCCATCGTCGTCGTCGCCGTCAGATTGATTCTCTTCCCAATAACCAGTTTTCTGGCACGATGCAAGACTTCTGGCTGAATGATCTACGACTGCAGCCGGTGAATCATACCAGTCAAGATGGTACTCTTGCACCAGTCGTTGAGCTGCCGGTAGACACATTAAACGTGGATGTTAGTGAACAGTCCGACAATATGTGTCTTGATATGCCGTGTGAAAACAATGCTACGTGTCAGACTGAGTTCTACAACAAATTCAGGTTGTTGATGTCTCCTTTCTGCTGTTATAGTCGCGTTGCACATAATTAACCCTTTAAAGCCTACTGTTGCCATATGGGTACAGCTATAAAGCATCCTTTGCCAGACCGGGTTAAGCCGTCATTTGTAATTTTTGACATCCGGGTACTCTGACGCTCAGTCCTGAGCGTCAGAGTACCCGGATGTCAAAAATTACAAATGACGGCTTAACCCGGTCTGGCAAAGGATTCTTTATAGCTGTACCCATATGGCAACAGTAGGCTTTAAAGGGTTAAACATGCACAAGCCTTGATGTATTTGGATTGTACAAATCCGTATGCTTTTTGAAAATTACTTTATAAACAAAAGATGCTACTTGGTCGGTTACCTAACCAAATTGAGTTATAGGATGTGTTTTACTGTGAAATGAAAATCGTAAAGCACCATAAACTGCATTGACTGTTGTGAGTTTTACCAGTGGAGTAAACTAATTTAAAATAAAATGTAAGTAATTAGGCCTACTGTGTAACAGTGTAAGTTGTATCTGTGTAATGTAATCTCTCAGTTTCCGCTATAGTTGAAACATCATTTGAAGACAGTTCAACAGACTGTGAATAGTGAACACTGAAGTCCTGTAGATTCAGTGAATGCTGCTTGCAGGTGCTTCTGTACAGACGAGTTCCGTGGCGTGAACTGCTCAGAACCAAACTTCTGCTCACTTTACACTTGTCCTTCGGTCTCTCGCTGCCGTAACCTGAAAGGCGGCTATGAATGTGAGTGTTTATGTTGACAAGCTCTATGTTTTATAAGTTGTCTTAGTGTGAAGTCTGTAGACTCTGTAGAGGTCTTGATATCCTTGAATCATGCTTTTATCGTGCATCCTCATGCAAGCAGGGCTGTTATTTGTCTGGAACAGCTTACCGTCTGACGTGCACAATGTTACGGACACTGGAGCGTTTAAATGACGACTGAAGATTGTGTGAATCGATCATGTATTCTGTAGATAACTCTCGTATGACGCTCATGGGCGTTTTCTTCATAGCAACACCTTGGGAATCACAGTGTTGATGTTGAAGCTATGCATTATGTTGGTGTAAAAAAAATGTTTGTTTGTCCATCCATTCACCTGTCTGACACATCCTGATATTCGTGTCTGAACATATCATTGAAATACTTTTGCCTGCTGCTATTCCCATCGTTACAGTTTCTTCGGAATTAAATAATGTTATGAAATTCATTATTCTGATGGCATCGTGACATACATATTGGTGTAGAATGGAAAAATAAACATTCAGTCAGCTTGTTGCCGTGTGACAGAAACCGTTGACATTATTGACAAGTTCTGTCAATCTCTCCAGCTTGTCGAACTTAATTGATGAGTTCTGCTACCAGCTTTGTTCATGTCACCTGATGAAGTTGATGTGGAATGTTTGACTATGCTGACAGGCTTAGTTAGTACTTTTTTGCAACGGTTACAAACTTACTGTGCCTACCCAAATTGACTACACTTGCAAATGGACGATCCGTTTGTGTTGCTGCTGTATTGTGAAATACATGTAGATGTTTGTAATTTTAATGATACAACACTTTGTTATTTCGACTTATTATTGTATATTTTGTTACTTTTGCTTTTGGCTGTGTTATTTATTACCATCATTGTATTTTTATCGTGTTATTGTTTAAAACTTTTAACCTTGTGCAGTGACTAATGATCTCTGATGATTTGGCTAATTTTTCACACTGTAACATTTGATTTCTATCTGGTATTAACTAAACAGTATTGTGTGCCGTACACAGGTGCAGTGGAGGCTACATTTAACGGTAATTCGTCAGTGATACAGTACTCAAACACGTTACTCAACACTTCTCAAGACACTGGCATTGCTTTCTCATTACGACTTCGAACCCGTGACTTCAACGCTACTCTTCTGTACCTGCGGAACACTGTATTGAGTTCGTTTATCTCTATACAGCTGTCTAACGGGAGTTTACAAATTCACTATGATTTTGGCACGTCTTCGTGGGTGAATACAGACATGTTTGTTGCTGATGGAATTTGGCATGAAATCAGAGTGACGTTTTCCGATAATATGACGTCTCTGAGCGTTGATGGAAGTAGCAGAAGTGAGCAGTCGCTCGTCAACAACCAGCTGCCAAGTTTCATCGACAACAGTTCTGAAGTTTTTATTGGTGCAGACGCCGAACAGAAAAATCATTTCAAAGGTTGCTTGAATGAAGTGCGGATCAACTCATTTCTTTTGCCGTTTTTTACTCGAATGGAGCTCGCAAATGATTCCTCCGTGGAACGGTTTGATGTCGTTCAGATGAACGATGTTAAGATTGGCTGCCACGGTGATTATGTTTGTGGTCACTCGCACTGTCTAAACAACGGGACGTGCCGAGATGTGTGGAATGCATACGTTTGTGACTGCGCTGCTGGGTTTAACGGAACATTCTGTGGGAATAATATCGATGAATGTGCCACTGGGAACCAGTGTATGAATGGTGCAACTTGTGTCGATGGGATCGCTACATACTCCTGCGTCTGTGCTGCTGGTTTCACTGGTCTCCTGTACGTATCCTGATAATATTATCAACTGTTTCAACTTCTTTCACGTGCTTACAAGAAAGTATGACACAAATCACAGACTGTCAGACTTACAGCCGTACCTCTGCTAGCTTTATGAGATACGTGACGTGAGTCCTTATAACATTGTCTTAAACCACTTTGGTAATTATTTTTGTACATTTTAAGTTTCAATTTTTCTGGATGATGGCATGGCTTAGCAGTAATGCCTAAGTCTTGATCAACGTAGTTACTCTACGGGCCCAGTTAGTACTTGGATGGGTGACCGTCTACAAGTGGGTAAACCATCTCGGTATGTAGCTAGACACCTAAGTCGACTCGGCCTTCTACCCTCTGTGGGGTGGTATAGTGTGTATCAGTCTTCAGGCTGAGCAATAATAATAAATGGCAACGGTGGGTGTAGACGGTGGCAGCCTACAGGCGAACTCACAGCCCAAGTTGACTGGCTTGGTCTGAGGGTTGGCGGCCTCTTGGTGCGCAGACTGCATTTATTGCATGAACTGAGTGAACTCGTGCAATGGTCTAGCCATGATGACGGCACTATAAACATTGTCACTAGTATTTTTATTATTATTACTTTGTTTGTGACGTTGGAAATTTTGTCAGGTTTTCAGATCACAACTCTCTTGATAGTTTATAAAAACTTAACTGAACATTTTCACCCAATTTTCATGTCTGTATCAACTCTTTTTTGGACTTAATCCTGATCTTTGCATTTTGCACACCAGTGTTCACTAGTGCTGTGTCAGTGAAGTAGCTAATCAGTATGTCGTTGATGTTTCATTCGTGGAAAGGCATGTTGCTTTTGTTAAATAAAAATATTTTTTAATCAAATTTATTAAATTTCCTTGATGTTTTGGTTTCTATGAGAGTCGTCTGACTGAGACTGAATTGTGAGGGTAATGAGACGATGGTTGGTTCGATAAAAAGAAATGTTTACTCCTATTACTTTTAACCATATGAATCTGTTTGTCAAATAGCTTGAGCTGTTTAGTGGATGTATCAATGTTAAGTTGAGAGTGCTCGTGTTGTGTGGTGATAGGTGTTCGGTTGACATTGATGAATGTTTTTCTATGCCATGCCAGCATGATGGTGCGTGCGTTGATGGCGTGAATGGCTACCAGTGTAACTGTACGGCCAACTACACCGGACCTTACTGTGAATTTGATGTGAGTTCATCACCGATCTCTGTTCTGTAGCACATTCTTTTGCTGTCAACATTCATAGCCCAGAATCAACTTAAATGTTTAAAAAATGATATTGGTGCCACATGGTCTCTGTCTGTCAACATTGCTAAATTATCGTGTCACCAAGTAATTACAGCTTTTTTCCTTATTGTATTTTTATTTTTGGTAGTTTACAACTAGTTCTTCTATATTAAAATGTGTTAACTGAATCATTTTGGTTTCAGTTATATAGCAATAAAGTTGATAATTAGTTGTTGTAATACTTAAAGAAATATGTTCATGTGTGTATGTTTTAGTTGAGAGAGAACTGTGATGCTAGTCCATGTCAGAACAATGCTACTTGTGTATCAGTGCCTACAGGCTATCTCAATGTGGTACATAACCTGGCTTCATTTGTTGCACACACACTTGCTATATTATAGTATTACCTTCATACGTTTAATGTAGTAACGTAATGTAATGTGTGGTTTTATGGATGTTTTGGCCCCGGCCTGGACGTTTTGCCGTTTATGAACGTTGCACACTAGACATTTCCCAGTGCTTGAACATTTCGCTCTTGTAGATTGCTTGTTTGTTATCTGTACAGTAACCATCGCGCTAACGCTTTAAAAAAATAATCACGATTAAAAAATTATTAATGTACATACATAAATTCTATGAAACAGGAGTTCCAGCATTCAATTAAACTGCAGTTATTTGACAATTGAATATCATTCAATTACTATGTTGCAGTTGCAGCACTACTCTAAAAATTTTCAGTTCACAAGCTGATAAAATTGTTCGATGGCAAGTTCGACGATGGTCGCATCTTGTAGATAGAACGTGTAGCTGTTCACTGACGGCAACATACGACATGAATAGACCTTTCGAATTGATACGTTAATTAACAAGTCAATGCGCAATTAGAATAATTCCTATCACATTTGTTAACAAGATTAAAAAAATTAATTGCTTGACAGCTCTGGTAACCATAAAATGTCAGCCGGGAATTGTCACTTATGTGATATTGGCGTGTCTGTTTCATAACATGCACCAACATTTATTAAACTGTAATCAGCTGGCAAGTGCAGCAGAATTGCAGTCTGAAATTTCTGATATATTATTTATTAAATTTTGGTAATTAATTGTACCTCTGTCTGCTGCATATGTTGTTGCCCCTGGCAGCTTGTACTGTTACTATGTGTTATGCTGTCGGTGATAATGAAGCAATGATACCGTTATGTGATGTGGTGTGATAAGTCGACCTACAACTGCTCATGTGTTGCTGGCTATGTCGGCCGAGACTGTGAACACCTGCTGGACTTGTGTAATGGCAGTGACTGTCGTCATGGTGCTACCTGCATACCTCTGTATGACACCTTGTCGTACAGGTGTCAGTGCTCACCTGGTAAGCCATGACGTGCATTGCATCGATTATTTTCTACATTAAATTTCTGATGCATGCTTTTGTAGTTTTATATTGTTGTATTGATTGAGAAATATACTTCATGACAGAAGGAAGACTTATACAATATGTATCTGTGATGATGCGTTAGTAAGTATAACTAAACATGTTGTGATCATGAAGTGTCTTTAGCTGCTGTAGTTTTGCAAGTGTGTGTCGCAAACAGTGTTTTGTCTGTTTGACTACAGTGACTAAAAATTACTTTACCGTTTTAAATCCGAATTTTTCCCGCTAACTGTAATGTTACAGTTCATTGTGTTGCATGTAGCCCCGTGTGGGCTCGGGAGTGTTCTAGTATAAGCCCATCTCATTTCCTGGCCGAGTGTTGGAAGAGGCCACTGAACCAGGGTAGTTTTGTTTTGCTGTATCTTGCTTTGTTTGCTTTTTGGGTTGTGTTTAGTTTGTGTATTTTCCTGTACTATTTGGCTTGTCAGTGTCAGTCAAGTGATTGGCTGCAAAAACCACATCGGAAATGACCTAGATTGTGTCAGGTTTGCCATTAAACTCTACTCCAACTCCAACGCCACATGTGTTACAGTTTGTATAGTTGACAGGTGAAACACTGAACTGAAGGTAGAAGACGGTGATTTCACATAATTACAACTCGTTGACATTTGGTGTGGATTGTGTGATCGTAGGTTACACGGACACGTACTGTGAAACAGATATTAACGAGTGTTTATCAAATCCGTGCCAAGGACAAGGCATTTGTACCGACCTACTCGATGCATTCAACTGTTCATGCAATGCAGGTCTCGTCCTGTGTGTTGTGTTCTTGTCTCAGTTTGCACTGAATGACCTCTGTGTAGTCTCAATACGTATTCACTGAGACCTACTTGCACAGTGTCACACGCTGTTCTTTATGTACTTGTTTTTATATTTTCTTCTACTGCAGGGCTCTTGCGGGTCCTTGAAAGTTCTGGAATAATTTTTCCATATTTTCAAGGCCTCGAAAGTGCTTGAAAACAGACGTGGTCCTTGAAAGTCCTTGAATCTGTGTCTGAAGGTCGTTGAAAGTGCTTGAATTTGATTTTCTAAAACGCCTCGACTAATGGCATCAACTGACAAACATGACGGCAACAGGACCAGTCTTCACCGTCTCCTCCAAGAACTTATTAATATAAAGAGATTTTGGTGAGCAAGATGCAGATGGAGTGCTGCAGGAATATAATGAAGTTCATTGACAAATTAGTTGCACAGGACGGAAGCAGATACCTGTCTTTCAGTCCGGGAAGTGGCAGCAGTGAAGCAGGAGATCGAGTTGATGTGTTGTTGCATGACATGCTGGTGATAATGAAATCGTTAATGACATCTGATTGAAACAGTAATACGTTCTGTAGTGTTTAATGGTGGTGTTGTAATGACTATGGTGGTGGCTGTGCAGGTTGGACTGGTGAACGTTGTGAGTCCAACGTAAACGAATGTGATTTGCCATTGAACAACTCCTCTGTACCTCTTTGTCATCACGGTGGTATATGTGTCGACTTACCTGGCTCGTACAGGTGTAATTGCAGCAATACAGGTTATGCAGGTGTGTGATTTGGCCTTATCATTCCACTGCACCTATTATCATCTAGTTAGTTTATATCATGTGTCCTCATGCAAAGCTATACGGAGCAAAAATTTGTCATAGCAATATTTTCTGTCTGTGCACCAATTACACTCCAGTAAATTATGTGTGAGGATGGCTAAAGATGTGATTGGAACACCAGAACGTTAATACTAACTCGTGCATTCTCTAACAAACTGCGTGGTCTGTAGTGACCCTGAGTGAATCTGAAAGTTTATGTTGGTTACTGAAGATTTTTTGGCAGCAAATATTACAAAAAAACTGTATATTTTGTTTACTAAAAGATATTGGAAGCATCAGAGGGGATGTCTGCCATATCATGTCCACTTTTTATTACTTTTTAGTATTACATTTTAAATATTTTTCAGTTCGTTTGACGTCATCTAGTTCCTAATTTGTAAACAAACGAGCCTTACTGGCTCTCTGTGCTTGTGTGGCTCATATACCGGCGCCGTGTGCTGGCCCTAGGCCCGTGCTGCATGCCGTCCTAGCAGCATGATTGACAGACATGACCTGACCAATAGCAGATTTTAGAGACAAATGACTGAGAAATTTTTAAAGTTAGATGTTACTGTCTCAGAAATGCTGCAAAATATGCACATAGTTCTAATGGACAACTACTATGAAATTGTGTATAAGCAGTGTGATTTCCGATGACTCTTTTCCACTATTGAAAACCTTCCTCATGCCAACGTTTTGCACAGTATCGCATCTGTTCACTATGCCGTGTTTATCAACAAATGTGGGATTATATGGGATATAATTGTATGACATCCTAGATAGAGGTGCACCAGATCCGGATCCGGCCGGATACAAACAGTCTGTATCCGGTCAATCGGATTCATTACCATATAGTAGTACCAATCACTGTAAGCATGCACTGTGTTTTATCAACCAATGTCAGGAAAGTGTAAAATCTTTAAATAAGTAAGAAATTCATGGTGCAGCATCACAACAACTTACAAAGTTGTCTTGTCTTTTATGATTCGATGTTTTGATATCCTCACTGGTTGCAATTCAGCTTTGATCCGGATTAGGTTACATCCGGGTCCGGTGAAGGTCCGGATTTGGCCGGATCCAAAGTCTCTGGATCCGGTTAAGATCCGGATCCGGCCAGATCTGACAGTAATGAATCCGGTAGGATCCGGATCCAGCCGAATCCTAAAATATAGGATCCGGTGCACCCCTAATCCTGGAGTGAGAGTAGATGATGTGTTGTGCTATGTCAGGCGACTACTGTGAAGATGATGTGAATGAGTGTGAGGCAAGTACAACGGCGTGTCTCAATGGAGCAGCGTGTATCAATGAGCTGGGGTCATACTCATGCAACTGTACACTGGGATACATCGGCCGGCGCTGTGACACCGCTAACTGTTCACTCGATCAGTGTCTCAACAATGGCTCATGTCGTGTTGATGATGCTGGAAGGTGGTGGTGTGAGTGTCTTCAGTTCTACACTGGTATGTTTCACACTGCAGTGTTTCCTCTCACGTCCACTACTGACCATCGATGAGCTTTAACAGAAGCTGTGGCTCATTTTAGTTTAACTTCCAAACAGCCGCTGTAACAACCACATAAAACGAATTCATTTAAAATAGTTTTTAATTACCAAGAATCTGGAGACATTTAGTTTAATGTTGTTTTTAGAGTTTGTTTTCAAGTAAGTTTTTCGTGTATTTTAAACTGTTGTATCCATTTTAAACTAGAAAGCCAGCTGTTGCTAACGGTTCGCACTGGTGCTCTACAGTGTGAGTCAAAAAAAATCCCCCCCTGCGGTTTTCTGAAATTTTTTCCCAAACGGTTGGGAATATTTAATGAATTTTTTTACACACCTATTATACGATCATTTCTACACTAGAGTACAAATTTTTATTCAAATATCTCCAACTTTGACAAAGTTATGCCATACTAAGCACGACCACCTAGTGAAATTTTACATTTCACTAGAACTTTAATTTCTAAGTTTGCTTACTAAGCAAATGACGTCATTGTTG
>Ga0056114_1001305_pt1 | contig 11114 bp, 9 predicted proteins | sample WorMetHERISLAND1_FD_77005 | JGI IMG/M metagenome (GOLD analysis project Ga0056114, IMG submission 77005) | Marine gutless worms symbiont microbial communities from Max Planck institute for Marine Microbiology, Germany - Olavius loisae HERON... ...
ATAGTTACTATTAATAGGGAGAGTAGGATAGATGTTATGGAGTTTATTACTAGTTGAATTATGCCAAAGGTGTTGCCACCTGGTGAACAGGTGTTTTTTAATAGAAGATGTGATATCGGAATACTGTAAGTTGTATTTCTGACATTAACAAATTTGCATATGCCACACAGCAAAAAATAACTCTCCATATGTAATCACCACACTATGATGTCATCATACATCACAATACATATGATATATTATGCAATCATTCTAGGACACCACTTGCAAAATTATTAGCTTAGGTTGAACATTATTGGTAGATATCTTTACGATTAGAAGCTGTATAGAAATTTTGGCAAATGACCTCAAAATCGACACAACTGATATAATGAATTAATAGGTATACATACTAGGGATGTTCATCCTTTAAGACTAGAGTTAGTTAGGTATGTATTGCCTATTCTAAGACAATTGTAAAGCGTAGGTTGCTGGTGACTTAACTGACTTACAGTTTGATACATATAGTAGATGTTATGAAGCTTGTTACTAGATAAATTATATCGAAGGTGTTGCCACCTGGCAAAGTAATGTTTTTTTTAAATAGAAGAATGGTATATGTGATATGTGTGAAGCATCCCTGACCATCCGTCACTGATTTGGCTGAGAAAGACACCAGTAAAGTAACTAACACAGATGTCATGTTTTCAATTCACCGTCTTTTGGAATTAATGCGGACACACACTGACACGCAAACACGACAAACACTGGTCTTGCAATGACAGATACAAAATATGCACTAATCGTCAACAAAGAGGATATGGACTGAACAATGACTAAAAATCATAAAATAATCATCAGCCGCAAGTACAAAGAGTAACTAACAATGTTCCAAACACGCACGCACAGACACACGAGCGGCAGAAAGGCAAATCAATTTCGCATCTACACTGAAGACAGCAGCAACCTGTGAAGCAATCGGTTTGCATAAAAATCCTCCAAAAATGGCACGTATTAAAAATGCACGTCAATTAATCGGTCACAAAGTGTCACAGCTCTTCCTGCACATAGATGAACTGGCACCGATACAATACTCTAAGTCAACGTTAAGCGTCCATAACATGCAACATTAAAAAGTCGACGACGACGGCGGCGAACAGATGCTGGAACTGATTTACAGCACACAGAACAACACGTTAAATATTACTCAATAAAACCAACAATAAGACAATCGTTTGCAACATCAAATATTAACCAAAGGTTTGCACGCAACAATACCTTGCAGTGAGACGATAGACAACAAACGACGAAGATGAACTCTACACAGATGTTATCATCATTAATATATAACTGCACTACATGGACTCATTTACATTAGCATTTTACACACGACTACATACTACAACGTATGCCACTTGCTGGTTTTCTTTACAATATAAAATACACTCAAATGACAATATCTTACCCATGATTCAATACTGCAGTTCTAGTAATGATTAACATTTTCACTTTTCTGAACTTCTCTGACACCAACTTCTAAAAGAAATAGTTTACAATTACGTTTTTAAAAGGATTTGCCGGTTCAGGGAAACTGGCACTTTACGAGCAATAGGCTAGGTTACTTTTAAGAATATACCTGACAACAGCTGACCAGTTATGATAAAAGTTCAGCAAATACATAAAAATCCTCATTCACCATAAAACAGTAACGACTAGGCAGTCTTTTGCATAGTGTAGCGGTTACAACACGTGTGCTATTAACATTATGGTTGGTAGCCCTGAGAGGCATCCAACATGTACATTTAGCAGTGTAGTTGGAAATATTGCCAGACTTGGTTCAGTAATTGTTGAAGTCCAACTTGACAGTCTTATATCTTCACAGGCCAGATGAACCAACCAACAGCATTGAAGCAAATAACTAAAATGATTCAAATGACGCTAACATGTAGTCTGCTAACCTGATCTTTGCAATCAGTTATGTAAAAAAATAATTGTTTTATAGACTTTTCTGAATAAATCAGTATATTAGAGCAATCTCTAGACTTGTTACATAAACAAAAATGAAACGAGTCCTTCAGCCAAAATGCTTACCACTTATATACCTTACATAACTTATATCCAGTATCTCAGGGCAATAAAGGCGTAGAACAGAAATACCACAGAACTCCATTTAAATAACAAACGGTAAAGTAACAAGAACCTGACGCAACCTCAGCCACTTATCACACAGTAAAATGCCGACGAACCAAACATGATAAAACGATGCAGCGCGCACTCGTATGCACAGCAAACAACAAGACATTATTACAACAAGGATTAAATGTCCGCTATAAATTACTTTAAAAAACCGAGAGGTATATGAAATAATGGGTTTTTGTCAGCAACGCAAAAATCATTTAGCACTAAGCGATTAATCACAGCTACGGCAATATAAATTCTTTATAATACCAGTAAGAAATACAGCCATATCACATACAGCAGTCATCATCATATAACAACAGATTAAGCTACGTGGTACGCCATCAGTAACAATTGCAAATAGCCCCGCCCCCATCCCAATAGGCCCCGCCCACCACAGACAGAGACTCCTTGCTGTGTATGTACAAAAATAGCAAATGAATGTAACAAGAAAACAAGTGGAATACTGGCAACGTTGTAAGAATTACTCAGACAAAAGCAAACAACAGAACAGACTTATTGAGTGAGAGACCGAGGTCATTTAACAAACAGGAAACGATTTACCACACATAAAGCACAAAGAATAACAACTTTTATTACTGTATGAAAGCTTGACAATTCTTTGCAGTTTGCAAGGCGATGCAAAATTCGCTCTAGATCCTACTAGGATTAATACAGTGATGTCTGCTTGCTCCGATCGCTAAGGCTCTTTTCGGTTTTGACCAAGTACTCATGTGCATACAAAATTATTATGCCACATGATTTTTTTTAATTTTTGGAATTACGGTGTGTAAATAACATCAATGCCAAATAAAAATGCCTTCGTCAAAATAAAATTTGAAAATCTCTGATTCATAATTAAATAAAACGACACATAATCCACAGATTCAGACAAACGTCTTTACACAACTGCATTGCAGTGCATTGACACATCTCTTTGTCAACAAGGTACAGACATGACTCGAAACACACACCCTACTACAAATAAATTAATTACGACACTAGATTATTACGACGCTACAAAATCTAAACAGATTAGTAAATATACTCTTCACTTTTGCAACATTCAAACACTGCAGTAAATACATAAACAGGTCATCAATAGGGCTGTAAGAAAACCACGGCATCATGGTATAGTTTGTCAAAAATAGGGAAATCACAGTGAAATAATAGGATCCAATACAGTTATTGACTTCGGAGGGGAAATACAAAATATCACGACATGGTAAAATGCTATAAAACTTGGAAGTTGAATTTGGCCAAGTCCAGAGACGCATGCCTCCCAGCACGTCTTAATGCCACTGACTACAAACTACATTAAGTTGCTAGTCCAAGCTTTAGAACAAAATACAAGACCAGAAAAGCTGAGGAATTTATATTTCACCTAACAGCAACATTCTCAAACTCTGGATATCTACGTAATCCCGGCCATGACTATGAATAGCACAGCATCATGGCATATCCACAGAAGTATTCGCGGAGACCAGAGAGTTCGTGATTTTCTGACAGCCCTAAGTCATCAATTGATGATGACGACGAGTATTTAGGAACACAGCACACGTCACGTCTCTAACGACGAATCATGAACTGTAATGCAGCACAACAAAACTCACTACGAGTGAACTGTGAAAACAACAACACCATACAAACTCAGCAGCAGGCGACATTGACTGACCAACAATCAGTCGATCGTAACCCTTTGATGCCTACTGCCGCCATATGGGTACAGCTATAAAGCATCCTGTGACAGACCGGGTTAAGCTGTCATTTGTTATTTTTGACATCCGGGCACTCTGATGATCAACCCTGAGCGTCAGATTGCCCGGATGTCAAAAATTACAAATTGACTGCTTAACCCAGTCTGACACAGGATGCTTTATAGCTGTACCCGTATGGCAACAGTAGGCGTCAAAGGGTTAACCGTTCAGCATCTTCACTGGCTATCGACAGGTATCGTTTCACTGGGCAGGACACAGATGGGTGACTGAAGTATGCACTTCAAGGCCAATGCAGGCAGATTTGAGAGAGCCAGCCGGACATGGAGGTTTATACACCGACTTGCCACCGACACTGACACAGCACGTATGAAAATATCGTCATAACAGCAACATGAGATGGTCCGAAACAAATGAATACTGACTCGAACAATCGCAGCCTCAGCAGAAAACAAAGCAAAAACGCCGCGGCAACATGGAATCAATTAGCAAATAAACAATCTCAAGACGGCGTCACTTCAGCACGTTGTATACCCTTAGAATAACAGCGCTCTCTCTTGCACCTCAAATGACATCCTCAAAGCCATTCATTCAACTGAACCACAGTAAGCTGTGTGCTGACGATCCTTCCGAAACAACGGCACAACAATAAGCATCTCAACATAAAAAAAATTCAAATCACAAAACGAAAAACATAATCGCAATTCTTGAGAACAATAATATGCGGCGAACTACATATTTAAATGTTGTTAAGTCTGTATCGTCTTTTATACGAACTGTATAATAAATTGCATTGTTTTCACTGTTCAATACTTATCGGTACAACATACGTCCGAGAGAAAGTTACACTGGTCAAATGTCGCTGTTTGGTTGCATACGAAATCTCGGCCTTTGCTGATAGGGCATCTGGGGATTACATTAACTGAGGCAAGCTGTTGGCAGAGCCTGGACAAGTCGGGCCTGAATGTCGTGTTCTGAGAGCGGCAATGAGAGTGTTGGTGAGGATCGACGGAAGAAATACTGGTAGATGAAGACATGGTTGTCCTTGCAAGCGACGACCACCGTTCCGTCGTCGGCAAACGCCACGTTGTAGCACTGGTTGTGTTTGACGGTGCTCTCCAGCGCACCCATCAGCTTCCCGCTGCTACTGAACACCGTCAGGTTGAAGTTGTTGTGATTGTCGGCTACGATCACCTCGCCGTACGGACCAACGCCGACGCCGATCGGGTAATTAGTAACACCCTGACCGCCGATGACACCCAGCGGAGTGCCGTCGTACGTAAACACCTGAAGTCAAACAACATTCACACTTTGCCATATAAATCTTTGACACGAATGGATGGATGGATGGATGGACAAATGGTTATAATTTGGTAGCTTTTTGAGCAAGCTATATCATATTTGAAAAAATTAACTTTATTAACAATACAACAAAGTTAAGAAATAACATTTCTATAGGTTATAAAACCTGTATTTGACCCAATAATACAGCTCAGTAGTCAGAACAACCAATGTGCATCTCTCCAGCTAACTGCCCAGCACTCAACAGCCGTACAGGAATATGGGTAGAATGCAAGTATTATACAACTTCAGCTTGGTGGAGATTGAAATTCTTCACTTCCAGACCTGGTTGTCTAATGTCTAGGTGTGTAAAAAATATGCATACAAGGAATAGTCAGAAGGGGAAAATCACATTGGTTACGAGGGGCAATCAAAAACACATAGTTCTGTTCAGAATAAAATTAAAATAGTATTTGCTTCTTATAGCATCAATGCTCAGAACATGACATGCACAATATGACTTTTGGGCTATAAATATTTTGTGCACTCTAGCGGCCATCGGTTATCTGCATTCGATGTGGAGAAAAACGGAGTTACACAGTATAAAGAAGAGACAATTTTGACCAATTCGTTCGTTACATTGCATGCTTTGTTGTTCTGACTCAGAATCGAAGTTGTGGATGCACGTTTCATCCTGAATAACGAGTTGTGAAATAAATTTTTGCTGGGTCAAGTCGTTATCGTTTGAGAACTTCTTCGGAAACTTGTACAGTTTGGTGTTAGCATTCTCGACACCCATCTGACAGACACTTTGTTCATACGATAAAATGCACAAAACATTTATAGCTCAAAAGTCATATTATGCATGTCGTGTTCTAAGCCTTGGTACTATAAAAATCAAATAATATTTAAATTTTATCCTGAACAGAACTAGGTCAGGCCGAGAACTTTTTGATCACCCCTCGTACAATTAGCTTCCAACGAATCTGAGCCATATTGTGTTTCAAACATCAACAAACATAGCTCATTCGTTCGTGTCAGACCTTGACACAGTGAGACTGGTTATCGCTGATGTAGATCTTATCACAGCCATTGCTGGCAGCGACGCCGTTCGGAAACTCGACGGTCTCCATGATGCTGAACTTGTGCAAGATGGTTCCCGTCTGCTGACAGAACACAATGACGCGCTGGACCTTGCACTCAACCACGATCACGTTGCCGAGGCGGTCGACGGTCACACCACGAGGATTCTGCAGAATGTGTGAGCCGAACTTGCGGATGAAAGCACCGTCCCGTGTGAATATCTGCACCTGTGACAAACACAGATCAGAATACAGTGAGTGTGATCACAGCATAGGGTGACGGAAGCGGAATAGATAAATACAAAACAATGTGTTGACTAAAGACTAGAAGATAATTTAATATTGTCAACAACATACACAAGTGCCGTTAATTTTTGGTGTAGGCAAGCATCACAGTTATGGTTCTCGAGACTGAGTCTTTTCTGGAACTTGTTAATCAAAGTCTTGGTAATAAAATTGGTAGTACTAAATGAAGACAAACATTTGTACATCACAGGCAACATAAATCTTTCAATACTGGTGCTTTTCCGATAGGTATATCCTCACACAAATGCAAACAGTAAGGATTACATTACGTGAGTAATGATTTTTTCAACCAATCAGTTATGGAGCTGTGCTTTTGGTTTTTGGACTTCAGTCTTGGTCCTGGAACTGGTTTTGAACATCAGAGTCTTGACAACAAATGTGGTAAACATTGAATAACTTATGCGTAGAGGTGTCGGCTAAGCTCTTGTCGCCATCACCACATATGAAAACATTACACATCATTGTAGTCATCAGACGTAAACAAATTTAACAGTAAATGAAGAGTAGCGACTGTCGTTGTTAATTAATCACAGCTCGATACTGTTGCGACAGTTTTGTCAACAAACTGAATGTGGCCGAAGTAGCACAACTGAAACCAAGCCGACTGTGGCTGATAGTACATAAGTGTCATCATTGTGAAGAATGTATGTGCAACGTTAAAATGGTACTGACACACTGAACTGAGACATGGTTTAGACATAAACAACATCAGTACCTGGTGCGTAGGACTGCGTTCAGTGATGACAACGTTGCCAGTGAGACGACAGACAGCCACACGGTTTGGATAGACCAGAGCTCCGTCGTGTTTACCAACACTGCCGATTCGGAACAAGAAATCACCCTGTCTATCAAACACCTGCAACCAAACCACATCGGCCATCTCCAGCATTAATCACCTTCTTTACAAATAGTAACCACTGCCATTAAGTACGTAAAATGTAGACTTATACGGTGCATAACAGGATTTCTACCAGTGCAACGTCATCGTCGAAAACGACGGACTACTACAAGCAACCAAGCAAACAGTGCACAGTGGTATAACCTCTAATGCACTAGACAGACATTTATCCGAGTGCAATGCAATCCTTACCCTTAAATTCTTCACCAGCATCCTTTCCTGACCAGACTACCTAACTGAACCTCCTTTGTACTCACCTAACTCTGGGTGGGGTGAGAATGGATGGATGGATAGTAAAGCACGGAGCTCGCAAGTCGTGGCTATATCATGCCTGAGAGGATGGGATGACGTCCTAGGTTAGTCACTGGAGACCCTATCACTCACTCTTTCTCTCAGACATAAAGTACTGGTGGATATCCTTCCCGCGGTAACCATAAATCCCTAATATCTATCGAGATTTAAGACTGGCTAACAATCTGCTGCTGTGCATACGTTGTGGCTTGAATTACTTTGAAAATGCAACCATAAATTAACTAGCAAATTATCACACGTTTGCGAACTCCACTCATACAGAAGTCATGGTATCAACTTATGAAGTGTCAGACCAAAAGCACTGATCACTCACTCACTCACTCACTCACCCAATCTTAAACCTGTAGCCAAGGACCATGAGCAAGATATCTCCTGAACTAGTTTGAGTATTTCAGAATCAGTCATCGCCACTTCTAGTTTGCTATTGTCATAACAAGGCAGCAACAGACAATTCAGATACAACCCACGTGACGTACGAACCACGTGAGCTATTAATATCCAGAAATGGACAGAATCTCAAACAATTCAGCGTACAATAAGTAGATAAACAAGTGTGAAAATCCAAGACAGGTCGTGGTAATAACCTGCACACGATGGTTGTTGGCATCAGCGACGAGGATGTCACCCGTCACCATGTTGACAGCCACTCCACTCGGCTCAGTGAACTGCCCGTCACCATCACCAGAGTCACCAAACTGACAGTGATATGAGATCTTCTGACGGTGAACCATTGACATCGGCGGAGTGGCCTTACCACTGCTGGACCGGCCCTCGATGTCCGCTATGAACATGTCAGCCATTGAGAAGATGTCTGGAGCAGCCTTGGATGACGACGACGATGACGTGGCACTGGCGGCAGCGTTCCAGCGGTCGGCACCGAGGGCCGTCGAAGGTGAGGCTGTTTGGCGGGAAACTGATGAGGATGACAGTGCCAGACGATTGATGTCAAACACTGAGTCAGATGAACATGATGATGATGATGAGGCGTGGATAGTCAACGCCTCCGACTAACAGACACACAGCAATTAACAGAGTCAATCTACAGATGATGGATTCAGTAGAGATGAAGTCAATAGCCCAACATTATTTCACTGCCTTACAGCTACACAGACCCACAACGACGACTCCTGCCACTCAAGAAATATACAGATAAGATCATATCACCCTAGTACCCTACCCATACACTGTACCAATAATATTTGGCATTGTTTCATGGACACAGAAAAAAATTAGTGCATGATAGAAACATACAGAAATATAGGCTATAGTCATATCATCAACCAGTACTCTTAAATTGATAATTTTCAATTTTTGGGCCCACCCTACCCACAGTATGGGTAGTGATCTGTTATCTAAAGTTAGTAAATTTAACTGAGTATCGAACGACCAGTCCAGTTTGGCAGACACTCTGACATCAAATTCACTTCTGTGATGATTATCTTGGCAGCAGACAGCAGCAGATATGTAACCAACCACCAGCAGTACACAGTAACTTAAGCCACAAACACAATTATGTATTGATGACACAGGAAATATGTTGTAGATCAGCTGACCGTTTTGTTACATTATACCTGTATTATGAACTGCTCACTTAAGCCACAAACACAATTATGTATTGATGACACAGGAAATATGTTGTAGATCAGCTGACCGTTTTGTTACATTATACCTGTATTATGAACTGCTCACTATAATACTTCCAACACAACAAGTCTGATAACCCACCAAGTCGTAGGGTGAAGAGCGGTGTCCAGTCGGGTACGGAAGCGGGCAATCCTGATCCTTCTGCATCAGAGGTCGTCGGGCACATCTCACTGTACCAAACGCACTATGTACAGCAGTGTGCATGGCCGAGAGGTCAGTGACAAACGCCACGTCAGATGTGTCCAACAGTTCCAGCTGTGGCTTGTAGTTGAGAAACCCCGTCATTCTGTCCACCAAGGTCTGTCTCAGTAGAGCTGACTCGGCAGTGCTGCCATTGGCCGGGAACAATGCCATGATGCTGCGTGCTTGAACAAAGATGTCAAGAACGGCCTTCACCTCCTGCAGCACTGTCTTTACACCAACCTACACAACATAAACAAATATGACAGTAATTCAAAGAATTTTCAAGTCGACCAACGGTGCATCGTTACACTGACGTCTGCTCGTGCTGTGAGTGAATTCACACTTTCACAATCTCGTCATTTTCTAAGCTAGAAAGGCCTTCAACAGACAATGGTGCCTTAACCCCACCCAGGGGTGGAGGCTGAGTGCGGCCAACCCGTACATTTCATCACCTAGCTGTGTCATCAGTCTTCCTATTGCTCTGTCGAGAAGTTGGGAGTGTTAACATTGCAGACGTAGTGGAAGTATGGTCTGCGAGACCCTGGCTTCTGCCTTGGCTTCATTGTCCAGTCATGATAGTTGATAGTTGATACTGCCAATGCCATGTTTGCTATATCTAGCCGACATAAGTTTTCGTGTAAAAATAGACGATGTATGCACAATTACGGTTCTGAGAAACTCGACGACCCATATAAATCAATGAAAAAATGATTAAATGCCTATTACCGGTGTCATCATGTCACCCTTTACCGTCAGTACTGTACTCTAAACCATACTCACAAACAGGTGTGACTACAATGTGAATAATTCTGAACATAATTACACTGGCACAACGAGCATGAAAAACTGTTAACAGGTGGCAGCATGTGGTACGTCCCAACGGCTGTGCTGTCAGCACTCAGTAATGTAGTCATGGTAACACGTGTGCACAGCAGTCACTGTTACCGGATTACATCACATATGGACTTCTAAGCAGGAGGCAAACTCATGGCCTTGTAGAGTCCCCGTATAGCTCAATACTACCACTGGCTGGTGTAATATTACAGTTACGTACTGGAGTAGGGAGATCCCAGGCGTGAAAAAAATAAGGGCGCTGGGGGTCCCTTCTCACACGGTATGGGTGGTACCATCTAGACACATCTGTAGTATACCTGTTTCTCGGTGTATATGAGGTCGAGTTCTCTCAGCGTCTCGGCTCGTCGGTCGTCCAGAGCTTTGAGGAAGACTGAGTAGGCGTCGTTCACTGCGTCCCTTGCCATCTGATGCTGTTCCTGCTGGAAGATGACTGCGTTCTCCACGTTCTTGGCGGCCACCCTCAGCTGTGCCGCCTTCGTCTCGGCGATCTTCTCCAGGTACGACAGACCACCCACGTCGAGGCCGTTGACGGCCGGCGTCGATAGCTCAGGTGCGTTGGTGTTGACGAGAAGCGTTCTACGGTGAGTTGAGTCGTCCAGTAGACAGCAGTGGCGACACATGGCCGTGTTGCAGTGGTGACAGAAGTATGCCAGCGGCTCGTTGGCGTGGACTGGACAGCAC
>Ga0056114_1001306_pt1 | contig 11114 bp, 2 predicted proteins | sample WorMetHERISLAND1_FD_77005 | JGI IMG/M metagenome (GOLD analysis project Ga0056114, IMG submission 77005) | Marine gutless worms symbiont microbial communities from Max Planck institute for Marine Microbiology, Germany - Olavius loisae HERON... ...
CCCCGTCCCTGCCCCTTTCCCATCTCACTTTCCCCTCTTCCATTCCCTCCCCTTCCTCTCCTTGCCATTTTCTCCACTGTGTTCTGATTGTAGGCCCCCTAGCAGAGCAACTCCTAACAACATCCACGTAGTATATACATCGTTGAAAAGTACATTTAGTGGGCTACAATTCTGTCGCAGACAGTACGTGTCTATCTTCATTTGTTTAGCCATTGTTGCCTCCAAAATCTGTGAAATTACGCAAAATTCCGAGGAAATTCTATAGCACTTCGCAGTCATCCAGGGTCATCGATCTTGGTGCCTTTCGAAAGCACATGCAACTTCCTATTAGTCATTGACTGTGACTTTGGACATAATCTTGTACCGTTTTTCGAGATATTGATGTGCAAAGCTAGAAAATAGCTCATTTTCCCACCCCACCCTTGTTTGACACTTCCAGTCAGGAGGAACCCATTAGAATTTCTGGATGAAACTTATCCCATAAAAACTAGGAGGAAGGGGCTACTGTATGGTGAAAATTGCATAATCGTAACTTCAACCGTTTTTTTGACTGATCCACCTGTGTGATGGACGGACAGATAGACAGACGGACCGGTGATAGCATATATACTGTTGTGCGTTAAAAACGAAGCCGTAACTAGTTTCTAATGTGCAACTGTACATGTGTACCAACTGAACCTGATACTGATTTATTGTCTTTAACTTTATATAGTTACCACTGACATGACGAGGGTCCTTGTTAGCAACAATTATGCAAATTATTTAGTCCTAAGTGGATGAGTGGTCCATTGCCGTTCATTGGCTACACTTAGGACTTGAATACTCAGCTATTTTCATTTACTAATGGCCTATAGGTGTGGAGTGATAATTGTTCAACACTTAGAGTGGACCATTGCAGTTCCTGACGGCTCAGTCTATCTCCGTTGCAGTAATTAGTCACACCAGTTTGTTTTATGTGGGAACTTAATGCAAAAAATAATTAACGATAACCTAGCCAAACTTTACCAGAAAGTATGTATTTATATACCCCGTGTATACTCATGTTTGTCGATTCATATGTTGATATAAATTCCTTGAAAATAACTAATGTTGTCACAAGTGTTCAAAAAAGTACATATTACTTAATACATAAACATATTCTGTGCATTTTAGTGATTTCATGGCTGCTTGAGTGAAAATAACTGATTTCACTGGGGTGCTGAAATTCTCCTGAAGCACCCAACTTGATAGTTTTCGTACAGTACGTGAAAGTGAAACGCTGTGTTGTGCTCGCCACTCGCAGAGTGACCCAACATGTGGAGAAACAACCCAAAGGATTACATCGTTGAGGCACAGTCCGTGCACACTGCATCGGTATACATCACTGACCTATATGAGTTTAGACTGCTTTGGTATACATGTCCTAAAGTGAACGTAACATAATGTACAGATAGTTGTCGTTTCGTTACTTGATCACAATACATTTTCTCTTGCAACTTGTTCTCTTTAACTGAATAAACTACATTATGGTATGATGTGACTAGACCGTACTACAGAATCTGGTAAATTGTTCTGTATGCTAACAATTCTGGCAAAAAATAAGTAATATTTGCATAAGTCATAATGAAGAGTGTGATTAATCAGTTAATTTCCTCATGTGCAGTGTATGCCTTGTGTTAAGTGTTTATTTCACCGATTGTTCTGAATGATTATGCAAAGAAAGTATCTTTTGCTTCAACTCATTGTCAATAGTTCACCTTTAATTTGTCCAGCATCACCACTTAGTTGGATACCTTAATTTTGTTTATTTTTTGTCTGTTTGTTCTGCAGTTTGCCCCACCGCCATTTAGGCTTGGCGACCCTGCCCTCTGTAGGAGCCATCCCTTAGTCACCCCATACTATTAGTGTAGTGTAGATTAGGGGATTTTGTGTGTTCTTTGTATGTGTGTGTTTATTGTGTTTTTGTGGTTTTGTGTTTATTGTTGTCTCCCTTCAGTACTTTGATACTGTTGGTTGAGTGTTTTGACCTGTAAAACTGTCTCCCATATAACCTATACTGTGTTGGTGGAGACGTTAAACCCTGCTCACTCACTCACTTCTGCAGTTTGTGATGGATGATGTTGTAATGACTGTATCTACAGTATAACACCCTCCCTCCACACCGGCTGTTTAATTATCAGGTTCTAGTCTTGTGCACAAGATGTTATATTCACCTCAATTAAGTCCATCAATATTTTGAATGTATGCTAGCATAAATGAGTGGTGAACTACTTGAAAATTTGCAATAAATGTCGCTATTTTCTATATATTACTGTTTATGCTGTAGCTTTATACTCTGTGTAAACTAAGTAGAATTCAGGATAATGAAGTTTGACTTTGTGTTTGTTCTGTATTTGTTTCAGGTGATATTTTTGCATGGACTTGGTGGTGACGGGTATCAATATTTAAGTCTTAAGTCATGATTTTTTGTTCATGGAAAATTTAAAACCTTCTGTTTTTGATTTAACATAACATTTTGAGCATTTGTGTGCTTTATTTAATGACTTATTCGTTTACTGCATGTGCTTTTTGACAAATTTTTGTAGATAGCAGGTCAATGTGACTTCTGTCTTTGCTCTGTATTGTTTTCATTGTCTGCTTTTCTGAATTACAGTCTAAACATACGTAATACTGATTATAGAAAATTGAATAGGATATCGTATGTTTGTTTCATATGGTTTGTATTTCAACCATTTTCTGTTTGTCACACGTTTCCAAGTTCCAACTATACTTTTCTATTCCAGTGATTTTTCTGTAGTTGCTGTAGGTTAAGCTAGGCCTTCAAGTGAATTCCACGTACATATATTTTAAGATGTCTGAAATAGAACTGTTTTAGGTTTGAAATGCAATTTGTGAATGCACCAGTGTCACAATGTTGAAGGTATTTCTGTAATTTTCACATACGTGTCAGTAAATCGGGTTTTGTGTAACTTAGTGGAATGTGACTGATGGCCAAGATCAATGTTCTGGTGTCCTTCGTCTTCTCTTGTCTGCTGTGTGCAGCTGAGACATGGTCGACTAAATTCATAAGGTTCTAGGAAACTCCTGGCATTTGAGATGAGGTGGCACAGGAGGAAACTGAAAGTGTGCTGGAAAGATAGAGCCAGCAACTGAATTGTTAGAGAAAGAGTAGCGAGGCACTACACTGTGGTTGATCAACTTAAACTGAGACTGTTTGGCACGTCTGCCGTATGAAGTATCAGCGACTAGTGAAAACATTGATGTTGGGAACGGTGGGAGGTGATCAACCTCGTGGTAAACCAGCAAGGAGATGGTCTCACAACATCAAAGACTGGTGCCATTGCACGTTGCCAGACGCTGTCTTTTTAGCGAATGACACATTGATGCAAGATATCGACTGGCCTTAATGGCCTACAACGGATATGAGTTAAGAGAGCGTGGAATGTGGAGTTGTTACCCGTGCTATATATTGGTTGAGCAATTAATCAATCTGTATGTATTCTGATTGTATGTGTTCATCTTTAATCAGTGTTATTCAGTATTATTGTCACTTCAACACTCGCTCAGTACTACTGGTGTAGTTAAATTTGCACTTATTTCACGCAGATAATGTATTTATGCATTTCCAATTGTAGGTATGGTTGGTCGGAGATTTTGAAAGGTATTCGGGAACCACACATCAGATATATTTGTCCATCTGCGTATGTTTATACTTCATAAATTTTATTCGAATACTTTATTTCATTTTTGTAATTTTGTAATTTATGCATTTAAAAAGAGTGTTGCTTACCAGGTATTGTATTTATTTTTTTAGATTTTGGACAATTGTTATTGTTGTGCTAATTGTTATGATGTAGTTTATTTTTGCTTTGTTAAGATTTTCAATAGATTAATTTCTGTAAGTCAATTTTGGATGGATTTTTAGCGTTCTTATTTCTGGACCATGCCCAGAAGTGCAGAAAATGTTCCTGTGATTCAGTTTTGCATGAATTACTGAACTGGTGGTACTCAAGACTACCAGTACTTGAACTGTGTGGTATCATAACTAAATTTGTGACTTACACGTTTTTAAGTTACCGGGTATTGCACAATTTTACATGAAAATTTTCTGCAGGAGACCCTATATTTCTGTAGTAGCCTAGCAAATCTCAGTTTTTCATGATATTTGCCTAGAAAGAAGCAAAGAGGACTGTAGTCACATCATTTGCTTTCTCAGTGAAGAATTATTAAATTAGTCAGCAGCCATGGTATATTAGTTGTATACTATCCTGGATTTTGTGTGATGAATTAAACAGCTTGTGCTGTTTGCTGTGCTTGTCTTTAGGAGTGTGAAACCTGTGACTGTTAATAATGGCACACATATGCCATCTTGGTATACACATTGCATATGTTGTTTATAGAAATTTGATTGATTTATCAGAAGAAATCTTCTCACAAATCATTTATCTTGCAGTCTGACAGTCCTAGTTGCATTTCACTGTTTCAGTTTCACTGTGTTGTTCAGTGAAGCTCATTTGTTAATTTGAGCTCATTTAGTGTGGTCGTGTATGATAGCAGAATGTTGGGCTTGCAATCTGAGCGTCGCTGGTTTGAGTCTCACACCTGATAAAGTTCCTCTTAAAACCACAAACGTGGTTCTCACACCACATAGTCTATTGAAGTAGTTTCTTTATTTGCTTTCACTGATGAGTCAAGAGTCGCGTGATGATATGACACTTGTTGTTGCCATGGTATCTAGCTGCCGACTGTGTTCCGGTTCAGAGATGGCACAGAGACGTCGCCTACGCTCCGCCGCTGGTCATCAGCTCGTTGTGCCGTCATACCGTCTGAACTCATGTGGCCTTACTATGGAACTCTTTGCCTAGATTGTTGCGTAACACTAGCCACAACACTACTAGCTTTGGCCATTCTCTGAAGACATTCTTTCTCTCAGAGTACTAGTGCATACAGTGCATTAGGGGCTTTGGTGACTATGTGCTATACTAATCTACGTTTTACTTACTTACTGGTTAATGGAACACTGCAGTTTGATCACCTGCTCTGTTCTGAGCTTCATTGCCTGGACATTCCTCAACGCGTCCTGTACTAATAATAGCAACACTAATATTCTTGGCACATTTGAGGATGAGATCTATCCATTCCGGCTGATCATTTTTTAATTTTTGTCTTTAACCCTCAGCATCTATACTACCAAGGGTAAAAAATAACAGTATGAGAATTTAAAATGTTAAAATTGTTACTTCAAAAATATAATAATAGGACACAGTAATGCAGCAAAGGTCAATACAGGTGCCGACAATGTCAGATGCACAGCAACCGTAACAGTTCCTGGTTCAGTTAATGTAAGATAGTTTCAACAAACACTTGAGTCTTGAGGAGACTCTTGAACATTGTCAGTGTCTCTGATGTCTGGACATGTGGCAGTAAGTTGTTCCATTCAGCTGCACCAGCAACAGAAAAAGTCCACTTTCCAACTTAGCACATTAGAATCGTCTCTTGATGTGCAGTAGAAATTTACTAGTTACTACTACTGTTATTGCTTCTATACTGCTAGCTACTTGCTGTCATGTTGTCACCTGTTAGGTTTGATGTTCATGGTTTTACGGCTGAGAGTCAGCAGGACGAACAAGGCATTCAAGAAGCGGCACAGATTTGTGAGTTCTTCAACTTTTTCTCACATACTAATTTCTGATTATGTTTTTCAATAAGCATACACTTGTCAATATTAAGAGCTGAAGTTCAGTTTTAACTGGATTTTGTCCAAAGGTTTTACAGTCTTTTGTCTAAATACTATAGATATAGTCCTGTGATAATGCCTGTGAAGAACAGTTAACAATGTAGTGTAACCTGCCTGCATTATCAGACGACAATCTAATCGATATTGCATCGCAACTTACAGTGCATTAATTGTCCTATTTGCTTGCTATGCTATTTGTAAAATGTGTAGCAGAAATTCAATGCATGAGGTATTGTGTCTTTTTTTCAAAACTCAGAATACTGATAGGCCTGTAGTGTAAAGTAAGTGAAGAGATAGAGACAATTAGTGTCCAAAATGTGTGTGCTCCAAACTTAACGAATACGGTAATAAGCAGAAAATGCTGTATGCAGCAATTTCATGACCACGCCTTTTGGCAATGATTGACAGGTAGGCATATAGGTCAAGGTCAGTGACCTACTTATACTTGTTGTTGCAGTTGGTCATAAATCACCAGCAGCTGTAGCTAGATTACACAGATGAGGTGGATGCAGTATGTTGCCAGTGAACATGTGTCAGAGCAAGTGAGTTAGTGAATTTGTGTAGCACTTTATCACTGGGTAACCTCTAATGCGCTCACTGTGCTAGTCGGCATACAGGGAAGGCAAGTGTCTCATATGAGATGATGAGTTGCAACCAGATGGACCAGTGTAGGCAAATGATCGTTTACCATAAAGGTAAAAGGAAAAGGTCTGGATACTTCATATAGCACTGCTAGTATACAGCAGTGTTTTTTGTGGACAAAACTAAAACTAAAACTTCGTCAACGAAAATAAATTAATTTTCGTCATGCTGATGAAAACTATAACTAAAAGTCACTAATTTTCGTCGACGAAACTAAAACTGCGACGAAAATTCGACCAAATGACGGAAACTAAAACAAAAATTCGTGAAGTATTCGTTGACATTTCGTCACTCCTTTTCGTCAGCCGGTCGTAACTTACCGCAAAAATGCGCGTGCTGCTCAGCCGACAGCAGTGCATACTGCGTACTGTGTGATTGCGTCAAACTCAGTATTTAGTAACATCATATCATATGATCGCATTCAGTTTGGTGTGATACTTGTGTGACTAAAACTAAAAGGTGACTAAAACTACAACTAAAATTCAGCAAATTTTCGTCGACTAGACAAAATTAAGACTGAAAGTGTCCCGGTGACTAAAACTAAAACTAAAGTCAACAATTTTAGTCGACTAGACTAACACTAAAACTAAAATTAAAACAGCTCTGTAAAAAAACACTGGTGAACAGCAGCGCTTTACAATCTTGGAAGTGGCAGCTGATTGCCATGAGCTACCATTAGCAGCACATCTAACATGTGGAATGTTGACATGCCTGTGACCCGTGAATAGCCAGTCACATGCCGATGTATCGTTAACAAACCACTGACTTACTGCGGCATGCGTTATTGTTGCAGTACAGTCATACATTGCTAAAGAGAACGAGCGTGGAATTGACCGTAGTCGAATTGTCGTCGGTGGAATGTCGCAAGGTGGTGCTGTTACTCTCTACTCGACATTTGCCATTGAACAAGAGCCTTTGGCCGGTATCATTGCGTTGAGCACTTGGCTTCCACTTCACACGGCATTTCCTGCAGTGAGTTTGATTCGAGTAATCTTCTCTCGTTTTAGCTGGTTACTTTCATCACGTCCATTATTTGCTGTGTTCTCAACTTCTCATGGATGACTGCAGTGTTTGACGTCTCACTCAATCATTTATGCTGAATGTTCAGTTGCTTACCGGTACTTAAACACTCGGAGCAAGTTGATAGGGCATTGAGTCCCTGCTACTTTCACAGCCCCCAGTCGAATGGTACTATCACTGACCCCCTACGACCTCCCTTTCCCCCAAAATGGAGTCCAAAATGCACCCGTTGGGACCAACTTTGCGACTGGTAAGATAACCGTAGGTCTGGTGTCGCACTGGCCGTGCATCACAGACTTAGTGGTCTAGCCACCTACGGGCTCAAAGGCCAATGTGCGGGAGATGAGCTCCCCACCTACACTCCACTGGAGTATGGTCCCTCCCCCTTTATTGTTAAACAGTTGTTTGAATTGCGTCTGAATGGGTTTGTTGACATCCATAGCAGAGGTGAAAGCAAGGCCCATGGCCAATAATGGGATGCGGCCAATTTTTTGCCAGTTTATTGCAGCTGTTGTATACGGGCAATGTCGTGGTAGATATAACAACGTGTTTTTAATGTGAGTGAGAGTGTTTTAAAAGTTAGTTATTAGATAACAATGGACGACGTTGTTGACAGTATGTGGTTTGTTATTAAATGCCAGGCAGTGAAGTCCAACCAGTCGACTCCAATACTTCAGGGTCATGGTGAGGCTGATCCACTGGTTTCACATGAATTTGGCAAAATGGTGTCGCAGCTGATAAGCAGTTTCAACGATCACATGGAGTTCAAGTCATATCCAGGCTTGGTCCACATTGTTTCTTCCCAGGTATCTAAAATGCTGTGGACTTTGTTATAGAAATTGCCATGGAGTGTAAGTGAAAGCAGTATTTCAGTTGAATCAGTTCAGATTGTGTTTTTTTTGTCATTTATGCGTGCAGTAAATGAAGCCTTACTTGGAAACTCAGTGATGTTTGGAAGGTTCTGCATAATGCATATGCCCTATGCATTACCTCAGTTACATATACATGTATATAACTCAGGTGAAATTTACAGCAGTGTGATTGAGACTTGGATGATACCTCCTAAACATGGAATGTTTTAGAGTGAATTATTTTATTTATTTAAATTTTTGTACAGTTACTGAAAAAATATTATGGAAAAACATGTTGGCTAATTAATTTTTAAGTCACCTCCTCCGAGTCGACCTAATAAAGCCTGTCTCTCAGGCCTTCCATACGTCTTTCGGTCCGTTTTTATGATTTGAACGACATTTGAAGTGTAGTTAAGAGGTCGATGAGTGCTACGTGACAGTATGCCAAGACCCAATCCAAGGTCAAGGTTACAGAGGTCAGAAAGTTTCGAAAATAGCCAATTTCAGTCTGTCTCCTCTGCCGTATGCACGTAAACAAAAGAATTAGAATTATTATACTGCAGGACAATATGTAACTTTCAACTGGACAGATTTTTGATATTCGTCCTTGTTCAGCATCGTGTGACCTTCAAACTTAGCATGTTCCACCTATTATGAGGAGTCGACTGACAATCATGTATGGGACTTATTCGTCGAAGTTTGTACAAGAGTCATAGTTGCCCAAGTTGCATTTTATTTGTAGTAGTGCATTAGGTGCTGCTTTAACTGTGAATGTCAAAAATTGTGACAGCATATCGGAGAGAATTAGTTTCTAGTTATTTGAGCATTCTTTAATGTTTTAAATGATTTTAAGAATTTATTTGAAGACTTATTTGCCAGTTTAGCAGTATAGTGCACTGCACTGTGTTTTGAGACCACGGCACATTTGTGACATTTATGATTTATTTGTGCCATGTATAAATTTACTTACTTACTTACTTACTTACTTGTGCAGAATTTATTGCATGGATAGCAGTTCTTTATGTAGTTTGCTAACATTATTTTACCAGTAGGCTACATTATAGTTTGTAATTTTGTAGTTTTTTTGTTTTCAGCAGACTGCTGTTGATGCTTGCAGGAGAAACAGGATGTGAAAGAATTTATTGCCAAGTGTCTGCCTGCTGTGTAATTAACCAGAGAAACAAACAGCAGGCCAGTGTTAATGTATTCAGATGAATAGTGCAGGAAACGTTATACTGAATAGCAATAATTATTTAACTACATCTGAAATATCTGATGCATTTACGACTCGTGACCTATAATGCTGTTTACATCTGTTTCAATTAACTGACAGATTGATTAACTCCACGGAAGCAATGGCATCCAAAATCAGCATAGTGTCCTACTGGACAGTTACTATGTATGCTGATTTTGGATGCCATTGCTTCCAGTTAATCAATCCGTCAGTTAATTGAAACAGACGTAAACAGCTTTATAGGTCACAAGCCGTAAATGCATCAGATATTTCAGATGTAGTAGACAACGTTGATACGTTGCTGACATGTGCACCCAGTGTTACTGATGAGTGGTCGTGCCCATCTGTTCCGCCATTTACTGTGATGTCATCATTCCACGAACTTACTATTTCCATTTGTTACTTTCAGTGCAGCTTTGCCGTTCAGGCCCGTTGACCTGGAACAGTCTGCTCTCGTTTGTTCAAAACATGCCAGTGTCTGTGGTCAACTCAAGACTGAACTGTTCTTCACAGCATATTCAGGGGTTAAATTTAGCCGGAACGGGCCGGAACGGCGTTCCGCCACCTGTGACTCGAGTTCCACCACATGAAATTGCCGTTCCACCACCTAAAGTTGTCGTTCCACCACCTGGCGATGACGTTCCATCACCATTTGGGGGAATATCATTAAAACTGTTGCCAACAGAGGTCAGATTTTAAGGCTTAAATGCACCGAATACTATTTCGGCTGGGGCTCGGCCCCAGACCCCCCTGGGGGAGATTACAGTGCTCGCCCAGAACCCCTACCTGTAATGGGTCCTACTTCAAAGGGGGATGGGAGGGAGTGAAGAGAAAAGTAGAGGGGAGGATTGAGGAAGGGAAAGGGAGGGAAGAAATGTATAGTTCCACCACCTACTTTTCAGTAATTTAACCACTGAGCATTTTATACGACTTCAGAGCACCGTTGTGATAATTCACTGTTGGGGTGAAGTAGATATAAACTCACGAGTTGTACTGTATTGTATTATGCCAAAGCAAGCTTGAACTGCCATGGTAATTATTCTGATTAGTTCCAGTATCTACTAAATACATGCATATTGAGCTCTTTATTGTCATAAATCACAGATCATTTTTGTATGCCATGAACCACACAACTTTTCTGTTGAGTTTTACTGTCCAGCTCTGAACGTTTTCACTGAACACTTGTGTTTGTACTCCTTGGTACAAACAACTTGCTTATTAGCAATATATTGTTTGATGTTTTGTAGAGCAAGTCTGTCTTAATATATTGTCTTACAGAACACAAGAAGCCAAGCTCTCGCTAGGATAGCCGACCGTACTGCCAAAAATTGTAGGGGTCATGTGACCTAGGCCATGCCCACTTTCAGTCAAATTTATTTGTGCGACTGCTCAGCATTGCACATACAAAGCCGTGTATCAAATTTGAAGTCTCTAGCTCAAATAGTTTTAAAGATATGTTCGATCATATGCCAAAAATTGTAGGGGCACGTGACCTAGGCCACGCCCACTTTCAGCGAAATTATTTGTGCGCTTGCTCGGCATTCCCAATACAAAGCCGCATACCAAATTCGAAGTCTCCAGCTCAAGTAGTTTTGGAGATATGTTCGATCGTATGCCAAAAATTGTAGGGTCACGTGACCTAGGCCACGCC
>Ga0056114_1001307_pt1 | contig 11108 bp, 10 predicted proteins | sample WorMetHERISLAND1_FD_77005 | JGI IMG/M metagenome (GOLD analysis project Ga0056114, IMG submission 77005) | Marine gutless worms symbiont microbial communities from Max Planck institute for Marine Microbiology, Germany - Olavius loisae HERON... ...
CCTTGCGATTTCTCGCTAGGTCCTCTGTTGCTATAGCAACGATGTCAACGGCAATGTTCGGTCGCGGATGTCAACATGTAACTTGTCGCGTTTAAACACGACGGCAAACACAAAAAAGAATTACTGTCATGTCGCTGCATTTGTTACACTAAAATGTCGATATTAATACCAAATCTGTCCGAACAAAAACAGATTCTCGCCAAACTCACCTGCACTATTTCTTAGTGGGCAGAGCTAGCAAAACCTAGCAAAGAAATTTCTTGCTCGATAGTTCTCGTAGAATTCGCGCTAGGTCTACGATGAAAGACACGTTCCTAGCCTAGCAGCTACGAGAATCTCGTAGAAATAAAAGTAAAAGACACGCCTCTGGTCTGTGATGTAGATGAGTTACAGAGTTGCAGTGTGAAGTCTAACGCTGACAATGGTGTGAAAGTGTCGAGGAAGAATAGTGATGAATCGTCATTGCAGAAGCTCGGCAGAACGGTGAGTGAGCAGTCGTCAAAATGACTTCTGTTGAACGATGTTAACCCCTTGACGCACACTGCTGCCATATGGGTACAGCTATGAAGCATCCTGTGACAGACTGGGTTAAGCAGTTATTTGTAATTTTTGACATCCGGGCACTCTGACGCTCAACCCCGAGCGTCAGAGTGCCCGGATGTCAAAAATTACAAATGACGGCTTAACCCGGTCTGTCACCGGATGCTTTGTACCACACCTCACTTTTTTGTGATTGTTTGATCAGTTTTAAAATGTTCTGGTTCTATTGTCCCTTTGGCGCCAACTGTTGCCATATGGTACAGCTACAAAGCTTTCTGTGCCAGACCGGGTTAAGCCGTCATTTGTAATTTTTGACATCCAGGCACTCTGACACTCTAAGTGCCCGGATGTGAAAAATTAGACATGACTGCTTAACCCAGTCTGTTTTATAGCTCTACCTATATGGCAACAGTGGGCGTCAGAGGGTTAAAGCTTCTCGTCACGGTCATTTGTGGTTTATTTAGGTCTGGCCAATGCTGTGTCTAATTGGCGGAATGGACCGGGGTCTGCGTGTTGGCGGCCGGTGCTGTTCAAAGCTGACGCTCAAGCATGGTACTCTGCTAGGAGTCCTCAAAAAAGGCGCGACATCAGCCAAAGTTCTCTGGGATGATTCCGATGCAATCAGTAGGTTAGTAGTGCTGCACTGATGTACGGAATTTGTAGTGATGTGCAGTAATCCTGATCGACTAATTGTCAGTGTTGCATTGTGGGACTGTTTGTAGCATCAAAGAGCAATTGGGTGACTTCACTTGTTGACTTACCCTTTTGCTGAGCCTTTCGCTGAGCGAAACCTTAAGCTGAACGCTAAAGTCTGGACTTAGACCAAAGTTCAACTTAACGTAGGACTTAGATATTACTGAGCATTTTGGCTTTGCGATAGCCTCAGCGAAATCACTTCACGTTTTGACTTAAGTCTGGACTTAGACCGAACTTTACCTCAGAGAAGGGCTCAGCGAAAGCTAAGTCAGAAATTGAAGTCACCCATTGTAGCCCCTTGGAGGCCGCCCACTTCCCATTAACTACAGCCATTCTGTTATAACGTTGCCACTGTAACTGTATCCTCACGAGAACATTGAAAGACACCACGTGGTCGTAGATAGTTTAAGATGAACTGATGTTACGTGGGACTCCAGCAGTTAACATAGTGTAGCTTCTATGTCTTTGTAATGCCAGCCGTTAGTTGATGATGATTCTGATAGAGAATTGATGCAGAACCTGGTGTGTATGTGTGCGTGATATTGTGTTTGAATGTCAGCGACTCTTTGATATGCAACCTGGAGCCAGTTGAACCGGCAGCGTTTGACGCGTCTCGTCTCGACGGACTGAACGCGTCACACTTAACGTGTCTGATGAACCTAACGTTCATCGGTGATGAAAAGCTCGCCAGCAATCCACTGTTTCCAGCCCCTCCGTCACCGGCGAAGGTCGGTATGGAGGCGGACAGTCGCGGAAAGTCGGCCGAGTTGGACTCCGAATGTCTGGAACAGCAGCTGGATGAGGTGATGGCACAGACACTGGACGAAGACGTGGCAGCGGACGATCATAACGCTGATAAGAAGGTTGGACTGGGATCAGCGCAGACCGACAGCCGCGATGGAAAGGCTCCGAGCAACCTACTTAGTTCTTTATCAAACACTTCAGTGTCGGTGTCGAATGTTCCAAGAGACAGTCAAGATCACGAGTCTGAGTCCGACGTAGAGACTCCTAGTCACCCAGCTCCAGGTATGTATGTACACAAAACGTCGTCCTAATTGTGTGTCAGCTAAGTAAGTAAGTAAGTAAATCTTTATTGCATAAAACAAACGTAAATGCATAAATCACAATTGCGAACCAGACAAAAGTTAAAAAGGCAATGGTTGACAAAAGAACATTTAAAAAGCTTATAAACAGACGTGGGAAGCTAGAACTGATGTCCACGAGGGTGTAATGCTAGACTCAAGGTTTGTGACTGTCTTCTGCCTGCACTACCCTTCAAACTCCATTTGACCACATCTGAGCTATGATTTGGCCAGGAGCAAGTGTGAATATTGCCATAACTACTCTCTAGTAGTAGTATTGTGTAGCTTTCTCTGGTTGCACAATCATTTGAGCAGCTCACAGGTTCTGTCTACCGGCTTCATCTCACTAGGTTCACTCATGGTGCTAAGATAGATTTCTTTGTGTGTGTTAGATTTATTTGCTTATGTTTCCATTGTTTTGTATTATATGTGCATTGCACGTTGTATTATTGTAACATGGTGAGGTGAGCCTATCAGATTGAGTGCTATCTGGATGACTAGCCCTCACTAACATACATAAAATTGGCAGGTAAAAATTAGAAGCTCTTAGCTATAAAATGCACATCTTTGGTTTAAAAGGTCAAGGTCACAAGGTCACAGTGTTATCATATGTTACTGTGGCAATTGCCTCTCCACGGAGTGCACTTTATTAGTATTCTTGTTGATTTTTATCAAAATATAACGATTTAAATTTTTAATGTAACATAACAACATAATAGCAGTAATTAATACACTGTCTCAAAAAATGCACTAGCTTTGAAATGGTATAGCTTGAAATTATAAGGATCGATTTTGATGACATTAGACAGACGAAAAGTTGACAAAAAAGCACACCTCATGAAAACTGAAACATGCAAACTCTATTCTAGAGTCTTTTGAATATTTCTGCCAATTGTCATCAAGAATTGATCCATAAAATTTCGAGCTATACCGTTCCAAAGTTGATGCGTATTTTGAGACATATTGTCCATATGCATAGTTAGTAAAGAAAACATAAGGTGTGTAGGGACATTGATTGATCCAGTTACATTGACAGACTGTATGGTGGCTGTTGTAGGGTCATCTGACACTGCTGGTGATGTGGGCAACTCGTCGTGTGTGAACGATGATGGTGAATGTCCTGTTCATGTCAGTCCCACTCCGCCCTCGTCGTACTCCGAGTCAGACTTCATGCTGATGTCGTCACTGCAGCTTGCAGCTCTCAAGTCTCTTGCTGTTCTTCTCAGCTCCAGTAGATACATGGAGATGCTTCTTGTGCCTTGTGAAGGTTCTAATGAGAAGACGACGTCAACACAGGACTCAGCTGATGACCTTCAGGTAGACTGGGTCTGACAGCCAGAGAAACAGTTGTTCACGGCAAGCCATCTCAGAACTACAGAGTGTCACCGAAGTATGGTGCCACACAAGCCCGACATAAGCAAGCACACCCTGCCTTAACCCCAGCCAGAAGGACTGGTACTTGATTTACCTACCCTGGAGGGATGGAAGGCTGAGTTGACCTAGGTGCCCTGATTATGCCCCGGCCGGGAATCGAACCCATGACTGCTTGATTGAAAATCGATGCCCTAACTGCTGTGCCACCAAGACACTGGTTCTGGCTGAAGTATCTGTAATTGCTATAACAGAACAGTCTAGTCACTGGTGTTCTGACTGTGTCGTACATACATACATACACTGATGACAATTGTGTGGAACATAATATTTTGTTTCTCAAAGGTTGTCAAGGTTCTTTGAAGAATTATGCCGGGGTACCTCGGTCCTTTCACACGTGTCGCCGACCTACCCAGTTGACGATCGCTGCGTTCTGTCGACACCAATCGCCTGGTAGTGCCTACCAGCAGACTGTCGACTGTTGGTAGCCGAGCTTTTCCGGTCGCCGGCCCGCAGACATAGAATGACCTCACAGAAGACGTGACATCAGCAGAATCATTGACCACATTTCGTCGTCTCCTCAAGACATATCTGTTCAGAAAGTCTTTTCCTGACTACTTGCTGGACATCAACTGACTGTCTCCGGTGGACCTAGCAGTAGTTCCTCTACTTAGGTCAAGTAAAAATCTTTTGATTGATTGATTGATTGATTGATTGATTGATTGATTGATTGATTGATTGATTCAGATTGATTGATTCAGATTGATTGATTCAGATTGATTGATTGATTGATTCATTCATTCATTCTTCGTTCATTCATTAATTCATTGATTCATTGATGTGCCGCTAAGAATCTACTCCCTCACCGCCATGTATCGTTGAATTAGGTTTCGTTGTCCGCAGGAGGCGGTGCGGACGGTGATGAAGCAGCTGGTACACTGTGCCGTCGTTCCGTCACCAATCAGACGCAGCGTCTCGCTGGCGGAGCTGGAGCGTGCTCAGACGATGCTTCACTGGATGATGGTGACGACACAGGCGGACGACACTGTCGGCATCAAACCCATCAGAGGTGAGATATGACCTCACATGTAGTCTTGTCTTTGTTGGATTTGTGGCTGGAAGACGTGTGTGCACCACACTGTGTGTATTCCGTCATCACCAAACATAATTTTTTGGGATCCCACCACAAAGTAAGATAGTAGTAATACACTGTGTCTCAAAAAAGCAAACAAATTTTGTTTTTGTCATAATTTCGTCAAATTTCCACCAACTCTGATAATTTTTGGCACAAAGATGGCAAACAGACTATAGTTATACGAGATGCACTCATTTTCCAACTCACCTAACTCGTGTCAACACCCTACCGTGTTAAACGCCGATGTTTCAGATTGTCACATGACGCTGTGTTTGCTGGTAGAAACGTGGGACCAGCTGCGGGCGAAGCATAGAGTAAAGAGTACAAACGAGGCGGCTAGGTCGGTGCCGTCTCTGCCAGCTGGCGCTAGCACATCCAGCTCATCAACGATGTCATCCCTGATGTTTGACTTGCTGAGTCGAACGTCTGCGGTGACCGTCAACATGGCCAACGTCACTAATTCATCGGACACGGCCCACACCGGCCGGCCAATCACGGCGTCACAGACTCCGCTGCCGACGGTGACGGTATCATCAAGCAATGACGTCACGTCGGCGGTTGTGCCGCCGCTGCCACACCGCTCGGCACGACAGCATAGAGAAACCATCTTACACTACATGCCACCACTGACGTGCCGGGAGGCTCAGAGCCGCCCTCTAGCAGACTCGAGGTCTGTGCTACAGTAGCCGTATCTTGATCTTGTCCTTCTCACTGCATAAGTAAGTAAGAAAACTTTTGAGGCACAGCTTTAACAGTTAGTCAGTGCGATCTCAGCCCCTGAACAAAAATGTGTTTAGTAGTCATTTAAATCATTGAAAGTTAATGTCAGCTTGTCGCAGATCAGCTGGAAGGCTGTTCCACAGCTTCAGACCTGCAGCTGCGAAACACCTGTCTCCATAGTTGCTGTAGGTTCGTCTCACAACGCACATCGTTGATGTGGCAGAATGTATGCATGGACTGGAGTGTGTCTCTCTGTCAATCTGTGTCTCTCACAGCATTCCTGTGTACATGTAAATGTAGTGTAGAGAATTGGAAGTGAAAGTGACACTTCTTAGCATTGTTTGTAAACTCGTTTGACAATTTTTAGAGGTTTTCTACGCGGATGCTCTGTGATGTCTATGTTTGGTGTGGATGAGTACAACCGCTCCATTTAGCTTCCATTGTGTTTCTCTACTTTTAGTTGCTATGATGATGCTAATAAACCTGTTCTGATTCTGATGTTGTAGTGTATTGTGTGGTGTAACTGTGTGTTCAGATCTCGAAGTCGAATATCGTCACCGACACATCGACAGAATGACTTCGGTGAAAACGAGGCACGTGATTCGTCGACGAGTGCCCGCCATGAAGAGGACATTGTTCCAGTTCGTCGCTCGTCTGTCATGTCCCTTAGGTTTTCGTCCAGTCGTGGCATCGGTATGTCAGTGATTCATTTGTCTAAGGCCGCCGTTAAAATTAACAATGTAATTATTTTGCTGTTAACCCTTTGACGCCCACTGCTGCCATATGGCACACTTATAAAGCATCCTGTGGAGTTCTTGGATTTACAGAGAGCTGAAATGACTTGTGATGGTCACTCTGGGTCACTGATGACGATGCCTTTTTATACGAGGGGTGATCAAAAAGTTCCCAGCCCGTCGAATGATGACACTTGCAGAATCATCATTTTTGTTATTTTACTAGCTCACTTCTCTATGTTCTGTAGGACGCACTATGCTGCCCTAGTACTGCTGTCATTTCATCATGAATTTCCTTTGGAGATAAACTGCTTCAAAAAGAAACATTTTATTACACTTCCGAAGTCCATTTTTTCACGATTTCATCTGCAAACAACCGGTTGCCTTGATGACGACTGCTGAAATGCACAAAATATTTATAGCCCAAAAGTCATATTGTGCATGTCGTGTTCTGAGCCTTGCTACTATAAGAAGCAATTACTGCTATTCTAAACCGAACTAGGTCAGGCCGAGAGCTTTTTGATCACCACTCATGGACCTCATGTGGGTGCTTGTTATGTAAGAATACAGTGAGTCAGACACGATGTGTTTGTCGTTAGCGGCGCCCATACGTACTCGCTCGCCGTCACCACCGAGTGTTCACAGTTCAGCCATGGAGATTGCTACACCTTTGTTGGAGATGGGATTTACCTGGCCGCACATTAGGAATGCTATTTTCTCCACAGGTTTGATGGCCACATTTCAGCCGATTACTATCAAATTACCTGTCTTCAGTGGGTCACTTCAACTTTTGACTTAGCCTTTCCCTCAGCCTTTTGCTGAGCGGAAGTTCAGTATAAGTCAAAAAGTGAACTGATTTCGCTGAGCATCAGCGAAAGGCTTAGCGAAAGGCTAAGTCAGTGTTAAAAGTCACCCAGTGTATTGATGCATTTCATTAGTTAGTTACGGTAGTTAGTTGGTTGGGACATTTGTAATGCGCCAGTTAAAAACACAAGCGCCGCGGCAGTCAGACAGACAAATAGGATGTTAACAGTTCTGTGAATGAGAGAGACAAATGTCGGATGACATCAGATAGGTTGTTCCAGATGTATGGACCAGCGACGACTGACTGACTGACCAACATCTTATTTGGAAAATTTTGAATGGCAATATTTCCAAAACGGGTAATCGGATCCACTGCGTGTTTGGTTCCAGGGTATGGGTTTTGGGGTCAGCGGATCGTGTGGATCTACTTACAGTTGAACCAAATCCAAGAGTCGGCCGCACGCCATCTTTGAAAATTTTGAATGAATGTATCTCTGGAATGGGTTGGGTTGTCCGATCCACTTTCATGCGATAGAGATCAGCAGCTTTGCAGGAATATGGGCGATGATAATGCACGAGGAGTAATTAGATTGGTCACAATCTGAAATATTTCAGCTTTGCATTGGTGTCGTGTACAATTTTGTATTTATATGTGCATTGGAGATATTGCACATTATGTGCTGTATACAGTCATGACTTACTTACTTACTTACCAATGATTTGCCGTTGCCAATTTGGTGACAGTGTGTGTGTTATGTGATATTCAGTTAGGAATAGTAGTGGTGTGTGATTAGGTGTGAGTGGAGAAGTAACGGCCCAGAATGTTGGCCTCCTGGCGTCGTGGTTAATTGATCATCCAATGACTGATGACAGTGACAGTCCAACGTCTCCACTGAATGCTCATGTCGAGACTCAGTCTCAGGCTGTCAACACTGAACCAATGGTGACATCATCTACATCTACACGAGCTCCACTGGCACAAGACAGGTGCTTCACTGGTCTACACTCTGCCCCGTGTGGGCTCAGGAGCTTTGTAGAGTAAGCCCACCTTGTTGCCTGGCCGAGTGTCGTGGCTAGTTTTGTTTTGCTGTATTTTGTGTTGTTTGCTTCTTCTGAGTTGTATTTAATTTGTGTATTTTTAATTTCTCTTTTGTCCTGTATTTTCCAGCGTGAACCAACGTGAATCTGACACTCAGCCCTGAATGTCAGAGTGCCCTGATGTCAAAAAGTACAAATGACGGCTTAACCCGGTCTGGCACAGGATCTTTATAGCCATACCCATATGGCAACAGTGGGCGTCAAAGGGTTAATATCATCTGCTGTGTTTTGAGGTGTTCTTGACCGGCTGTGGATGGCTCTGTGCTCTCTCTGCTCTGATAGATCTGATACGGAGCTGATGGAGCTGACGACCGATGCTACTGCGGACGATGTCGACATTGATTCAGTGACGCTGTCGGCGAGATGTCAGCAGAGACCTCTGTCATCACATCGTCGCGCTGTCACAATGCCGCCGAGGCGCTACGGTGCCCAGCGACATATAGCTTCACGACTTCTACATCATTGCCTCCCGGCCATACGGGCTCACGGTATTGACAACACTGAGTACCATCTTGACTGTCAGAGTGGCTGATTTGTTTGACATGACCTTCTGCTCGCGGAGTGGGTGTGTCTTGGGCTTGGCCAGTATTAATAGTACACTTAAAGAAACAATGCTGTTAAGCCAGGCAGAATAGATATGTGGTACAAGGCCAATGAGACAGCTAGCTTGTTCAAGACGTCACTAAAGACATATTGCAACTCAGTTGAATAAGTCCAAATTGTGCAGGCATGCTGTTCTCTTCTGCTCGCGGAGTGAGCATGTCTTGGGTTAGGCCATTCTGTTCAGCCAAGTAAAATTCAAATTGAGATTATTTTATAGAGCGTTTTATCTAAAGCTCTTAGCTGTAGCCATTTTGCTTAATCTAGTGCACTCAATCAGTTAAGCCGTTAAATCAGTCCAGTCTGAAAACTATAAAATGGAAACTAAAACAACCACAGTTACTATTAGCCATTAATAGGAAATCACATATGATTTATTTGCTAGTGACCTGCATATAACAAAGTAAGTAAGTAAGGATATTTCTAAACGGCACAATTAAAATAGTTCACACTGCGCCGTGGTCCCACTATCCACACAAAAATGTCTTCAGCGACTGCCAGAATCTATTGTACGATAAGTCCGCATCTTTCAGGTGCGATGGAAGACTGTTCCATAGTCCGGGTCCAGCAGCTGTGAATGCTCTATCACCAAAGGTGCTGTATGTCACACACTGCTGTTGGTGGCTTAACTTTGCATGAGCTGGGCTTCTTTGTATCTGTAAAATGTGTTGGTATTGATCCAGCTGGTGTTACTGGTGTTGAGTCGGTGTCTTCCACCGCTGACCCTTCGTCACATCTGGTGCCCGAAGCACGATCGCGATCGGTAAACTCTGGCGTGGCTGACAGCAATGCTGAAGACACACTGTCAGTCTTCATGAATGATGTGTTGTACATGGAAGACGACTTGGTGGACTTTGGTAGCATCGAGGAACTGGCGGGATCGTCGGATTTGTTTGGATTTAGGAACATTCGTCCAGAAACAGCTACTAGTGGTGTGCAGGCCACTGGCCCGCAGGCAACCAGTTCTGAAAATAACTCGGTGTGTAAACGATCAATTTTTTCTTAAATATATCATATGATTTGACGTGATATTTTTGAACTATGTTAAATATATTAGTTATATATTGGTTGTAGATATTAATTATAAGCACTAGAGCTGCTGCAAAGCTGTTGAATTCTTTTTAAATGATTATGCAGACTTTTAACATATTATTAACTGTTATTGCGGGCAACATTTTATCACTGCTATATATTATATTGAAAAGCTGTTTTACACTGAAGTTACTATGAGATCTCTGTATCAGTTTGGTATTACTTATTACGTTATTAACTGTTAGTCCATTAATCCGCTGCTCTGGTAAATTTGAGAATAGAGTCTGCTGTCTTGTCTGATAGCAATGGTTGCATTTGCATTAATAGAGTCAATTGCCACATTTAATCTAAGATTTTTTTTTGCTTTGTGGCTCATTCGTTCGATAAACAGCTGTATTTTGTATGGTATGTTTGAAGACTGGTAAAAATGATGGTAGTGATTTTGTTAATTAATTAATTAATACATCCTCGATCGCAAATCACAATTTTTTATTACTTTAAATTCGCTTTATATCATTTCGTAAACTACGATATGTCAGTTTTATCATTAAACTCTCACTGTCTTGTATTTTATTGTATTGTGATGACGGTTCAGATGGTATCATATACCCACACTAACTGTCTTTTTTCCTTGTTACGTTCTTACAACAAATGTTAGTTTTCCTGCCTATTGATGAGAGAAACTGTCATCGTGAACGTTTTGCACAGTTTGAAGCCACTGCATACACTGTAGTGTGTGTTCTGTGAGATGGCGGTAGTTTCACGGGCTGTCTGTCGATCGATGACGTTGTAGCTACAAGACTCAGAAACATACGACTTTGACGACGCGTTTACACGCTGCGTTCTTTGCGCCAGTGAAACTCCAGATCTCTTGTGTCACATGCGAATCCTGCATCCAGGATGTGGAAGTATGATGTTTTCCTGTCTCGGGACTTTCCTGCTTTTAAACAGCCACTCTTCTGTGTACAGTCTTGCTGTGGAATGTAGCTTCTAGTGCCAATTGGCAGTGCACACACATCAATATTTTACTCATCTTTTTGTAAGTGCCTGCTGTTGATGTCTTAGGATGGACATTCCTTGTGAAACATAGCCAGATCAGTATAATACTGTGACGGGTGAACATACTATAATGTCGTGTAATTGATTCGTTATCAGTTATAACACTTCACAGTTATCACCTTCGTTCTCACCATCTGTCACTCCCTCGACCTTTCACTCCAGACTTAAAACTCATCTCTTTCACAAATCCTTTCCTCCATAGTCACTCTTATTCCTTCCGGACTGACTTCACGGATC
>Ga0056114_1001308_pt1 | contig 11104 bp, 10 predicted proteins | sample WorMetHERISLAND1_FD_77005 | JGI IMG/M metagenome (GOLD analysis project Ga0056114, IMG submission 77005) | Marine gutless worms symbiont microbial communities from Max Planck institute for Marine Microbiology, Germany - Olavius loisae HERON... ...
GAAATATCAAGCACCATCGTCTTGCATCGGTGAACCGTGAAGAAGAATCGAAAGAATTGTGGGCCGTAGCCAGGCGAAACCCAGCATTTAAAGACTTGCATGCACCCTTGAGAAGGTTTTCTGCTCACCAGCGACTTTGCCCCTGTTGAACGCGTGTTCGATCAGCACTAGCGGACTGTTCATGCGGCTGCACCGTGCACGCATGGGCAACAATCTGTTGAGTGAGTTGGTGATGATAAAGGCTAACTTGCACTAAGGGACGTCTGTGCCAAACTATCTGCTCAGTCTCGGAATGCGAATCAAAGACATTCTTTCTCTGGGACATGATAGGCTAGTTTATTAACGATGCTTGCTTAAATTGTTCTGTTGAGGACGACATTCTAGACCATAACTGTCACATATGTCCTTTATGTCTAAAGCAGACAGTTGCTTATCTGTGACTCATGACAATGACAATATACAACTAATGACATGACTTCTTGCTCTGTGCCATATTATTACATGTTTGTATTAATGCCGGCCCAAGTCTTTGTCCTTGGAGCTTAAGTCCTCGTCCTTGGACATCAGGTCCTTGTCCTTGTCCTCGAGTCTCAAGTCCTTGACAACAACACTGTTAATATTGTATATAAAGATCTTGTCATTCTATTATCGCGTCATTCTATGACACACTTACACTAAGAAGACCCCATGCTGGCCCATACAAGGGTCCCTGACAACAATACACATTGGCACCGGCTGAACCACAGCACCCAACCCACAACTTGAGGTTTACAACAGAGATGTGTGAAGTTGTGGCCATGTCAGTATTTTCAACACGGCTGTAGCCGCCATTGTTGACAGTTGTGGTATTATGGTGTCGTTTTGTTCGTTTAAGTCGTGGAAAGAGGTGACTGATTTCATAGAGGCTGAAGAACTGCATACTGGTGCTGTTTATGCGTTGCACACCACAATGAAAGGTTTCACAAACGACGGTAAGTGGCGAACAACACAGGTAACGGCGGGTGTTGGTAGCACCCACAGGACACAGTCCAGGACAATGAACACAACGCTGAAGCCAATAGTTGCATTGACGATGGCTGATGAGGCTCAACCATGGGATTTCACTGTCGTGGAATGTGAGACACACAATGATGTAAATAGAAAACATGACAAGGTATTGTCGTGTTATTTTTCTGCGAAAAATTACCGAAAATGAAAATGCAAAGACATTTAGTCACAGTTCACAAAGATGAACCATAAGTGGCGACAGCTTTAAGTATACAAGATCCTGCAGAAAGGAAGGTTGAATTTTCATGAATTCGCAATCAAGGCAATTTCAATCACAATGCCAGCGTGCTGGAAACAGGGAAAGGCAGTTTGATTTGTGCCAGAAAATAAAAGAGAACTGTAAGTCCAACGAAATACTTACTATGCACTCACTGTCTTGGCATGTTTCTGTCGAGAGACTTGTATAATCACATACAGAAGAATTGTTCGTTGCGCAAGGTATCTGATGGTGATACTGTAGGCCACGTCAAGGCACAGTCTCCGTGTTTGCTTCGTGGAACAGTGAACAACAACAACAATACGCCAGTCTCAGAAATTCTTGACACAATGCACATCGACAGCATTTCAGAGATCTGTAAAGAAGACGACCTCATCAAGCAGTTTGGAGTTGTCACTTCACCAAGGCGTCAAAGCTCTACCAAACGCCTCAGCCTACAGACTCTACTAAGAATGTGTTGTGGCATCACTTTCTGGCCATATCGACATTGAGCAGCGAGAAGAAACTTTTATCATATGTGGCATGTGTCAAGTGCAGTAGTGTTTTGTGGCACCTCTCACTTAAGACGACATGTCGACGCATGCTCAAAGTCGTCGTCATCACCATCTATAACAGTGGCAAGCTACTTCAAGCACACTGTTGCTGTAAGAGTACTGTAATGGGGCACCATTACCTAACCTCCTATCCTCGCACACCGGTTCTCGCCCTAAATAACACAACACAGTTGTGATAACCAACCGACTTACTTCTTTGTTCGATGTTTGTTTAGTTTTAATAATGAGTATAAAGTAAAAATGGTTACAAGTGTGGCACAGTAGTAAATGGTGAAGGATTTATGGAGCTGGCGCAAGCACTGATCAACGCTGGAGTAAACTACAGTCAAGTCCAAGCCAAATCAAACCACTGTGTCCCAGAATGTTGATGAGCAGGCGTCCAAGTTGAAAGCTGATGTGGTTGCTCCAGAAATCGAGAAGTGCATTAGCAGATGGAGAGGTTGTGTTACAACGGATATTGTGGTCTGATTCCTATACGCAGACATCATACATCATTACATTAATGAGAGCTGGGAGTTGGTTGCACACTGTCGACTTTGACTGTGAATTGTGTCATACTGGAGTCTACATCAAACAAACCCCCGACAGTATTCTCAAGTCGTTCCAAGTCGATATATTATAACGTGATTTTTGTGACTGACCGAAGTGCCGACATCCTTTCTGCTGAGAAAGACTGCCAGCACATTTCATGTTGCGACCACATGTTGAATACTATCTACTCTGTTTGACGTCAAGAACTTGGACGCATCCACAATCTACTCATAGGATCAAAGCAACTCGTTTGATTCTTTAAGACGTCACCAGGCCTGATGAAGTTGTTGACAAAGTCTGAAGCAGTTACCACGAGGTGGAATAGTATGTATACGATGTTGTCGTCTGTCAAAGAAAGTTGTACCGAAGTGGCTCACATTCTGGAAACAAAGTCTCAACGCTACAGGTATCTGTTAATTGTTGCTCAAAATCTTCTTCATCGTTTGTGTGTAAGCTACTTGTGCATCAGCATCAAGCACTTTCGTCAGTGGAGCAATTTCTGCTGGAATATTTTAAGTGAAAGTAAAACATGCACGAATTTTTTCTCTCACAAAAGTACGGTAGGCTATTGTATGAAAATCTTAGTACCCGGTAATTTAAACGTAAATATAATAACCAAAATACTAGCCAATCACCTTGTCCGTTACTACTCTCGCGCCACATGATGTCATCAGTGTCCAATCAGATACACTGTTTAAAACGTTGATTGTATGCGTTTTGTGCACAGCACTGTCAGCGCGTCACTATATAGGCCAGCTGCGTGCGTAAACAAAAACTTTGCATATCTGCGCAGAAGAAGGCAGGAGGAGGACAGTTTTTCTTAGTTTTTGATAAAAAAGAAAGTTACGGCTTTTCGAGACAACTTTTTGAGACAGAAAGCTGTATTTGGTGAGTTGATTTAATGTCATAGTGGTGCCGTTTGATCCCATTGTCACTTTTCCTCTACCAAAACTCTATTTAACAGTAGACAGGAAAATGAAGAAACTGATCATTATGACCATTGGTACATTGTACAAGGAGCAGAGAAGCTCTTCCCTTTCATCATACACAAGGCAGTGAAGGCCGCAGCGGGCGATCTCAAAACCGTCAAACTCCTCCAGAAAGGAGACATCCTTCTGGAGGTTTCTTCTGCTGTCCAGAGTCGTTGTGTCATACAACTCAAGAAGTTGGCGGGGTGCCCGGTACAGGTCACTACCCACAGATTATTAAACACATCTAAAGATGTCATATGCTGCAAGGATCTCTCAAACTGCAGTAAAGAGGAAATACTCGACGAACTCGGGGAACAGGCTGTCATAGACGTCAACATTACTGTCAGGAACGACTCTGGCCGTAGGCGCAACACAAATACTTACATTCTCACTTTCAGGCTTTCAACCGTTCCAAGACTCATCAGGATAGGTTATATCCGGGTCCCTATATCCGAATACATACCGAACCCGCTGTGGTGCTTTACATGTCAGAAGTTTGGACATGGCTCCAGCACATGTAAAGGTGCTACCACCCGTGCCATTGGTGGCCAGGTGGGACATGTTTCAAACGATAGTACTAGTCGGCCAAAATGTGTCAACTGTAAAGAAGTGCCTGAAGTGGGTGCCTGAAAAGTCAGTACAAAAGATCAAAGCAGAAAGGGACATTTCTTTTACTGAGGCCCGTATGATTGCCGCATCTGAAAACACAGCTGCACCTACTCCAACTGAACAGTTCAATCCAGTCTGAGAGGTCAGCCGATTACTGTTGTAGCTCGAGCAAGGAAGGATCATGCACAGATCACTACACCATCCATCCATACACAGACCACTCTTATGTGGTCTGAATCTCAGGATGCCCCTTCTCAGGTCACATCTGCTTCTACATCAGCACAAACTGATCTTCCAATACCTCAAGCTAGGCTTCAACCAGGGATTGGATTGAGCAGTGTTTTACATCCCCTCCAACACAGTATAGGTTATATGGGAGACGGTTTTTACAGGTCAAAAAACCCAACAAACAGTATCAAAGTACTGAAGAAATAAGCTGTAAAGGAAAAAAAACAAAAAAACAAAGAAAACACAAATTACACATGCATACACACACAAAACAGTGGACAAATACAGCATACAAGTATAACACAGCAAGTCCCCTAGTCTACAATAATATGGGGTGACTAGGGAACGGCTCCCACAGAGGGCAGGGTTGCCAGGCCTGAACGGCAGTGGGGCAGCCGCCGCAGTACCCCCTGGCTTCGACCAGGGAGGAAACAGGTCCTTCGAGACCTCCACGGAAAAATTCCCCGAGTGTTTCACCAGGGACTTCGGGTCGAAAGAGACAACAGAGTGCCCAAGACAAAAATCTCGGAGCCAGACCCAAAATAAAGAGACCTCCAAAAGATGAGTCCCGTGATTATCGTTCATCTACACTGTGTCCACGAAAAAACTATAACCCTAGACAATGTAAGACAGAAATGTCAAATCTGAACTCATCCTAACCAAATTGTGTGTGCTTAATTACGAATATATATGTGACAGAAGTGCCAAATTTCATAAGAAAATATTATTTATTACACGAGTTATTAATATTCAAATATTGATAACAAAATATTTCAGTTTCCAATATAGCGTCACATACTGCAGTCAGACACTCAGGCGTCCAGCCCACAGAGCATGTGAGACAGTGCATCTGTTACTCATGAAACACCAGACTTCATCACTCCAGCTCTGTGGCCAGCCAACAATCCTGACCTTAACCCAGTAGACTGCCAGATTTGGGGAGGCTGCAGGAGCTTGTGTACGGCCGCAGCCAGATTCGTGACGTCGACCAGCCTAAGTCGTGCCAGATCGAAGAGTGGGAACATTTCCACCAGGTGGTCATCGATAAAGCGGACAGGCAGTGCATGGCACCCACGTCTTCAAGCTTGCGTTCGACTTCGAGCAAACGGTGGACATTTTGAACACAGACTTTAGGTGTGTTGAAGTCTTGCCATTCGCACGGACGCTCATTTGACAGTCAATCACGCCTGTGCCTATAGTGGACACTTATGCTTTTGAGTGACCTTACTAAACTTGCTGTAGCTGTTGTAGATGTTGACCGATTTTGCTGAAATTTGGTGACTTGTTTGTAATTTAACCTCACAGTGTTGGTGTAGAATTTCGTTAAAATCCGATGCTGTTTGCCAGAGTTATCGCAACGTATACAGTGTTATAGTTTTTCCGTGGACACCGTGTATAAACAGATATCATGCCTTGGAGATGGACGCTGAACATGCTTCAGGCTCCGAATCGGATCAATATGATCGCTCTCATTTTACATAATTATTCCTCTTTTATCTGTTCTATTAATTATGGCTGCTTCAACTAGATCTATATAGCTATGTATCTATGTAACAGACGTAGGACCGAAACCATCACTTCGTTCATTCAAGTCGACTAAACATGAAGCAGTACACGTTGAGCGAGGACCGAATTGTGGTCGTGAAAGACACAGTCACTCAGTCATCATAAAGCAGAAAGATGCAGACAAACTTTTTTCGTAAATTAGCCAGCAGATAATAAATAACATAAACGTGTAAATCAGATGTTGATGCACAATATCAGTTCAACAGAAATGTTTTTCATACGCAGTCGACAGCTATGTACATGGTCCAATCAACGTCATAGTGTTGATGTAGGTGGGTGCAATTTCATGGGGGCATAGACGATATTGAGGGCAATATGAAAAATCTACTCGCCGGCGATACCGTCGCCTACAAAGTGTCTATCAGCGGCACATACCACGTTTCCATCACATCGGGGTTTTACTGTATCGACAACTGCAAGTTTTTTGTTCCATATGGTGAGATGGATTTCAAACCCACAAGTCAAGGCATAGCACTACCTCTACGCGAATGGACACAGATGAGAAACATCATCGACGCAGTCTACAACACCGTGACCTATCCTTCCCCCAGCATTGAGTGAGTGAGTAGTTTCCTTCCATCAGCACCGCTCTACCGTGCAACCTAAGCGACGACCACCAGAACCAAGTGGGAGCACTACATTGGTTGTCCGTGATTGCAGTAAATACTGCTGCCGTGCTGCGCTACACTTGTATATGCTTATATATCTTATACAGATAGCTGTCCTTAGTTTCCAGACGGCGGCACGGTCTGCTTGACAACTTGAGGTACATCACATGATATGCGTTAAAAAACAGAGAAAAAGAATACAAAGAGGATAACAGCAACAGCTGCAATGAGTCCAGTGACAGTTACAGTCTGTCAGATCACAATCATCAGCCGCAGTAGCTACATCTGAGAAGTAACTAGGCTGACTATCTCTATGAATAACGAATAAAATGAATTCCTGAACCGAATGTCAAACAAGAGGTCAAGGACTCCATAGTAGGCCTTGATAACACAGATCTCAAACTCATCTACCAGATAGTGGCAGCGCAGTACAAGAGGAAAATGAGCAACAGCACCAGACAACCACACACTGGAGGCGGCTTTTGGCTACCTTGGAAGCCTGGTCAAACTGTAAGACAGCCAACAAACCTTTGCTCATCAAGAGCTCATGCCACACAAACAAACAGGTCAACAACATGTGGTCAGTTACATCAGAGAAAACGGAGGTCATCCACATAGGTGTAGGTAGAGCAGGGAAATCTGACAAGATATGACAGCATATGTTGCTTTGGTGTGTGATAGACATTCAACGTTAAAGGCAGATTGATGACTTGTGGTGATTTACACTGTTACGACCACATGTAAGTCAATTAAGTAAGTAACACTAGTGTTAACATAAACACATATATACTGTCAATTGAAGCTACAATCATTTTGTACGAGTTTATCTGTGTAAATGTGAACGTGACTAAATTGTCTGAAGTGAGTGAGTGAGTAGTTTCTTAACGGCACATCAGCAATGCAATCAATAAACGAAATAGAAGACTTCACTGTTAGGTTAATAATTAACTTTGGCAAACCTTAAACGATTTTGATAATTTTTTGCACCACATTATCCAGAAATGAATTCGGCGGAGAAATGATGTCATTCTGGATCTGCTGGTGTCTGAGGAGCAGTGTGACAAGTTTCTGAGAGCATTAACCAAGAGGTTACAGTCAGTAATAAATTTCTTGACATAACCTGTTTCAAGATGACATTTGTGGATGGACACACACACTTCACCTCAGACTCTTGTGTCTGACGGCTCGAAAGGCAAAGGACCGCCACTCTTCAGACAGACATGGATGATAGAATTGATGTAACAGTTGTTGGAGGGGTGGATGAAAATCTTGTTGAACCATCAGTTCAATGCAGATGTACTTCTAAAAGTCAGCGCAGTGCTGGCAAGGTGACAAGCAAGAGGCAAGCTGGCAAGGTTTATCATATTTGTTGAGAAATGTTGTCATTATTCTGTGCCTGGCCTGGATGTAGAATTGAGCCAATTGTAAACAAGAAGCCAAGCTGTCGCTAGGATAGCCAACCATACTGCCAAAAATTGTAGGGGTCACGTGAACTAGGCCACGACCATTTTCAGGGAAAATTATTTGTCCGCCGCTAGGCATTCCCGATACAAAGCTGCGTACCAAATTTGAAGTCTCTAGCTCGAGTAGTTTTCGAGATATTGCGCTCTAAGCGTACTGGGGTCACGAGTTTGACCTTTCAAGGTCAGGTGAGGTCATCGGTCACGTGACCATTCGATAGCCCAAATGCCATTTCCTATTAGTAGTCCTTTGGAATCAAACCTCTATCTCTAACGGTTTCCGAGATAGTCAACGTCAAATGTAACGCAACGGTTCACGTGACCTTGATACGACCTCTAAACAAAGGTCAAGGTCATTCATTTTTGTACCAATCAATTTCTCATATACGACTTCCTATAGGCTCTCAATAGTAACTTTTGCTCTAGGACGCACCGTTTAGCCACAATACATAACGTCACAGACAGACAGACGAGGACAGACGACGACAGACAGACGCAACACTGTAGCAGAAGCGCGACCGTTAGTACGGTCGGCTAAAAATGCTGCATCACTTTATGCTTTATTTCACTGAGACATATCACAGTGACACTGTTCTGTCTCTGTGTCTGTCTGTGACGCTATGTGACTCACCCGTCAGGCGGCCACTACGCGTTTGTAAATAACAGGTCATAGCATGAATTAGGCCAGTAGCCCAGTCTAACGCATCAACGACGAGATCGTAAAATTAATTCTAAAAGTTGAATTAATCATGTGATAAAAAATTCACACTTTGAGATGTATGTGTAAAAGCTATGCGTCGTAACTGTTACGCAGTTGTCGTGTTGCACGTGTTACAGAACATAATGGATCTTATGACAAAATGTTCCGGATGTGGAGAGATGAAATCGAAGAGCAACTTCTCCCGTTACGTCAAGGACTGCAGAGGTCTGATGTCATCGAATGTCAGTGTCAAGAGTCGACCAGTTACTTCAAACTCGTCTTCACGATCGTCGTCTGGTGCGAGACCAGCCACAACTAATCGCTCAGAAGATGTACGTCAAGCAGAACCTTTCTACACAGAGACTTACGAGCCGACTGGACTTCCTACGATGTTGTGCAGCATTATTCCTGGAGCTTTTAACGAACTGTTGGAGCAACATCAGAGCTACAACCTGCAGGAGCTGGCCAATTTTCTCGGAATTTATTTTCCTGAGATACCAGCTAAATATCCAAAATTATTGTCCTCTCTGCCACAGTGGCGGCCAATCGTGTGGCTTCTCTTCACATCCTCAGCGAGAAAAACAAGCAGTCGCATGATCCGAAAGAGATGCGTCGCAGCAGAAGCAGCTAGTACATTGAGTCAGGTCAAGTTCCGCTAAGCGACCCGCTGAGCGAAGTGCTAAAAGCCGAACTCTTAAGTACTGACTTAAGTCGGCGCTGAGATAAGACTTTCGTCTTAGCAGGTTCGCTTTACTTGCAAGTCACCGAACTGTGATCAGTGCAGGCTGAAGAGTAGCTTGTACATTGAGTATTGGTGCCGGGTGTGGTTACTAAGTAACAGGAATTCTTTTAAACTGTTTGACCGAAAACTGAATTATATAAAAATTGTCAGTTTTGATAGATCTACATTTGTTAGGCCTAGAATTATTAGGTAGCGTAATTATTACTATACTAATTCAACAAATATTATATACATGGTCTGCATTCAGCAGTCTACTCCACCTGTTTGTATTATAGCTTTCGCTAGGTGGCGCTAGTAGTAAAAAATTGTTTGATGCCGAAAATGATGAAAAAAACTAGCGATAGTTTATTTACAAGAAGCAATCTGTATTCACTCAACATGTCGAAAGCTAAGACCTAACTTGACCTCTGTTTGGTCTTAGACCGTACTTAAGCACTAGGACTTAAGACCAATGGTCTATCTTTTATCATTGGGAATTCCCAGCAAATCGCTTCCGAGTTCAGCTTAACTTCGGTCTTAGCGGGTTTCTTGACTTAAGTCCGGTCTTAGCACCTTGCAAAGACCCAAATTCGGTCTAAGAATATTCTTAGACCAAATCTCCGTCGTCAGGTCAAGTTCTGACTTAAGTCGGGTCTTAGACCAAATTAGGGTCTTAGCACTCCGCTTAGCGGGTCGCTTAGCGGAACATGACCTGACTCATTGTCATTTTGGGGCCTTAAACTCTGACCTACATTCAGGTCATCCGTCAGCCAGATGCACACACCAGCCAGCAACCCACAGGAAACAGAGGCTTTGAATGATGCTGAAATTATGGAGACAATACAGCTGTTGTGGAGATAACGCCAATGGACAGAGGAAGCGCCACTGACTGCAACTACAACTGTGAATGTTGCTGAGATTCTAGAGGCAGTACAGCTTCCGGTAGCGATAACTCCGATGAACGAGGAGTTTGAACAGCTGTACCATCGAGACAGCGTTGGCGTGATATCGGAGGTGAGTATGTCAGCAACACAGACTTCAGGTGACGACTTAATCCAGTCTGCCGCCAAATCAGCTGGAATCTTACCAAATGTGACAGTGATGAACACTGACATCACAACGCCTAAACTTCGAGTCACCCAGGTGTTATTGTCGTCAACAATCAACGCCAGCACACCTGCTCTACCAGTTTCGATGACAAGAGAAGCTACAACAACTATGACTCAGCCGGTGACAGCAGTGAAAGCCACATCAGCACCAGTGCCAGTCACGTCAAAGTCAGCTAATGAGCCTCTGACATCCATTGTTGCAATGTCTCAGCCTAATCTGCTGCTTCATGTGGACATTGACGTCGAAGAGTTAACTGACTCTGACTTGGAGAATGATGTGCCAGACTATCTCAAGGATAGCGACGGAGATTTGAGGCGTCACAACGACAAGGACACACAGTGGGTCACTTTATCTTTCCGTAACACCAAAGTTTTATACCAAAGTGTTACGCCAAACCTTAAATCCAACTGCTGAACTCTGGTGTAAAACCTTGTCTCGGATTATGTTTGGCGTAAAACCTAGGTTTTAAACCAAACTAATCTGCACCTGCTGTGTAGCTAACCTCCAGTCTCTGTACTCGACGGCTGAACGTTGTAATGTCATTCGCCAGCAGTCTCGATGACGTCAGGTCACTCTCTGTCGTGCGACACGCTGCTCTTCTGCAGTTCGGTGCCCGTCGGCGATTAGCATAGTTCATTAGGCCTACCGCGGCGAATGCTAGCGCCATTTTTGTTTACGTCTGTACACAAGAATAAAGTCGATTTGGTTTTACACCGAACTTAAGCTCTAGAGGTTTATCTTCGTTTGCCTATTTAAATGCATTATGCCGATTTGGTGTTATC
>Ga0056114_1001309_pt1 | contig 11103 bp, 5 predicted proteins | sample WorMetHERISLAND1_FD_77005 | JGI IMG/M metagenome (GOLD analysis project Ga0056114, IMG submission 77005) | Marine gutless worms symbiont microbial communities from Max Planck institute for Marine Microbiology, Germany - Olavius loisae HERON... ...
ATACTGGTCACCCGCCATACCTTACCGAGCTCGTACAATATCACAAGCCCTTAAGGTCCACGCGTTCATCTGCCAGTCACTTACTTTCTGTTCCGCGACACAACCTTTCATTTGGTGCTCGCGCTTTCCCCCTAGCGGCCCCTGTAATGCGCCCTGATTGTCTTCCGAGACTTTGGCGCTATATAAATCTCTTACTTACTTATAAATATGCTAATTCTTATAGTGTCGTCAGCATGGCAGTGCCATTGCGATGTAGGAATAAGATCAAAATCTACATAGAGAAACCATGTCTGTCTCTCATTTCCATTGTAATAACTGCGATAAGCGAGGGGCTAGGGGCAGACTAGTGAGACTACAGGTACTTGTACGTAAACAACTAAATATGCAGAAAAAAGTGTGAGTGGTTTAAAAGCAGGGATCGACCTAGTCGAAAGCGCTAAAGGAGAGGGGTTTAGAATTTGGGAGGGATATTGTATACGCATACATGCAATACATTGCCTACATACACACTAGTAAACGCCATTCTACCGGATTATGGCGGCCTACAGAATGTTGGCAAATAGGAAAAAAAAATTTAGATGAAGCTTGAAAGCGGTCAAAATCGCAGAGTCAGTAACGAAAGACGGCAGAAAGATCCACAGGAGTGCACTGGCAGAGGGAAAGCGGTAGACTATTACCCCTCCACAGTCTGGGTGACGCTCAGGAGGGACATTTTGCAATGTATTTTTTAAAGATCATAGACAGAAATAAGATGAAGGGGCTATGTCAATGTCAGCCCCTTGGGGCCAAAAAAATAGACGTCGAAGTGATTTTCAGTATGCAGGGGCTGACATCTCAACTGGCAGACACCCTGCTGTAGAACTGATTATGGTGAATTATGAAACACTGACGTTGTAGGTCGTGGCGTCGATGTTGGCGCCGGCGGTAGAGTCGAGTACCAGCTTTGTGACCTGGGGCCGGCCGCAGCGCACGGCGTAGTGCAGCGGCGTGTCGCCGTGTGACGTCACCGCCGTGACGTCACAGCGCTGTGACGTCAGCAGCTCAGTCACGACGTCGGTGTGTCCGACGAACGCGCCGATGTGTAGCGGTGTCAGACCGGACTACGACATAGCACAGCATAGCAGCAAGTCATTAAGTAAGTAAGTACATTTACAGCGCTCTAAAAACCAAACAGTCACTCACTGGACGATGAAGTCTCGAAACAGACATCGTATGCTAAACACAACAGTTACTGCGTCTCATGCAGCAGTGCGATTTTCTTTTTGATTTATTATTACTATACTTTTACCTTTTAGTTTTAGTTTAGTTTTAGTTTGAAGTATTTTTTCACAATCAAAGTATATCAAATCCACTAACTGGCAAGACATTTTGACGATCTGACTTAACGCTGTTGGCAGATTTTTTTCGTTTTCGTTTTCATTATTTTTCGTTTTTAACCATTTTCGTTTTCGTTAACGAAAATCATGCACAATGTCATGCAGAAATGCATGACTATTACCACCTGATCAGATCTAATATAATACGAGTATATCTTGACTATCAGCGTTTCGGCGATTACACGAAATCTGTCGACTGTATACGCCTGGCTCATGAAGAATGGAGACAGTTGTGGCCTAGCTTTCCGCACCAAGACGCCAAATAAGGTGTGCAATAGAAAAGCCAGCGCCGTCTCACTAGATGATGTGGAAAGTTAGGGCGGAGAAATGACTATGAATTGGTTATTTTGTCCTGATAGTTATTCAACGCATTGTTACGAATGAACGAACAGTAGCGATCAACCATCACTGTCATCATTTCCTTAGCTGTTGAACGTTTTGTCTCTCGTCCTCATAGAGGCTATTGCACACATTTCCTTCCTCGCTCATACAGGGTGACCCAAAACAACACAAACGAGGCAACTATTATACCTCTGTCGTTGTGTTCACCAAGGCGCCGTATTTTAACAACAGCTGGACTACTGCAACGCGGTTCTTTTTGCACGCCACGTGCAACGCTGTGAAACCGTTCTAACACAGGTCAACAAAAGCAGTTCAAATCAAATGTCAAGTTTTTGTTGTTGTAAATCTGTTTAGTGTGTACAAATTACGTTAAAACAAGTAAAGAAAGAGCTGCGGATGTCTCGTGTCTTGTGGTCTTATACAAATACTGGATAGTCTTCAGCAGCGTAAATAACTACAAAAAAAACTACAAACACTTAATATAAAATATTATTATTATTATTATTATTATTATTATTAGTACCCTCAGTAGTAAAGATCCTGAAGGTTAAAAGCTAATCAAAGACTAAAAACTATTCCATTGGTGACCATAGGTCTGAACCTGGTCGAAAGCTGTCGTGCAAGATAACTGCATTAAATCGCTGCACAGACTGACAACCTCTGAAATATATAGGCAGTCTGTCGCTTCTCTTGATACTTGGATGAGATCTTACGTCCCAGCTCTCGGAGTCGGAAGAAGTCAACAGCTGACTCATTGATTGGTCCCTGTGTCTCGACAGCAATTGGCTGAAATGAGTATGAGGCTGGGAGATCAGAGTATTTGACTTCCTTCCTGGAAACTGCAGCTGCTGCATTCACTGAAGAAACTGACAGGTAGGAATCTGCCTTGTCTTATTATTTCCAACTGAGTTTAAGAGAATGAAATTCCTGAGCAACATAAATCACCAATGACAGTATTGTGAAGGCATCTTCCATCCATAAGGCTTGATTCAGCCTTATAATATCGTTGACACGCCATCCCCGGAGACTTCGTACATATTACATCTCCAGACAAGTTCTAGCCGTTCTAGTATCTCTCTTTTTTGTTTTAACTGTCAGAATCTTCACTGCCAAGAATACATAAAACTATTAATAACGACAATAGGCCTACAAATTACACAAACATTTGCAAAGCACATAAAAAGAAGATGCCAGCAGTCGCCAGATGGGCAGCACCAGTTAAAATATATTTTTGTTTCTTTCTTCGGAGTATGATCAACAAGTTGAAGTCTCCTGAAGAGTAGCTGTGGACGTGCTGGCAGTGCTGAGTGACCACACAAAAAGGCTCCAGGTGCATAACTGTGCTGATTAAAAAAGAGATGGATGTCTCTAGCTCCTCGTGGAAGGGTTGCGACTCCCTTAACTGCATAACTGGCGGGGTATGTCAAAAGTGAATCGCGAAAGCGTCAGTAGCCGGAGAATGTCTTGTGTTTATAACTATCACGGCTGTATTTGATGTGACGTACGTACAAGTGCCTTGGCATCAACGTTGCATTGATGGTCAAGCAGTACTTGTGCGGCGGCGGCGTTGCCACAGTGAGCGCAGATGTGTAGCGGGGTCAACGAGTCCTGACAAGCAACAGTAAACAAGCAAGTAAGTAAGTAAGTAAGTAAGTAAATTTTTAATAATCATCACTGTCAGACACAGGTGAACAATTTCATGTGAGAGGTGAGTATTCACACGAATATGAACTTTCGAAATTTCGTCAACAATTCCCAGTAAAATAATGTTCTAATGTCTAAAAATAGAAATTGCTCCTACTTTTGTAATTTTTTTGTTTAATCAGCAGGGTTTTTCAAGATCTTACAGGTTGAAAGATGACAGAAAATATTGTAGATTTGAGTCTTGTAGATCAGATCTTGACAAAAGATTGAAGAAGATAAAGACATCTGGTGACAAACTAATCTTCAGTGTACGACTGATGAAAAAGCGAAAAAGAAAAAAGAAGAAAATTCAGAGTAAACATCTGGGATTTTCGGAGCAGGTTTTTTCACGCTGCTGGTGTTCTTGTGACAGTTGCTGCGTCCGGTATTCAACTGACGACCGCGAGTATTATTAACTGAAGTAAGTGCTTTATTATTATTATTATTATTATTACCGAGGTGACGTCGTCGACTGTGGCGCCGTTCTGCAGCAGCAGCCGCACGATGTGGGCGTGGTCTCCCTGTGCAGCCATGTGTAGCGGACTGAGGCCACTGCGCGTGCGCACTGACACCGACGCATCACGTGACATCAACAGTTCGATGACGTCATTGTGACCGCTGCGAGACGCGCAGTGCATTGCCGTCAACCCGTCCTACATACACAGTAACATAAACGTGTCATCGATGAAGACCTATCTAGGTCATTACTGACTAACTACTATTTTCAGCATCAAGGATCTAATGACATACATGTATCTATGTTTTGATAAGTCACACACGCATAGCGTAATACTACTTAACTACTGACTAACTGATAAGTGATAACAATTACTTATCAGTTAGTCAGAAGATCCACGTGTCAATGACAATTTTTCAAAATCTGATAAATCCAGAACAGCTTGAGTACTGAGTAGTCTAAGTGTCTTAAATGGGACCCATAGATAAACTGGTTATATTTTTGCATAAAGTTAAAAGTCAAGGTGGTCAAAATACCACAAATCTAGTGCGAGAAATATTGATTTTCTTCATTCTATGGGGTTCATCAATAGTGAGAAAAATTGAAAAAATACACAACCAACTGATATATCAATTACAGTTTGCAATTCCTAAAATTAAGCACACACTATTATAACAGCGCATTTTCAAAAATTTTTAATGTACATCTGAAGGCAGTTGAAAATAATTTATTTCAATACCACAATAATCATTAACATTAAAACTACTAGGGTTATTTTTTGGCCCACCATGTATTTATTAATTGTTGTTGGCTATAGCAATGCAAGAAAATATCCAACAACTATCAATCTTCTGTTGTATAGTCGTACAATTGAAAATTATCTTTACTTGTTACTTTAACTTTTCGAAAAATTTACAATATAGTAGCCACATGACATTAAAGTTTATTTGACAACGTATTATTTGAAGTGTATCAAGAGATTCTGTACCTTCGTATCACTGTGAATATTGCAGCCGTTGTCGAGTAATAATCTGACCATCTCTAGATGGCCCCATTTGCTGGCAATGTGCAACGGCGTTATATGATTCTGCATCAGACATGCACTAAACGTAAACCTTCACTAATAACAGAACAATATCTGAAATTTAGTCAATCGCCAATAATAATAATAATAATCAATATTTAATAAACTGACAGCGACAGCACAACTTCATATTACAATACTTGCCAGAGTCTGTCTGCTGAATTTAACTTCCGCAGACTCACTCGTTCCAGAGATATTGAAAAATTGACAAAAAATTAGACCACCAAAACTAATCTTACATGGTCATAAGGTCATCTAAAATGAGAAGTTCATTACAGCAATCATGATTTTCAATGGAAACCTGTATACAGTGTGACATTGTTTGAAAAATGGTCAATTTTCCACATAACAAGCATCATCAACATGGTTTATAGTAGAATAAAGCTGACAGTCATTACAGCCAGCCACTGATGAATCCTTCAGACCGACATTGTACTACCGTTCAGGCAATGAAGCATCCGGTTATAACTAGTCCACGGTTCACTATGCTGTAAATACGGCCGTTTGTCTGCCAGCATGCTAACCTTGTCGCTTATTCGGTTGACGTCGGCTCCGTGGTGTATTAAGAGACCGGCTACACTGACGTTGCCGTAGTGCGCAGCAATGTGCAGCGGACTGAAACCGCTCTGCAAACCATTCACCAGTCAGTCAGTCACTATAAACATCATTCGCTTTTAGTGTTTAGCCATTCGAGAGTTCAGACGTATAGACACCGATAAGAGAGGGAGGAGACAGTAAAGCGGTAGAGTCCCCCATACTCCGTCTTACGACATCAGTGACTCAGAAAGATCTCCGGGGGGGGGTCAAACCAACGGGTGGCTGAGGGCGAAAGTACAGCGCTTCAAACTTCTGAACAATGGTTCGGTTATACAGCTTACGTAGCTAATAAATTCTCATAAAGCGTCGACAGGCGGCCTAAAGCAACAGACCAGACCACCGTCACGGTACGTGTGCTTGTAACAACTAGAGTACTGAGAGTTCTACGAAGTTGGGCTCAACTAATCAACTTACTTGCTTATTTACTTGTATCTTGCTTACAGACAAACAGACCATAAACATAATCCTTTACAACAAAGTTGTTGGGGATAATTAAACAGAATTATCAATTACAGTAGTTCCATTAGTTATTATCCATCAGCACACAACCATCAGTGACAGTGGAATAACTACTCCAATCCAATCCAATATTTGTTTAATAGAAAATTGACAAAAAGCAATTTCATAACAATAACAAAGATAAAAGTTGCCAGATATTTGCGGCGACGTATAAAGATAAACTACACAAATGTTTTAATTCACTAGACATTTAAATATAAAAAAATAAATAAAACAGCTCAATACGTACCCGAGAAATTTCGTTGACCGAAATTTCACTCTGAACAACACCAAAAGAGATAGAGTATAGACACACACTCATACATACACACAAACACACAAACAAACAAACAAACAAACGCCAAATTACATTTTGACACTATTGATCAGTTGTCCTGTAATTTTTTCTTGCTTATTAATTGTAGCCTCAGCTATAAAAAGTAAAACGACATTGACATCGTAGTGTTTATGCAAAATGCAATGTAGACATTCGAATGCAATGTATGCCGTGCGCATTTATTGAACACTAGCAGACATCACAAGATTGTTATGAAGTCATATTTATTACTTTACTAACAGCTTACAGATGTCCATTTGATCAAACTGTCGAATCTAATCGACTTTTCTTGAATTTCAACGCTCTGTTAGAGAGGTGCGATGACATACGGCGGTTCGTTGTAACAGCGACGTGGCTAGTTCGACGTCGTCTCGCTTGGCGGCGGCGTGCAGCGGCGGAAGCCGTGACGTCAGCGCAGCAAGTGATGACGTCAGAGACGATGACGTCATCATCGCTGCGGAGCTGGCGGCCTGCTGTAGTGCAGCGATGACTCGCTCGTGACGCTGTTGTATCGCCACAGCCATCGGCGTAAAACCGTCCTGTATCACACAACATGTAGCCAGGATTTCACAGTTTGTGGCTATAAATATCAGTTGTGCCCAAAGTTTACTGTCAATAATCATCAGATAATCTTGATTCTCGGCTAGACTTATTGACTCGATTGCAATGATCTACCATGACCTACAAGTGAGAATTGCACTTCAAGAAGACGATGGTGATGAATGATGATGATGATTCGAAAAGTTATGTTCGCCCGCTCTTACAGCTAGAAACTGTCACGAACGTGTTAGTGATACGCCCTGGCAAACAGTTCAGTTTTCAGATCACGACGGAACGTGGATGTAAGATGGCAGCTGCACAGAGGTGCAGGAAGAGAATTCCAGGTGGACGGTCCTGCCATAGCGAAGCTGCGAGGACCGTATCGGAGCGTCCTTGTGGCTGAAACAGCAAGATCACAACGTGCTGCCGAGCGTAGGTGACGACGACCAACGTTATCAGCGACCGGCTGGCACATGGTAGACAAGTGTCTCTAGGACAGCGTTTGACTTGTGTGCTCAGCGTGCCGACATGATTATGTCGGCACGCAGAGCACACAATGTTGAGAGAAACTTGAGAGAAAATTCTGCCTCATTGAATGAATTTTCTCTCCGCTGGGACAGAACTTGTAGGCACACAGAACACATGAGAGAAGAGTGGTTGCAAAACAGGGAAGTCGAGTGCAAATGCAAGACAACTTTGATAGATATTCATTGCAAACTCACAATGATTACCAGTTCCATCATTACACTCATTTTCACGAGGCCAAAATAAAAAGTTCGAGGACATGCCGCGGACGAATGCTCGAGGCCGAGTCCGAGGCCGAAGATAAAATTTTGGCCTCGAGGCCAGCTTGTCCTCGAGGACTTAACATCACTGCTCAAAGCTACGAACGCCATGAAAAATCATTAGCGTCGGAAGTTCAGGTCATGACTGGGTCTATAAACGGCAAAGCAACAACACAAGCCACCAACACAAGCGAGTCAAGCATCGAACAGATGAATTTATGGTCTCAACAGCAGTCTAAACATCCGGTTAAAAACGACCCATGTTTACGAGCAACAGTATATAGGCCTATAGCCTAATTGTCAGCTCTTACGTCAGTCATCGATACCAACAGCAACACATTATTTGTAGCGCCGCACACAATAGCAGGGAGATCCGCATTTGCAATATGGGTTTTCGCCGTCTCAGCTGCCCATTTCCATGCATAACTTGGTATAGCATCGAACAAGCGTAACGTTATAGCCAATACGCAGCTGTGTATATAATGACACCGTGTCTCAAAAAACGTCCTACTTCTGCTGTACTGTCAGCGATAGCTATGTTTTTCCTGCGCCAGCATTCATGAAATTTGTCAAGTTAAAAATAGAACGTCCCAGCTACAAACAGAGGCGGTTCTAAGGGGTAGGCAAGGGGCCACGCCCCCCCGCCGTGAAAACTCCCCCCTGTGGCCCCTGATGAAACTGATTGCAAAGTATCAGGGTTACATAATAGCTGTATTCGCAGCGTAGCATCGCGTAGATGGTGTCAAATTACACCACTCACTCAATCGTGCATTATGTCATCCGAATTCTTGCCCCCAAATACAGATGTGGCCACCCCACTGGCCACCCCAAACTGCTGAAGCTAGAAACGCCCCTGGCTATAAAACGCACATGATCCTTCTCCAATTCTTCAAATCTATTTTTTACATTATTTCGCTTTTCATTAGATGTAACACGATAAATTCGCTAAACAAATTAACGTTTTACCTTGTTACGTACGTCGATATCTACAGACCGATGGACGTATTAAACTGTAGATTCACTGCACAGAATAACAATAACGCATACCTCTGTGGTGATGTCTTGACTGGCGCCGTTTGCAAGAAGGTAAGTCACAACTTCAACATGGTTCTCTTGTGCGGCCATATACAGAGCAGTAAAACCGTTCTACACAAATAACAGTCACCTATAGTAAAAAGTAAAGTCTTTTCCCGAGCCTTAAGGCCACGGGGCGGCGCTGATCTCCGTTTCCTTAGCCCTCAGCCAGACACCAGCCGAAGCCGCAAGACCACGGATGTGTATCGCGTGGTATGCCCGTTTACTCCCCAGCTGTCGCTGGTACTCATTAACGGACCCCGGATGGATGGCACGCTGAGTTGGCGTTTGTACACAGCAGCCACGGGCGGGATTCGAGCCCACGACCTCACGGTCGCAAGTTCGGCACCGTTGACCGTACCACTCGGCCACCGCGTACCTGTAGGCATAAGGCGGCAACCCACTAGGCGAACTAGTTGGAAACTAACTGGAAACCCGCGTTGTCAACCCGTTGCAAACTAGTTGCGAACGCCTAGTGGGTTGCGGCCTATACCAAATATTGTACCGGTTCACTTCCTAACTGTTCTCATTGCCTATTAAGCATAAATAAATTACCAAAATCAAACTTTTTATGTTTAAAAGTTATATTCCTTGTAGATGTACTTGACAGTCACTTTATTAAAGACTATTACTTTACTATGATATTGACTATTATCACAAATGACAGATTTAGCATGCCGTGCGGCCTAACGGCTTCGAAGAGAGATAAGAATGTAAAAGAAGGTTAGACTTTAGACGACTGTTGAAAGAATACGTCTTTGAAAACTGCCGGTGTTGGTGCAGAGGTGACGTTGGTAGGTACAGTAAGTTGTTACTCGCTCCAGACACGAAATGCAGCGAGACTGAGAGCGCGATCGCTAGTTTTAAAGCGCCAGTGACAGACAAGCAAGCGGTTTGTACTTGATGAATGCAGGCGCCTTCGTGAATTGGCAGTTCAGAGCAATCGTTAACCAAGTAGGCTACATAGTTGCAGTGTTATTGCGACATCGGAACGCAAGAACAGCAAAGCAAAAGGTTATATGTTCTGGAACCAGCAGCCAGTGAAGATCTCAAAGCTGTGGTAACATACGATCATATTTTCGACGTAAACGGAACAGCAATCTCACTGCAGCGTTCAGGACTGAGTGCAGATGTGTGGACTGGAGATACCAATGGGCTGACGCTGCAAGCATGACAGAAACAGCGACATCATGAGAGACAGCAGGACCGGCTGGCTGAGAGAATGCCAGGTTCTGCTGAGTTATGCAATATTGAATGAAATCACTGATACGAAGCGGCACAAAATCGTTCTTCAACTACATTTCAGACTGCATTTAAGACAACCAGGAGAGCACATATTCTGTTAACGGCAGATGAACATCGTGTGGAAAAGGTTTGAGATAATAAAGAAACGTCCAAGATCTTCGCTGTCGCTGCGAAATACTGGAAAGCTATACACTGGCAGCAGACGATGCATTGGAACTCACGAGTGTCGGTCCAGTGTAACTCTGAAGATGGTAAATAGTGCGTGACGTTGATGTCTTCAAAAAGAACAGAAAAGGAAGATACTGACAGTGGAGATAGGTTGGGGTTGGCTAAGGCTTAGAAGAATCCATTGAATTATCAGAAGAAACTGCATGAGAAATGAAATCATTCAGATATTTATGCATTAGGAAAAGGAAAATGCCAGTGGACAAAATAGCTGTTTTTTTCAGCTCGGAATTCAAGTGATCAATGACCAATAGAGTGACTGATCATGAAGGATGTGTATATCGTGATGTAGGCCTAATCAGCTGTAGTTGCTAACGTTGCCAACGTGCGTAGTTGACCTTATAACCGTGTGTCTGCCAGTATCGCACGAATTCGCGCGCCGGTGAATCACGGATGTAAAAACGTCGCAGAAAAAAAAATAAAAACGTTTAAAAACGTTGAATAAAAACGTTAGTCTAAGTTGTTCAGCCTCTTGCATAATGCCTTATGCTGACTGTGGGTGCAGTATAGCTGACAAGAAAACTGTGCTATCGCAAAGATGACCGCGCGATGCGCGCTATATGATTAGATCGTGAGCCGTTGCGGAGATATGGCCATTCGAAATTACCCAAGATGACGGCGGCCGCCATCTTGAATTTGTTTGAATCGAAAATAGCGCCATTAGATCCGCCGTCCCCGAAAACCCCACCCTAGAACAAAACATGAAGTGGATCAGACGACCGGTTGCGGAGATATCGCACTTGAAATTTTTCCAACATGGCGGTGGCCGCCATCTTGGATTTGTTCGAACCGTAAATAGCGCCGTTCGATCCGCCGTCCCCGAAAACCCTACCCTAGAACCAAACATGAAGTGGATCGGA
>Ga0056114_1001310_pt1 | contig 11099 bp, 5 predicted proteins | sample WorMetHERISLAND1_FD_77005 | JGI IMG/M metagenome (GOLD analysis project Ga0056114, IMG submission 77005) | Marine gutless worms symbiont microbial communities from Max Planck institute for Marine Microbiology, Germany - Olavius loisae HERON... ...
GCACTCTTACCATTTGCCCATGCCAGATCCGAGTCCATCAACGCTGACAGTCTTAAACTCCAACTTCTTACAGCTCAGAAGAAGGAGTGGTGGCCGGCCACAGCGGACAGTTTACCCCACGCAGTTACCTGTCAACTGTGAAACACACTACGTTAGCAGACATCTAACCCACAACCTCCCAGCTTCCGACTGTTAGTCCGACGTGCTACCAGTAGGGCTACCGAGACCACCATAAATGAAGATAGATACATCTGAACTATCAAACTGTTGTGCATGCAGCTGAGAGCTGTGAGGTTGCAAGGAAACAACGCAATGCAGCGGGTTTTAATTGTTATTGACTTCGGTTTCCAAAAGGTTAAGGCCGATATAGCTCCGGCAGTCATTTAACGACTAAAAGCAGACTAAATGTGAAACTAAAAATAAATAAATAATAACGCAATGGCACATGTGTTGACCCTTCAAGTTCATCCAAGTCGTATTTGGGCACCAACTGAAAGCGCATATGGGATTTCCTATTGGACCTGAATAGCAACCTTGGTCCTATCTTGCCGCGTTTCTTAGATATTACAGCTTTTGAACGCCAAAAGCCACTTTTTCCGTACCCCACCCCTATTCCGGCCAAAATTTTGCGGTGTTCCCCTTGGAATAGATCCTTGATGTTAAGGTCTCCGGAGAGCAAACACCCATAGGTGACTAACCGTGAAATTTAATTTTGAAGAATTCCAATCTGTGATCACGATACCTCAACGTTATGGGCGGACACACAGACAGAAGGACAGACGACTTGACATAGCAATACCGCACTCTGCGTAGCATCATGCGGTAAAAATGAAAATACATGAAACAACAACAATACAACAAACTCCTGCACTGATCAACAATGCATGACAAACATGGAAGCTAATGCAGCATGCTCACCAAATCTTCTCAGTGCAGGATCGATGCTGTTAGGACGATTAGTGGCCGCCATGACGACCACATGGGCTCGCTGCTTCAGTCCATCCATCAGTGTCAGCAGCTGAGAAACGATACGTCGCTCCACTTCACCGTGAGTCTATGGCAAACCACACAAACACAGGTTGAGAACCATCCTAACATCAATATTAACAGTCGATCATAACAGTCAAAGAGTTTACAATGATGTTTCCATCAGTCAGACAGTAGACGGCATTCAAACTTGCCCTCAGAAGAGGCACATTGGCATGAAAAGCAAAAAAACAAGTAAGAAAGTCAGTTAGTTTGTAAAGTGCATCAACGTAGAATCCCTAATGAGCTAAATGCACGATGACGTCTTTAGCTGGCACTGAAAACAGCCGATGCTGATGGATTATTACATAGCAGACATGTATGCTGACAGTTTACTCCTCTATGCTTCGGGGATTGCAAGTATGACTTGGCCAATAATAAACTGTTACAGATGGGTGAGAACGGTTTAAATGCCCCACTTGACATACTACAGGTCTTTTCAAAGACAATCTTCCCAGTCAATGCTTTGACCATCTCATTGCAAAACACTCCAGAACCAAGCATAACTAAAACCAACAACAAAAAACCCAAAACAAACATGCAAGAAAACTACTAGCATATGTACAAACTAAACAAATCAAACTAAAGCCTCGTTTAGAGGCATTTTATGCCATCAGGCCGGGAAACCAACTGAGCCTAGTCTACAGCTCCCAGTGCCCAACAGGTGAACAAACTGGTACAATTACAGCTGTAAGGACCACTTAAATAATGTCAAGATTAACAACTGTTTAACTCTCGTTGCACATCATCTTTAAATAAATAACATTTACCACAAACAGATCAAATTACTCAAAATACATACTGCAAAATTGGAAAAAAATTCACACACAAAAAGCTCCATTTCAAGGCTAACCGTACCAGGTACCATGCCATTTTCCCATACTGGAGCTTCCCATGCTGATGGCAGTAGTTAACCATATTGCTTCCCAAATTCAGTATATTCTATCTATAGACCAGCCCCTAAATCAAATGCCCTGTCACATAAAGTTATTCATAAAAAGCCAACAAGCTAACCAACAATGATTATAAAAACATCTCCTGTAGAAGAGGTAACAACATAAGACCTTTTCTCTCTTTGGTGCAATAGCATCGAGTTCATCAATAAAGATGATCGCTGGAGCGTTCTTCTCGGCTTCCTCAAACGCTTTCCTCAGATTGCTCTCCGACTCTCCGGCCAACTTGCTCATTATCTCCGGACCATTGATCAGGAAGAAGAACGCACCGGTCTCATTGGCAACCGCTCGCGCTATCAATGTCTTACCAGTGCCGGGCGGACCATACAGTAGAATGCCACGAGGTGGCTAAAACACAGAACACGACATCAACTACTGGGCACAGGCGACTTGGTGTCATATTGTGTGACATCATCCAACAACCCAAGGCAGCAATTATCTACCACACTCTGACATACTGTAGTAGTTTCGTTTGGGCTTTCTTTTTATTCTTTCTTTTTAAATGCACTTACTGTACGACTTTTCAAAATAGTAGTTGTAGTTGTGTAGTTTGTAGTCGTGTAGTTGTAGCAGTAGTAGCAGCAATAATAATAATAAGTCTCTTTAGTGTGGGACGTCACAGTTGTTTGCCCATTAGTGGACTCGTACGTTGATGCCTCAGCCAGGGAGGCCAGATCAGCTGCTAAGGTGATGGCAGTTTGCAAAAAACAGCCAAGTACCAAGGCCTGGAGAGAACGTACATTTTCCAACCCCTTGTGGTGAAACCTCTGGGTCCATTTGGTTGCTCTTTTCTGGCCGATCTCGGTCGGAAAATCTCGGTTGTCTCTAGCGACGACCAGGACAGCACCTTTCTCTTCCAGCGTATCTCAGTTTTAATCCAGCGACACAACTCCATTCTGCTCTGTCAGAGCTTCTGTGACGAGACCCGACCAGATGATGACGTTTAGAGTTCGACATTTTCTTAGTGTCTAAATTTTCCTCCCTCGGGAATTGCCACTGAGGGTCAAAAAATAAATAAAAATAAACAATAATAATAATAATAATAGTCAGGAATTTTACAGTGGTTCCATTAATTTACCTTGACACCGATGGCTTTGAAGAGCTGTGGATGTCGTAGAGGCAGCTCGACCATCTCTTTGATCTGAGCCAGCTGCTTACGACATCCTCCGATGTCATCATAGCCGACCTCATTCAATGCATTCTCCTCTTCCTGACATCAGCAACACAGCCACGCTGCTGTAAATCTTTATTGAGCATCATATATAAAATTAATGCTCAATATGACAACGGAAGGGCTCAGCAGGGTTAAATTCACTCTATACACAGTGAGAATGTATGGTCACCCATGACATTAACACCCACTGTCAGTGAAGGCCAGCCATTGGTCAGTATTTCTGCAGGTGCCTGCAAGACAGTCCACATTGGACAGTTGTGACTTGTCTCAGAAGCAATAGTAAAACGTACAAGCTATTCTGTCATACTGACACACACATACACACACACACACACACATATGCTCCACATTTGCTTGTGTATAGTCTCCACATAGTGACTGACTGAGTTATTTCCTTTTTCCGAGTTGTATTTAATTTGTGTATTTTGTGAATGTTTAATTCGTGTACTTTCCTGTGTTTTTCCCAACATCCCACGTGAATGGCACTGTATAGCATAACTGTGCTGATGTACCATTAAAAGTCCACTCACTCACTCACTCATTCACAGCTGATGTTGTTACAATGTTAATACTATACAATGTGCATGTTCAGACGTTTTTGATCAAATGAAAGATGAAGGCTCTCATATAAGGCATATGAAGGGTTTTATGCTAATTGTGGAAATCAGAACATGGCAAATCACTAGCCAGTAAATCAATGCAGTCTTCACCTCTCGTTTGACAGGATCTCCTTCGCAATGAATCACTGTGTCTGGTGCGACAATGCAGTAAGGTGACGGATCCGTCTCTATCACTTTGAACTCCACTGCCCGCATACCTCCACGTATCAGAAAAATGTCACCCTTGTGTATCGGACGGTATGCCTCCAGGAAGTACGGCTTTAAGTATACCTCGAACAGATTCCTGCAACAACGTTCATTTTCTGCTAAAAATCGCCAACAAATATCCTTCATTCATTCATTTCTGGCATGCACCTCTAGGCGTGCATTGCACCAAATGCAGACATCAGTCTCCAGAGTGGACGATTCTGAGCCACGTCAATTCCTTCATTCAGGGAGAGGTTATTGGATTTCAGGTCGTACTGGATAGTCTTCATCCACGTAGTACGAGAGCATCCTGGTGGTCTCCTACAGTTCTCATGTATACGGAAAAAATTACAGATAGTAATGTTCAAACGAAGGAACGATGAGAAAAGTTTGTTTTAAGATTTAACAGCATTTGTCAAACCAATCAAATGTGACGTTTAAAAGCTGAAAGAAACTGATGTAAGCAGAAATAACATTACCCAGTAAGGCCTTCGACAGTGTCGTCAATAGGCAGTATGTGCATACGTTTTCCATACTTCACATCAGGGCACGGCTGCACACTGTCAATTAAACACACACAGATTGTGACTGGCTGCAGCTGTACATGGCTGAACAATGAAATTCTGCATGCAGTACTTCAACAGACAACCATTGTTACAATCGGTCTGGTCGGTAGTTTCAAAAACTTTGCATTATGATCAGTTGATTGTGGCTTGTTAACTACAAACTGGACATGGAAATAGTCTATGATTACAAAATAAATATTTGTAATAACAGCAAGTAAGAACTTGAGAATACCGACAATGTGCAGTGCATTACAAATGTAACAAAAAATGAACATAACTTTACAGAAGTATAATTATTTAGTACCGTAAAATTAATGCGCTAACTTAATGCATTAAAAAATTAATCACAGTTAAAAAATTAATGCCAATAAAAAATTACAAACATACATAAATTTTATGAAGCAGGAGTTGCAATATTCAACTAAACTGCAGTTATATGACAATCGAATGATATTCAATTAGTTATTATGTTGCGATTGCAGCACTGCTCTAATAATTTTTAGCTGACAAGCTAATAAAATTGTTTGATGGTAAGTTCAACAAACATCTGGTAGATGAGACGTGTAGTTGTTTGGTGAGGGCAACCTACATCATAAACAGACAGCGTCGAATTGATGTGTTAATTAACAAGTGATTAAAATAATTAAATGCATGCGTTAAAGCGATTTTAAAAATAATTGCTCGATAAGTCTACAGGGCGTGCCAAAAAAAGTAATCCCCTAGGAAAAATTTTATATCTCTGAAATTGTAGCAGATATATTTACCAAATTTGCAGAGTGTACAGACGAGGATTCAGTCTACATATCCTGCAAATTTTATTAAAATAACAAATACGGTTCAACAGATACAACAGTTTAAATTTTAAAGTTCATTTTTTCAAGTCAACATGCAGTCGCGTTGTGAATATTCAGTAAGTCTTACTTAGTAACGAATCAGACTTTGCATAACTTTTTCGTAAACACTTCAAACGCTTCAGTAATGAATGGAAGCTGCCCTCTCGGGTACTTAAACTGAGTGTTCAAAGTGTCCGCCAGCAGCAGCAACACAATATCTGATATCTGGCGACTTAAATATCAGCGAGGTTATTTTTAAGTCAGAATCGCAGTTTAATTACTTGTTCACTTTGAAAAATGGACATTTAAGTTCAAATAGTTATAATTTTGGAACACAAGCAAATATTGCAATGAAATTTGCAGAATATGTGGTCTGAATCCTCCTTAGTAAGCACTGTTAATTTGGAGAAAAAAATTACTACAGTTCCAGAGATATCGAATTTTTTCTAGGGGGTTACTTTTTTTGGCATGCCCTGTATATAACATTTAACACGGCAACAGGGCTCACCTCACGACATCTCCGAGCCTAATGCGCAGGTTGTTGCGGACACAGCGGTTGATGCGTATCTTATCATCAGAGACGGAGTCGTCAGACAGCACAATGCAGACTGTTTCACGGCGTCGTTTGCCTTTCAGCAGCACGGTATCACCTCGAAACAACTGAAGCTCATCAAGCTTGACCTGCACAGCAGCAATGTGCAGTTAAGACTCGGCACTATTATGGCCCAGTATTTAGCCAAAATGAAAATATAACTAATCAAATTAGCAAATAAATAAGCCAATACAAGACTGCCGGTTGACTCCTCTTTGCAGCCTAACTCTGAAGGTCACATGACACCACACGAGAACGAATTTTACAAATCTGTCCAGAAAAATTTAGATATTGTCTCTGAGTATCAGAATTCACCGTTAGTCGGTTAGTCTTTTAATTACATGCATATTGGCGGAGGAGGACTACGAAATTGGATATTTTTGCAACTTTCCGGACCTCACTGACCTTAGATCAGGACATATAGCATACCGTCGTGTAGCACTCATCAATCATAGTACATGCCAAATTTCACTGAAACTGGAAAACCTTTCAGTGAACGGATAGAGTTATGTACAGACAGGCGAACGGATATTGAAACCGGCCTTAATAGTTCGACTCGGTCAACCAAAAAAAGATGATACAGTATGTTGCAAACAAATCAGAGGTGAATGCATAAACATAACAGCAGAATCGCAGAGAGTGAAACATGCAGACACTTGATCTAAACCCAACACTTAGACCATTAGACCACCATTTCACTGGACAGACAATGACAGCTGAGCCGATTTCATGCCGAAAGCAAGAGAATGACCACACAGCAAACTGACATTGGAACCTATGTAGCTGAAATTCAGCCACAGTTGTCACTGGAATGGATAAAAGTGACGATTCTTACTACAACATGTCTCATCTACAATCATTCTTCTTTAAAGATCGCACACAACATAAAAGTCCAAAAACTAAAACAAAACCCTCGACCAAAAATTGCACTTCAGTAACCTGAGACAGCGAAACAACCGAGTTGTCTTCACCGATGGCTTCTTCCACAAGAAGTCTGTTTGGTCGGGCTTTTGTGCGCAAGATGGCAGTCGACAGGTCATCCGCACTACAACGACATAAATATTCATTGCTCTAAAGATAACAACTTACTGGTTGAACATTATAAAGACAATGACAAAATAGCAGTTTTTAATAAGAGAAATCCACAATAAATTATATATGATACTAAAAGGCCCTCATTAAAGGGCATATACCTGACAATGACAATGGTTCCTTAACCTACACTCTTTGGTTGGCAAAGCCAACTCATAAAATTTCTAGCTGATTCACCAGATTCACCAGTCACCCTGCAAAATTTTGTAGAACTAGATTGATCTGCTGAAACACCTGGACTGTAAGTGTGAAAAGTTTAGGCTGTGAGGGCCATCGCTTGAACAGAAGTGGGTCGGTGGGTCCAACCAGTGGCGTCGCCAGCTATGGGGCACTGGGGCATGTGCCCCCCCCCCCTCGACTTAGTTATTTTCGAGGGATCATGCACTTAAGATTAGCATAGATTCTTACAGTAAGTCGACTAGAAAGGTCGACACTGTGCAGTGTGGAGCGCGATCTGGTGCAAGCGGCTGATATTGACAAGATTGTGGACAGGTTTTCAGCGCTCTGAGACAATTGCCGCATTGTACTAAATTAAGGACTGTCCGTGAAAACTGAGGACTGCAAATGTATGGATGAGTGCTGTGCTATGCACACTGATTTCTGCATAAAAATCTGTTGTTGACATGGTTTCACACACTGCATCATAGGGGGCCTAATTATACATGTGTTGTTATTTTTGCGTCTTTCTGCTGATTTTGGGGGTGTTACCCCTAAATTATTTGCTCTTAAATCTGCCCCTACACCAAATTCTGGCAATGCCACTGGGTCCAACCACACATATTCATGGTCTGACCCAATGGGTTGTCCTGCAAAGTTTTGTAGCTCTAATATTCAAATGGATTATGCATGGAGAGTCAGAGACGCGGGATGTTGCAAAACTTTGCGTCATAGGGCCCGCTCCTTTGATGGAGGATATGGTTGACCCATGGAAATCAATCTCTAGCCGAGCTTCGTCATCGTCCCAAACTGTATATGTTACAGAGATCGACACTACTGAAACTGGAAGATGTTATTTTCCATAAATATTTAAGGCAAGGCAAGTTATGGTAACATCAGGCCTACATTATTTTCCATGAAGATTTTCACTCCACAGTCCACACAACCTCGAACTATTCTGAGCGATTTGGTGGTTAACAAACACTGACCCATCAATACCTAACAAACCTATACGGACTTACGACCTTGCACCTGGCACTAACTGACCCACAACAGCACCTGAAGCCATGCTGCATTGATTTCATCTGTGTTCAGTTTATTTACACACACTGCCAACTGTATTGATACTATAATAAACTGTATGCACAATCACATCTTAATGATATATAAGAACATATTCACAGAATATAATAGATTTCCAGTCTAAGTGTGCATGACTATTCACAGAAAATAAGTTTATTAACTGAACCTATACTAAATAATTAGATAAGAAATGATCATGGATCCTGGCATGGTTTTGGTGGGTCCATCCAATGACCACAGGATGCCACAGGACACTATTTCTAGTAATGTTCTACACACCACTAAGGTCCAGGCAGCAATTATCCATGATATGAATCAATGCAAAGCTATCACGAGTCCATTCAAGTTCAATTATGATCTATTTAACTTTACGTAGAGACACGTCATGCCAGTACTGTTGCCACAGGACAGTGCCGCAGAACGTCAAAAACCACTGCAGGGTGCCATAGGACACTATATATTTATATTGTTGCGGCATCTTGCGGCGGTTATCGACGTCCTGTGGCATGCATGTGGCCAAGATGATTGGCAGTTGACAAAACTAAACTAAACTAAACTATATGCAGTAAAAATTCCAACAATATGACTAGAAATAGTGTCCTGTGGTGGTCTGTGGCGTCCTGCGGTCATTGGACAGTCCAGTTTTGACTGGATAATGCTGGCTTAAAATCACTGTTGTTTGCGCATTGGTCAGCCTATAAATGGATTAGGTCTCACCTGTTTTAAACTCACTCTTATCTCCGGCAGTTGTACTGGGGTACCATGTGGGGTGGGGCAAAACCCCTCCCAGCTTAAAGTTACTAAAAAGTAAAAGTATAAATACAATCACACTTTTAGTTAACATGCACAGTATACGATTGGATTTGTCGGTTGCTTCCAGCACTTCATGCATATCTGTCATGCACGACATTACTCAACTCTGAGGACTGTGCATTAATGGGGGGGGGGGAAGACACACAGAGATGACTTGACAGTATTGCTAATAAGTAAGCACATATCGTAAACAAGCTTAGTGCATAAAAACGTCTATTATGAAACGTATGCGAATGAGTTACATACCTCCCTTCAGCCATGACTTATACGTAATACAAAATTATCTAGAAAACAAAAACAAAACATAAATTATTGTTGTTGACTCGTTTATCACTTCCGGTTGTGCGCTTTTCCCTATTTCCTGTTAGGGAGACTAGAGCCGAAATTGATTTAGTGAAACCGGATTCGGTTTAAAACCGAAGCTGCTTTTGGTTTCAGAAAATTCTTGGTAATAATCGATTATCGAATGCACTTTAAGTGCAGTAAAACAAAATGTAAAGCTGGACTGAGACCAATCGAGCTTACTATTGAGAGCCTATAGGAAGTCGTATATGAGAAATTGATTGGTACCAAAATGAATGACCTTGACCTTTGTTTAGAGGTTGTATCAAGGTCACGTCAACCATTGCGTTACATTTGACGTTGAATATCTCGCAAACCGACAAACCGTTACAGATAGAGGCTTGGTTCCAAAGGACCACCAATAGGAAATGGCATAATTATGGGCTATCGAATGGTCACGTGACCGATGACGTCAAGTGACCTTGCAAGGTCAAACTCGTGACCCCAATACGTTTAGAGCGCAATATCTCGAAAACTATTTGAGCTAGAGACTTCAAATTTGGTATGCAGCTTTGTATGGGGAATGCCGAGCAGGCGCACAAATAGGCCTAATTTCCCCTGAAAGTGGGCGTGACATTGACCTTTCAATGCTACAATGATATTAAGTTTTGCTTTGATTAGGCTATCGATTGGTTAAATTTGATTAGGTCCCTCCTCCAGCTAAAAGAACATAATTATTATTCCAGAAGTCCGCAGCATGAAAAAGGAGGAAACAGCTGGACAAGAACGGAGAAGCACGATCGAACAGGGCCAGCAGCATGCATTGCAGACAACTACAGACTACACAGCCGGCGTATTCAGTGCATTGTTAGGGCAGACGCCACTGAAACTCGCTGGTCAGTATAGTCACGTGACGAATGATTCAGCCAGGCGGCCAGCGTCCTGCTAAATTATGCACGTCCATGGCTCTGTGGAGAGAGAGAGAGAGAGAGAGACAGTGGCACCGTTGCAGGCCTCTCGTTTGTGCGGCCGGCATGCTGTGGAGAGTGTGCGAAGTACTGAAACGTTGATCCGCTGTCTGATCAGTGGCTTTGTTCTTCTTCCACGAGGATACAAAAACATAAAGCTCTGCGATTGCTGCGACAGCCGACTAGCCGAGCAAACGTACAATATTGTATCTATTACGGCCTAAGTTTGTAAGACAATTTGGACTGACTGGGACTGAAATACATGGTTTGAGAGAGCTTCTTTACAAACAACTTTCCATGTAACTTTTTAACGCGCGACATCATAGCCTATAGCATAAGCATATGCTTAGCGTGCTATGCTATGGCCTGTCCGACCGTCTGTCTGTCTGTTTGTCACACGGATGTATCACAGAACAAGAAGCCAAGCTGTCGCTAGGATAGCCGACCGTACTGCCAAAAATTGTAGGGGTCACGTGACCTAGGCCACGCCCACTTTCAGGGAAATTATTTGTGCGCCCGCTAGGCATCACCGATAGAAAGCTGCACACCAAATTTGTAGTCTCTAGCTCAAGTAGTTTTCAAGATATTGCGCTCTAAGCGTAACGGGGTCACGAGTTTGACCTTTCAAGGTCACGTGACGTCATCGGTCACGTGACTATTCGATAGCCCATATGCCGTTTCCTATTGGTAGTCCTTTAGAACCAAACCTCTATCTCTAACGGTTTCCGAGATATTCAACGTCAAATGTAACGCAA